>Ga0209425_10000743_pt1 | contig 38838 bp, 39 predicted proteins | sample COG_05_FD_184749 | JGI IMG/M metagenome (GOLD analysis project Ga0209425, IMG submission 184749) | Pelagic Microbial community sample from North Sea - COGITO 998_met_05 (SPAdes) (version 2) | ecosystem: Environmental > Aquatic > Marine > Neritic zone/Coastal water | place: Helgoland, sampling...
CCACTACGTTGATAGGCTGGATGTGGAAGCGCGGTAACGCGTGTAGCTGACCAGTACTAATAGCTCAATTGGCTTGATTTATGCACTGAAAAAAATTTTCAGTTAAAGCAAACACCAATATTAATTGATATCATTTTTACATTAAAAATAGAAAAAGCCCGCAAGAAATTGCGGGTTTTTTTTTCTTTAAAAACAAAAATTATTTGTTAGTTTGTTATTATTTTCAGGTGCTATAAAGGTATATCGTTAATGGTAAAAAATATTAATCCCAGAGTAGAGTTAATCTCTTTTATGAGAGGTTTTTTTGTTTGCCCTATAATTTCTTTTTTACATACACACAATTTAATTGAAAAAATAATAAATACAGAATTTAACGCAAATAGTTTTAAAATTATAAAGAATAAATTTTTTTTTGATAAAATACTTTTTTATTTAGCGAGTTTAGGTTTGCTAAGTGTATTAAAGAATAAAAAAAAATTTAAAGTTACTAACATTGGAAAAAAAATATTTTTAAGATCAGGCTCTTTTCTAATATTACATTCTTACAAGCCTTATGTGAATGAGCTAGCAAAAAATTTAACAAAGAAACGAACAATGGCGATTTCATGCAATAGAGCAGAAAATGTAGTTGGTAGTGGCTCAACAAATAATAAAAAATTTTTTCCAAGTGCAATAGACCTAGTAAAAAAAGAAAAAATTGGTTTACTAGCTGATATTGGTTGTGGAGATGGTAATTTTTTATTACAAGTGTCGAAAAAATTTCCATCCGCTTCTATATTCGCTTCCGACATATCAAAAATTGCAGTTGATGCCTCAAAGAAAAAATTAAAAACTAGTTTATCGAAAAAAAAGCATTACTTAGTTTGTGATGCCGCAAATGTAAAAAAATGGGCTAAAGAAATTAATAAAATAAAAATTGAAAAAAATTCTAAAATATTGATCTCTGTTTGGTACATTTTACATGAAATCTCCAGAAATAATCCAAATAATGTTATTAATTTTTTTTTACAAATAAAAAAGTACATTCCAAAATCAATTTTACTTATTGGAGAAATTACTAAATTTGATTCTGGAATTATGGCTTTAAACAAAAGCACTTCAATAATGCCTGAGTTTCTATTTTTTCATGAATTATCTGGTCAAGGAGTTTTAAAATATGAGGATTATGATTCTATTTTAAAAAAAATACCTTATAAACTTGAAAAGCAAATTAAATTTGATTTAATAAAAATAAAAAATAAAAGCATTCCATCAGCTTTTATATGGCTTCTAAAAAATAATTAATCCTATTTTAAAATTTTTTTTGTCCAGCCATAAGGATTTTTAGATAAATAATTTACTGTTATTTCAAAAAAATTCTTTAAAGGAAATAAAGTAATTTCTCCTTTTTCGTATTTGATAATCTTAGGTGTAAATTTTTTAATAAAATTATTATAAATTTTTAAATTTCCATCTCTTTGCAGTTTTTTTTCATTTTGAATACAAAAATGAAAAAATTCTTCTCTATATTTTTTACCATTTTTAAAAATGTATTGATTAAAACTTTTTGTAAATCGGTAAGGTACGCCAGAAATTAACTCGGCGTAATGAATAATGCTTAAAGATTTCTTAGGATCTACACCAATATGTAAGCTTAATGTATTTTTATTTAACATTCTTGTCCAAATAGAGTCAAAACCGAAAGCATGCTTTGAAATATTTTTAGTAAAATATTCAGCTAAGTTTCCATTTGCGCTAACTGACCACAAAGGATGAATTGACCTTTTTGAATCTTTTTCTTTTCTGACCATCTCTGAAAAAGAACCCATGTTGTAACTTTTAGTCAGTTTTGGGTAAAAAATCTTATTAGAATTGCATAGGTTCAAAGATGCTGTTGGAACGATTATTGTTCCTTTTGAACCAATTATTTGTTTTATAGCATGAAAATGTTCTTTTATAGTTTCCGCATCTAAATTTTCTTTAACAATAATTTTGCCGAAATCTGCAGTTACATATAGATTTTGACCTTTCTTGATACCCAATGAAATATATTTCTTCTTAATTTTTGCAATATCTGATTTCATTTTTTTATAAAAATCATATTTCCGTTTTTATTCTTTTTAATCACTATTTCAAAATTATAGAGTTTTTCATTCTTTTTTAAATATCTTAATTTTAAATCTTTAAACTTTTTTTCTTCTCTAAACTTTTTTAAATAAATATAGACTAAATACCATTTATTTTTTCTTTCTGGAGAATTTTTTTTTAAAAATTTCATAGCACTTAATGTGATTTTTTCTATAAAATTATATTGGTTATCATATGGTATTATAATTTCATTTTTTGAAAGTTTTACCTTTTTTTGAAATAATTTTTCATGATACTTTTTCCTTGTTGACAGTTTTTTATTTGACTCAAATATATACCCAAAAAATATTTTTTTATTTTTTTCATAACTAAAATCAACATTGCTTTTGTTTTGTAGAGAGCTTGAAGCTTTATTTTTAAAAATTAAAAAAGGAATTTTTTTGATTTGTTTTCTAAAGTAAACTTTAAGATTTATAAGATTTTTATTTTCATTTAAAAAAGTAATTTGATTGAACAAATCAGTAGAATGAAGGTAGTTTCTATTATTTCGAAGTAGAGTTAAATTATTCAAAAATAAAATTTTTTTATTTTTTAAGATAATAAACCTCCATCAACTAATATACTTTGTCCCGAAATAAATGATGCTTCTTTTGTCAATAAAAAATTTACTACACCAATTACATCTTTTACATCTCCAGGTCTGCCTAAAGGCGTTCTCCTAATAATTTGATCTAGTTTTTTTGGATCCATTTTCTTTGTAAGATCAGTTTTCATGTAGCCGGGAGCAACCGAGTTAACAGTTATATTTCGTTTGCCTAATTCTCGAGCTAACGATTTAGTTACTCCTTCCATACCACTTTTTGATGCTGAGTAAGCGACAGTGCCTTTGTAACCTGATTTGGCAACTATCGAACTAATATTTATTATTCTTCCGATATTATTAATCATCATGAATTTTATTGTTTTTTGGGTTAGAATAATTGGGCCAATCAAATTTGTTTCAATTAAATCATTAATATCCTTTTCACTTTGTCTTACTAAAAGATTTTCATTTACTGACCCAGCATTATTGATTAATCCATAAATTCTACCTAATTTTTTTACTTTCATAAGGAAGATATCCATATTTTTATGATCTTTAATATCCAAAGAGCAGAACAAAAAATTATTTTTGTATTTTTTTTCTAAATCTTTTATCCCGTTGCTCTTTTTTCTACTGAACCCTGCAACTTGCCATCCAGAGGATAAAAGTTTTTTTGCAATGTTAAATCCAAGACCTTTGCTTATTCCGCTTATAATAACAACGTTTTTCATTTTATTTATATTCTTATTTTTTTTAATCTTTTGCTTACGATATCGTCCAAATTTTTGATAATAAATTTAGATGGAATCTTATATTTAGGAAGATTCTTCTGACAAAATTTTTTTAAACTTGCTAGGTTTTTATTTTCTTTTTTTAAGTAATTTTTAAATACTATTTCAGCAATCATGTACTCTCCTAGTATATCGTGCCTTTTTTTATAAACCCTTGAGTCCGCTACTTTACTATGTTTTAAAAGTATATTTTCTACTTCTTGAGGATACACTTTTTCTCCACCAATATTAATTATTTCAGATTTTCTTCCTAAAATTCTTAAATAACCATCCCCCTCATCTATTACTTTGTCCTGTGTATTTATCCAGCCATCTTTATCAAAAGGTTGAGGTGCGTTTAGATATCCAACCATGTTTGTTTTCGACTTAACAAAAAGTATATTGTCTACAATCTTTATTTTATAATCTTCACCACCTATTTTAATAGCTAAACTCTTGTCATCTCTAGATTTTGTTCTCATTACACCGAATTCACTAAGACCATAAGTTTGTTTTAAAATAACATTTGGAAATTGTTTTTTTAATTTTTTTAGCAATTCACTTGGCATAAATTCAGCACCAAAAGAAATTAATTTCAATGAATCTAAATTATTAACTTCATGTCTTTTAGATAGTAGCAATATATTTAAAAATGTAGGAGTTGTCGGCAAAAGTTCAGATTTAGTTTTTTCAATGATATTGCAAACTGTTATTGGGTCTCTCCTTTTTAGACAAATCGCAACCCCATCATTGTAGATTAAAGATGAAAGCAAAGTATTTATTCCTCCAAGATGATCAAATGTAAGCATAAGCAAAGTTTTAAATCCAGGTCTTTTAATCTTAAATTTATTTATTAATAAAGAAAAATTATGCAGAATAGCTTTTTGTTTACCTGATGATCCTGAAGAAAATACTATTAGGCCAGGTTGCTTGTTTTTTACAAAACCTGAAAGAATCTTACTGAAAGATAAATTCTTTTTAATACTTTTTCTTTTTAAGGATTTTGTATCAAAAAAAAAATTGCAAGGTATCAATTTTAATAAATTTTTTTGCTTTATTGGAAGAGGAATAACCACCAAACATTCTAATATACAAGCTATAAAAAAAGCGATACTTTTAAATTCAAAATCGTTTTCGAAAGCCACAAGGTCACCTTTTTTAATCTTATTTCTTTTTAAGATTTTTCTACAAGAATTTATTTGTTTGATTAGGTCACAACCTTTATAAAATTTACCATTGAACCATATAATATTGTTATTATTTTTTTCATTTATCTTTTTTAGTAAAAAATCTGTATTATTCATTCATTGCTAAAAGTTTACACTTACACTCACCATCAATTATTTTATAATTTTTTTTTAGAACTGAAAGTTTTAGCATTACTAATTTGAATGTTCTTAAAACTTTATAAACTTCACATTCATAAGTTAATTTATCATTTAGAAATACTGGTTTTCTAAATGAAAAATTAATATTCATAATTACTGCATTTTTCCCTGGTAAATACATACCAATTAATTTTGAAAAAACGCTTACAACAGCAAGACCCGGAAAAATTTTTTTTTCCATCCCCAACCTTCTAGCCCATTTATTGCTTGTGTGAATAGGAGCCGTGTCATTTAATAATTTAATTGATTTTAAAAAATATTTTTTCGTCATTGTTTTTTTTAACTTAATTTTCATACCTTTTTTAATTTGAGAGATAGTAAATCTATTTGTTTTTTTAATAGATAGATTTTTCATTATTTTTGATTTTTTTTAACATATGCAGCAATATCTTTTATATTTGTTAGCTTGTCATAAGCGGCACTTTTAAATTTTAAATTAAATTTTTCCTCTAATGCAAGTAAAAAAGTGGTAACATCAAGCGAGTCCAACCCTTGCTGAAAAAGATTCTTTTTTGGATTTATTTTTAATTTTTTATTTGTCACTTCTTTAAGGATTTTATTAATCTTATCAATATTGCTCATAAATACTTTCTTTCTAAATATTATATTTTCTTTTAATATCTTTTTATCAAAATAACAAGCTTGAATTGTTCAATATTTGAACATATAAGCATACTGTTGTAAAATTGAGTTAATGACAAATTTAATTAAACTAGCAAAAAAGCTTTATCCTATTCACAGAAGCATAACTGGAAAAGGCGTAGTTCAATCACTTAAAATAATTAAAAAAGAAATTAAAAGTTTAAAAATAAAAAAAATAAAATCAGGAAAAAAAACTTTTGATTGGAAAATTCCACCAGAGTGGAATGTTAAAGAAGCTTATGTTTCAGACAAACATAATAATAAGATTATTGATATAAAAAATAGCAACCTTCATTTAGTTTCATATTCTCGCCCTATTAGAAAAACAATTACTCGTGATGAACTATTTACAAGACTTCATTTTTCAAAAAAACAAAAAAATGCCATTCCTTATATTACTTCTTATTATAAAAAATACTGGGGATTTTGCGTATCATTTAACAAGTTTAAATTTATAAAAAAAAAATATAAAAAAAGTGATAAGTTTTTCATAAATATTGATACCAACTTCAACAAAAAGGGCTCTTTAACCTATGGTGAGTTACTAGTTAGAGGAAAAAGTAAGAAAGAAATATTGATTTCATCTTATATATGCCATCCATCTTTAGCAAATAATGAACTCTCAGGACCAGTAGTTCTTACTGCATTAGCAAAATATTTCTCCAAAGAAAGACTATTGTCTAAAAGCATTAGATTTATTCTTGTACCTGAAACTATAGGTTCAATTGCCTATATTAACAAAAATTTTAAAAGATTAAAAAAAAGAGTAATAGGTGGTTATGTTTTAACTTGTATAGGGGACGAAAGAAATTATTCTTATTTGTATTCAAAATATAAAAATTCTCTTAGTGATAAATGTGCTTTAGAAGCATTAGAACATCAAGGCTGCAAATATAAAACTTATAGTTTTCTGGAAAGAGGTTCAGATGAAAGACAATTTAATTCTCCTTTTATAAATCTAGGCATTGGTTCAATCATGAGATCGAAGTATAATACCTATAAAGAATATCATACTTCATTAGATAATTTAAAAGTAATATCAAAAAGGGGGCTGACAGGAGGTTATAAAGTTTCAAAGAAGGCGATTGAAAATCTACTCAATTCTAGAAATAGGCATCAACAAATTCCAAGAAAAATTTCTACTGGTAAAATAATCAGTAAAATTTTTTGTGAACCAAATTTAGGAAAAAGAAATCTCTATCCAAAATTAAGTCAAAAAGATAACAATTATATTCAAGCTAAAAACTTATTGAATTTTTTACAATACGCTGATGGAACAAACGATCTTAAACAGATATCTTCTCACATTAATTTAAACCTAAAAAAAACAAAGAAAATCTATGGCTTATTGAAGAAAAATAAATTAACTGGTAGTGCAAAAGTATCTGAAAAAAAATGTTTATTTCTAGGTTATTCTGAGAATGAGACATCTTTAATTAATTTCTTAAAAAAAAAAGGCTGGTATGTTTATAACAAAAAAGACAAGTTTACTGAAAATGATTTAGAAAATTTAAATTCCTATAATTTTATTATTTCTTACGGATATAGACATATAATTACAAAAAAAATATTAAAAAGAATTAAACAACCAATAATTAATTTACATATATCTTATCTACCATTTAACAGAGGATCTAATCCAAATTTCTGGTCTTTTATTGATGATACTCCTTCAGGTGTAACCATACATGAAATAAGCTCTAAAGTTGATAGCGGGCCGATTATTTTTCAAAAAAAAATTTCATTTAATATTAATCGAAAGAAGCATGAAACATTTTTTAAGACTTATAAAATTTTAAGATTAGAGATAGAAAAATTGTTTAAAAATAAATTCAATTTATTAGTAAAAAAAAATTACAAAACTTATCTTCAAAAAGGAAATAGCTCACATCATGAAAAAAAAGATTTACCAAAATACTTGAAAAATTGGAATATGAAAATCAACTTAGTAAAAAAAATTAATAAAATTCCTTCTTAAAAGGAGTTCCTCTTTTTAAATTTTTCTTACTTTTTTTTCCTAATATCTTATCAAAGTAAATCGGCTCTAAACCAACGCCAGGTCTTATAATCTTTATATTTTTCTCATTGAATTTTTCATTTTTCTTTATATTTTCAACAACAAAAATTGACTTTCTAAAAAATTTATTCGCCTTTTCAGTGTCATTTCTCACAAATTGTTGTTTTGAAACCAATTGATGGGTATTATGCATTAAATTAATGAAATTTTTAATATCATTACCTCTTAAAGAAAATTTGATGTCAAAACCTGTTTTTTGACCTGGTAAAGCAATATGTTTTTCTACAAAAAGAGCTCCCAAAGCAATAGCTCCAATCATTACAGATGAGTCTGTCGAATGATCAGATAAGCCAATTTTACATTTAAATTTTTTTTGTAAAATCTTTATATTATTCAAATTGAAATCGTTCATTTTAGCCGGATAATTGCTAACACAATAAAGTAAAACAATTTTTTTAGCCCCATATTTTTTAGCTGTTTTGTAAGCTAAAGATATTTCTTTTAAAGACGATGTACCAGTTGAAATAATTAACGGCTTTCTTGTTTGAGCTATTTTTTTAATTAATCTAACATCAGTCATCTCAAAAGATGAAATTTTATAAAAAGGACAATTTAGGTTTTCTAGCAAGTCTACAGCGGTTTCATCAAAGGGAGTGCTAAAACAGGTAATGCCAATTTTTTTGGCATAATCAAACAAAATTTTTTGCCAATTAAACGGTGTTTGGGATTTTGAATATAAAGACCATAAATTTTTTCCTTTCCACAGACCGCTTTTAATTTTAAAAAATTTATTTTTAACATTGATAGTCATTGTATCAGGAGTATAAGTCTGTAATTTAACGAGATCAGCACCGCTTCTTTTAGCTAACAAGATCAATTTTTTTGCATTAGACAACTTACCATTATGATTACAAGATATCTCAGCTATGAATATTGGTTTTTTTGAACTAAAAATTTTTTTCATTTTGAAGGTATTACACATTTATTTTAATAAAACTATCAGTTTTTTTATTTATAAAGTTAAATTATTATGTTATGTTCAATTATTGAACACAAAATTACTAAAATAAATGTATAAACTGTTTTTTGAGAGAATTACACTATTGAATATTTTTTTTATTCCATTGATAAAAATATTTGGTGTTAAAATTTATTATTTTGAGCTTAGTTTAAAATTACAAACACAAAAAATTGTAAAGCTTTTAGAATATTTTAATATTTATTGGATTAGTTTTAATAAAAATGAAAATTATATAGCCGATAAAAGATTTAATTGCATCGAGAAATCGATAAAAATAGCTAAAAAATTTTCTGTGATCATCACTAACAAAGTTTGGAACGAAAAATTAAACTTATTCTATGGTGAAAAACGTTATTTACAAATTTATCTTTATGATCATATAAAAAAAAATAGTTATAAATACTTACTTTATCTCACTCTTATTAAAAAAAAAAGAAAAGGGAGTGAAAAAATTTTTCTTTGGTTTGAAAATAGTTTCTTTTCAAAAATTATAATAAAATTAGAAAAAAATTTTATAAATTTAAACTCTTGGTTTTTAGGGTGGTTAAAAATAATTCCATTTTTTTTTAAATTGCTAATTTTTATTTTTGTTAAAATAATATCTTTTATTTTTTATAAATTACTAGAGTTTTTTAGAATTAAAAAAAATATTAAGATAGATAATAAGAATATAAATAATAAATTGAAAACAATAGTTTTTCCAGTAGGAGGATTATTTAAAAAATCTCAAACATATTTTTTTGATTTAACTTGGATTTTTACAAAAAAAAACAAAGAGAAATTAAATAAAAATAATTTTTTATTTTGTGAATTAGAAGCAAATATTAAACTAAGTAGAAAGAGTCAAAAATTTTATAAAAAAATTTACCCCAATTTTTTTATTTGGAGAAATATAAGTTCTAATTTTTTAAGTATTAGTCTGATATTTAATACTTTAATAACTTATTTAAGCTTATTTTGGAAAAGCGATTTGAGAATTGCAAATATTCTAATTTTAGGAGCATTAAAAATATATATTCACAAATTAAAAATTAGGAAATTTAAAAACATTGAAAACATAATTATTTTTAATGAATTGAATTTTTATAAGGAAATTTTAATTGCCTTCAAACTCGAAAAGAAAAAAATTGTTTGTATTCAAACCAGATTACAATGGCCTGCTGCTGAATTTCAATTTATAATTGATGAATATTTGATTATAGGAAATAAGACTAAGAAAGATTTAAACAAGCAAATTTACAAAAAAATCAATATTTCTAAAGTTGGACCTTTAATATTGAAGGAAAAAGATAGTGAAAATCAAATTAGGAAAAATATTTACAATAAAAATTGTTTGGTAGTCGATTTTGCAATTAAAGATTGGTATGAAGCAGGGATACATCCGATCATAAATTGGAATGTCAATTTAAAGTTTTTGAAGGATATCATTAAGATTGCAGAGAGAAATTCAAATATACAGTTCACAATTAAATCTAAAAATTTTGATTGGATAAAATACGATTTTTTTAAACCTGTAATTAAAGAAATAAATAAGACAAATAATTTACATATCTTTAACAAAAATTTGATCCTTGACAATTATCAAATTTCTAAAAAATTTGATTTCATAATTGGAAAATATACTTCGATGATTGATGACTTCTTAAGTCTTAATAAACCAGCTATAATTTATGAAAATTTTAAATTCATCACTCCTTATATAAAATATGATAAAAAAATAGTAGCTAATGATGTAAATGATTTAGATTTTAAAATTAAGTTACTAAATAAAAACTTTAACAAATTTAACTTGGACTTAAACAAAATGAGAAATCAATTTTATTCAAAATTTAGAATAAAAACTTTTTATAAATATTTGAGATTAAGGTTGAACCTGCCTAGCTAATTAGGCAATATGATATAATGAATAGAAAAAAAAAATATCTTTCAATAATAAATCAGATAGAAAATATAAGAAAGAAAAACAATAAAAATTGGATGAATGTTTTGCGACTAGCCTTTAAGCATTCACCAAAAAAAGCAGCAAAAATAATGAGTGAAATTTATCTTGAAGACAATAGAATCAGTAAGTTAGTCAAAAAGCTTTCAAATTAATTTTTTTTTCTTTAAAATTTCATATTGTATTTCAGCCATTTTAAAATCTTCTAAGGTATTAATGTCTAAAACTCTATAGCTATCTAATTCAAAAAAAGTATGTTTTTTTTGAGTTTTTTTAGATGTTAAAAAATTTTTGATTTTATAAATATAGAAGTTTCCTGCATCATGTAAAATATTTGGTAGTTTTTGTGACCTAATATTCTTATACTTATTATTTAAAAAACTTATTTTATTGTTTATTTGCTTAAAAGCTCTTAAAGGAGAAAAGTTGTACTTACCAACAGAAGTAAGTTTATCAAAATTATTTTTTTTAATTTTTTTTAAAGATAAATATAAATCAGATATTTTTAAAAATGGAGAAGTTGGGTAAAGACAAACGCAGTAATCATAAGATTTATAATTAATTTTTTTTAAGAAGTTTTTTGTTACAAATTCTGTCCCAATGCCATCTTTAGAAAACTTTTTTTCACGTAAAAAAGGAACTTCGGCGCCATACATTTCAGAAATTTTTTTTATTAGTTTGCTATCAGTAGAAACGAAAATTTTATGGAACAATTTAGACTTTTTTGCTATTTTTATTGAATAAGAGATTAATGGCTTACCCAAAAATTTTTTTATATTTTTGTTGGGTATTCTTTTACTTCCAGCTCTAGCTGGAATTATACAAATATTTTTATTTTTTTTTAACATTTAAGTATTTTACTTTTAAATTAAAATACACTATATATCTATTTGTTCAAGAGTTGAACAAGTAGAGATTTACTATAGCGTTAAAACATTATTTAATAATTGATGAATATATTAGATTTGGTTTTTTTTGGTGGAGGGCTTGGATCTTCTAGAGGTCTTGCTAATTTACTTTTTCAATTAAGAAAAAAAAAAATTAAAAAAAAAATAAGTATCGGAATTGTTGATGAAGATTTAAATAATATACCAGGCGGTACAGCTTATAGCGAAGATTTATCTACACATGGTTTTTTTAACAATCCATGTCGATTATCACCTGAAGAATTTATCTCTTGGTCAATTAAGAAAAAAAATAAAGAAAAATTGATAAATAGTCTTAATAATTCAAAAAGTATGTCTTTTAAAAAATGGATTATTAAAAACAAAAAGATTATTAAAAAAGCTAATAGCATTAAATCTATTTCAGAAATTTATTTTCCCAGGTTTTACCTTTCTTACTGGCTTGAAGATATTTTATCTAAAGAGATAAGTTTGAAAAAAAATAATATTAAAATCTTTTTTATAAGTGGAAAAATAGCATCAATTAAAAAAATTAAAAAAGGATTTAAAATTTTAACCTTTAATGGGAAAAAAATAAGAAAAAATAGTTTTATTAAAAGTAAAAATTTATCTTTCTTAAAAGATCAAAAAGAAATTATTGGAAAAAAAATATTAGTTTCTCTAGGTTTACCTGCCCCAAACAATTCTTATAGTGAAAAGGTTTTAAAAGATAAAAACTTTATACAAGATTTATATAGTTATGGAGGAACAAAAAAATTAGTAAACTTAATTAATTCTAAGAAAAATAAAAAAAACAAAGTTATTTTACATTTTTTAGGGTCGAAGGCGGGATTTTTAGAATGTTTACCTGAACTAAGTTGTTTGATTGATAATAAAAAATTAAAAATAGAAATTATTTCAACTTCTCGAAACGCAACTGTGTTGCAACCAGCGATCAAAAGTAAAAATTATGAAAATTATAAATTTAAAATATTTACACCCTTAAATATATCAAAAATAAAAAGACCTTCGAAACTTTTTCTTTGTCTTAAAAAAGAGTTTTATTTGGCTAAAAAAGATAATTTTTTTAAGTATGATGTTTGGACAAAAGTTTTGCAAAAAAAAATATTAAACAAAGTGATTAATAATTTTTCCACAAGAGACAAGATAATTTATAATGAAAAATATTTTAAAAAAATTCGTCAATTGACAAGATTCACTTTCCCAGAAACCGTATTTTCTTACGATTATTTAAAGAAAAAAAATTATATAAAAATGAATAAAGCAAAGGTTCTTGATATAAATAAAGTAAATAGTAAATTCGTAGTTACGACATCAAATTTATCGAAAAAAAATAAAAAAATTTTCTCAGATATTGTAATTTCTGTAAAAGGCCCCCAAACATTAAGGGAGCTTGTCAAATCTAATTCATTATATAACAGTCTTTATAAAATTAATGATAAACTTGTTTATGATGATGGATTTGCCACATCATCTGATTTTGAGTTGAAAAATTGTAAAAATATTTTTTTAATTGGATTTGTTTCATCTGGCTATAATGCTAAGAGAGAGACTATAGTGAAAGCTATAAATAATAATGCAATTAAAGTTACAAATAGAATTTATAAATCTTTGTGAGGAAGCATGAGTAGTACATCTAAAATAAATAGTGTCGAAGATGTTTTAGCCTGGGATTTATTCAGCAAAGGTTCAAAAAAAAGAAATAAAAATGTTCCAAAAGTTTCAACTCTAGACAATAGATTAATCTTAGAGACAAAAAATCTATTTGTTGTAGCTGGCCTTGGATGTTTTGTTCCTGGATACTTTTTGATAATAACAAAGTCCCCTTATACCTCGTTTTCTCAACTTAACGACTATGAATTTGAAGAATATAATTGGCTAGTAGACATATTAAGCAACAAAATTAGGGTTATATATGAAAAAAATACTGCAATTTTTGAACACGGCATGTGTGCCTGTGCAGGGGGATTAGATCATGCACATGTGCATGTAATGCCTGCTCCAAGTAATGGAATTGAAAAAATATTTGATCAAAGTGTAAATAATGTTTTAAAAAAAAGAGCGGCAGGTATAAATAAAATTGAATTCAAAAATAACATATTCAATAATGTTCATGATATTTCTACGATTATTAACTTTAATGATAGCTACAAAATCATTGATGGATCACTACTTAGAATTGAAAATTTAAAAGAAAGTAAAATTAGTTTTGAAGATAAAAGGAATGAACTTTTGATAAAGCAGCAATACATTAACTTTAGTCTACATAAAAAAAATTTAGGTTTCTGCACAGATCATTATCTTGGAACTCAATTTGGGAGGGAAATGGTTTATGAATTATATTCACAATCAGATGAAAAAATTAAAGACGAATTTAACCAACTTTTAAGGAGTAATCCAACTAAATTAATATGGCGTTGGCAAGATTATATTTTTGAAAATAATATTATAAAAACAATGAGTGATTTTTCCTTAAATGTAAAAAAATTTTTTAATGAAAAAGATTCAAGTAAATATAATTTCGTTAATCATGTTATAAAGAAATAAGTATTTAAAAGTGTTAAGCCTCAAAATAGATTCATTACAATATTTCGAAATTTTGAACTTGTGTAATGGATGTTATAACCCCGTGAAAAATTTTATGACTAAAAATGAAATTGAAAATGTAATTTTTAATTTTAAATATAAAAAAAAATTTTTTCCAATTCCTATTTATTTTAATATTTCAAAAAAAGAATATGACAAATTATTAAATAAAAAAAATTTTATATTAACTTATAATAAAAAAAAAATTGGTATTTTTTACATAAATAGTGTTTTTAAATTAGATAAAAAAAAATACCTTAAAAAATATTTTGGCACTTCTACGATAGCCCATACCGGTGTTAAAAATTTTAACAATCTAAATGATTATTTTATTTCTGGAAAAGTAAAATTGGAGAAGAAAATTAAAATTCCAAATAGTTTTAGGCCGCGTTATTGGAGAACTAAATTTAAAAATAAAAGAATAAAAACAATAGCTGGCTTTCACACAAGAAATATTCCACATTCAACGCATGAAAAGCTACATGATATGGCTTTAAAGGTTTGTAACAGTTTATTTATTCAACCTATGACAGGAAAGTTGAAAAAAGGAGATTTTAAAAGAGATGCAATTATAAAGTCATATAAAATTTATTTAGATAAAAAAAAAAATAAAAATATTTTTTTTGACGAATTCTTATCTTTTGCTAGATTTGGCGGACCTCGAGAAGCAGCTTTTCATGCCATAGTTAGAAAAAATTTTGGATGCACTCATTTTATAGTTGGAAGAGATCACGCGGGAATTAAAAATTTTTATTCTAAATATGCTTCTCAAAATTTTTGTATAAAACATCAAAAAGATATCGGCATAGATATTTTATCTCTTAAAGAACCTTATTACTGTGATAAATGCAAAAGGATGTTAAGTATTTCTGAAAAGTGTAAACACAAAAAAAGAAATAAGAAATATTTAAGTGGAACTGTAATTAGAAAACATATTTTAAATAAGCAAAAACTTCCTAGCTATTATTTGAGAAAAGAAATCTTAAATAATCTTAGCAGAAAAAGCATTAGGTAGTTTTTTTTTGATTTTTGTATAAAGAAGATCTACTTGCTTTTTAAGATCTTTTTTAAAGTTATTATTAAACACCAAGTCAGGGTTTTTAGGAAACTCAGGTTTAATATCTTTACCAACTACATTAGCTTTTTTTCCCGCATATAACTTCTTTTTATTATTTTTTTTTAAAATAGAATAATTAGTTTTAATATAAATTTCAAAATAGTTCTTAAAGATCTTTTTATTGTATGTTCGAGCATGGTCCATCATTCCAATAACAGCAAAAACTACATTTATTTTTTGTTTTAAAACAAAATTTATAAAATCTGAATACGTTTTTACAATTTTTGATCTTTCATTGTAATCGTATCCTTTTAATTCAAATATTTTCCTTAAGTCATCGCCACTAAAAATTAAAGTTGGACCTATGTCTTTAGAAAGTTTTTTTACTAAAATTTTTGCAGTTCTTGTTTTTCCTGATCCAGCTAATCCAGTAACCCAAAATACAATTCCTGAGTTTTTATCAAATTTTTTTTTTTTAATTTTCATTTATAATTTTTATTATTTTATTAATGTTAGAGTTTTTTTCAGATTTAAAATGACAAATGTACTTATTTAAATAATCTTTATATTTATATTTATTAATTTTCAATAAATTTTTATTTTTTTTTAATGAGAATGTATTATCTATATTACATACAGTTGAGCCTAATTGGTTAGATAAAAAATTGACATAATATGCATCATGAGAGTTATTTATTTCATTAGACGTATAAAAAATTATAGGTTTTTTATGAATTACTGCGAAGCTAAGAGCAGTACTACTATAATTAATAACAGCTAAAGATCTTGAAACAAATTCATTTGTTCTTTTAAAATTTATTATTTCTCTGTTGCTGAAGGGATTTTCTAAATTTTTGTAATTTGACCTTGGGTGTGCAGATACAATAACCCGTGTTTTAAAATTTTTTTCTAAAAATTCAAAAAATATATTTAGAGATTTATAATATTTTTCTGGAGTTACAAAAGGTGGAATTTCTCTGTGAACGTACGCGTTGTGATAAGGAAGATATTGATCTAAAAAAAGCATAAAGTTTTCTTTCTTTATTTTTTTAAAATACTTTTTATTAATTTCATAATCTAAACTATTTGCAAAAATATGTTGAGTTTTTTTATTTTTTACATTATCAGAAATAATTCCCTCTCTACCAATACAAAATATGTAATCGTAAAAAAAACTAACTTGTTTTTTTTTGGTAGAAATTTTTAATCGAGATAATTTTTTAATATAATATGAAAGTAAATTTTGATTAAAAAATAGAATTTTTAAGAAATATTTTATTTTTAAAAAAAAACTTCTTTTAAAAACGGGGTATAAGCTTGTTTGAAAATTTACTAATTTAATGTTGTTTTCATTAATAATTCTCCTGAAAATATTTAACATTTGAGAATCAGGGTTAGATATATCAAGTACACAATTTATCTTATTTTTTTTTAAAAACTTTTTAAAATTTTTAATTGAATTAACTTTTATTAGCTTTTTTGTTTTAAAAAAATTGCTTTTTTCTTTCTGATAAAATTTTTTGTTACATAAATTAGATAAATCTAAGAAATTTACTTTGAATTTCTTACTCAATTTATCAATTTGAAATCTTTGAAAATCCCTTTTAAAAAAGCCATTTCTTCCTAAAAATAAAATGTGTTGCATAATTTTTAATAAAATTAATGTTAATTTTAAAAAAACATTTGATATATATATAAATATTAAGTATTGTTCAACTATTGAACATAAAAATTATTAATCTATGAAAGATAATAAAGACTATTTAGACGTATTAATAAAAATACAAAAAAACCCGGAGCAAAATCAAAGAAATCTTGCTAAAATATCAGGGTTTAGTTTGGGAAAATTTAATTACATTTTGAAATCCCTTAAAAACAAAGGTTATATAAAAGTAAAAAATTTTCAAAAAAATCCAAAAAAAACAAATTATTTTTATTACTTAACCCCCAAAGGATTTGCTAAGAAAACAAATCTTGCAATAAACTATCTTAAAAGAATAAGTAAAGAATACGAAGAAATTCAAAAAGAAGTAAAAAAATAGTTAATATGAAAAAGATATTTCTTACAGGTGCTGATGGTTTTATTGGCTCTCATATTTTAGAAAAACTGGTAAGAAAAAAATATAAAGTTAAAGCGTTAGTTTATTACAATTCATTCAATAATCATGGCTGGATTGATAAAATAGACAATGAAATTAAAAAAAAAGTTGAAATTATTTCTGGAGATGTAAGAGACGCAAAAATATTAAGAGATAATATTAAAGGCTGTGATCGAATAATTCATCTAGCAGCCCTCATAGGCATACCTTATTCATATCACTCTCCCAAATCTTATGTTGATACAAACGTTCAAGGAACCTTAAATGTTCTTCAGGCGGCTCAAGATTTAAACGTTAAGAAAATTATTCATACCTCTACAAGTGAAGTTTATGGAACACCAAAATATTTACCAATTGATGAAAATCATCCTATTAATGGACAATCACCTTATGCGGCATCAAAAATTGGTGCTGACCAATTAGCCTTATCTTTTTATCAATCTTTTGGTACGCCAGTTTCTATTTTAAGACCATTCAATACATATGGACCAAGACAATCTGCAAGAGCAATTATACCTACAATTATTCTTCAAATACTCTCTGGGAAAAAAAAAATTAAATTAGGGAACTTATATTCTACTAGAGACCTTACTTTTATAGATGATACTGTGGAAGGTTTTTTAAAAATGATAAAAAAGAACGTGGCAGGTGAAATTGTCAATTTAGGAACAGGTTACGATATTTCTATTTTTGAATTAGTTAAAATAATTTCAAAAGAAATGTCAGTTAAAGTTGAAATAATAAGTGATAAAAAAAGAATACGTCCGAAAAATAGTGAAATAGATAAATTAAAAGCAAATAACAAAAAAGCTAAAAAAATTCTTGGATGGAAACCAAAATTGGTTAATAGATCTGGTCTTATCAAAGGTATATCTAAAACTATACATTGGTTTTCTAAAAAGGATAATTTGAAAAATTATAAACCAGAAATCTATAATATTTAAATATGCAAAATAATTTTGCTTATAAATTGCTTGAAAAAATTAAAAAGGTAACAAAATCAAATAATCCTAGGCTACACGAACCTTACCTTGACAACCTTGAGATTAAAGAACTTAAAAAATGCATAAAAAGTAATTTTGTTTCAACAGCGGGGCCACAGGTAAAAAAATTTGAAAAAAAAATAGCTAAACTTACTGGCTCTAAATTTGCAATAGCTACAAATAGCGGGACAAGTGCATTACATTTGGCTTTAAAAGCAACAGAAATTGATAATACTTCTGAAGTATTAATTCCAAGCCTAAATTTTGTAGCTAGTGCTAACGCCATTAGGTATTGCAATGCTGTTCCCCATTTTATTGATTCCAGCAAAGAAGATCTCGCAGCTGATCCTGCAAAATTATCAAAATATTTGAAAAAAAATACAAAAATTAGAGACGGGAAATGTATTAATAAAAAAACAAAAAAAGTAATAAAAGCACTAATTTTAGTTCACATATTTGGTCTAAGTGGAAATGTATTGAAAATTAAAAATATATGCAGATTACATAAAATTGAATTAATTGAAGACGCCGCAGAAGCAGTAGGAAGTTATTATAAAGATAAACACCTTGGAACTTATGGAAAATTAGGAATTTTAAGCTTCAATGGCAATAAAATTATAACAACAGGTGCAGGCGGGGCTTTGATCACTAACAATGAAAGGTTAGCTAAAAAAATTTATAAATTATCACAAATATCTAAAATTTCACATAAATGGAGACTTGAATATGACGATATAGGTTACAACTACAGAATGGCAAGTTTAAATGCATCATTAGGAATTTCTCAATTAAGCAAACTTAAACTATTATTAAAATATAAAAAAAAACTATTTTTAAAATACACAAAAGCATTTAAAAAATTCAAAGAATTCAAAATTTTAAATCAATCAAAAAATTGTAAAAGTAATTATTGGTTAATAACAATTATTTTAAAAGAAAACTCTTTTTTAAAAAGAGATAGGTTAATTCAATTTTTAAACGATAATGGAGTCCAAGTAAGACCATGCTGGAAACCATTGCATAGATTAAAACACTTTTCTAAATGTCCAAGAATGGATTTATCTAACACAGAAATATTAGAAAAAAAAATTATAAATATTCCTAGTAGTTCAATTTATGGTAAAAATTAAAAAAAAGAAGCCGATTATTTTAATTGGTGCCGGAGGGCACGCAGAATCTTGCATAGACCTTTTAAATGAGCAAGATCAATTTCAATTGAAAGAAATAGTTGGTGAAAAAAAAGAGATAAATAAAAAAGTATTAAAAAAATATAAAGTTAAATATAGTGACAATTCCTTAAAAAATTTAGCAAAAAAATATCCCTATGCTCTTATCGGAATTGGTCAAATTAAAGAAAATAAAATAAGAGTAAAAATATTTAATGAACTAAAAAGATTAAAATTTAATATTCCAGTTATTTGTTCAAGGTACGCTTTAATTTCAAAATATTCTAAAATTAATGAGGGCACAGTTGTAATGCATGGAGCAATTATAGGACCAAATGTAACAATAGGGAAAAATTGTATTGTTAATAGTAATGCAATCATTGAACATGGTTCAAGAATTGGCGATAATGTACACATAGCTACTTCAGTAACAGTTAATAGCAGCGTTGTTTTAGGTTCAGGAACATTTATCGGCAGTGGGTCGGTAATAAAACAAACAATAATTCTTAAAAAAAACTCTTTTATTAAAATGGGGTCAATAATTATACGCGATCAATGAATAAAACATTAATAATTGCTGAGATAGGAGTAAATCATAATGGGCGTTTTAAACTTGCTAAAAAACTTATTCACGAAGCTAAAAAATCTGGAGCAGATATTGTAAAGTTTCAAATTTTTAAAGCTGATGATTTAACAACAGAAAATACAACTGTAGCCAAATATCAAGAAATTACAAAATTTAAAAAACAATATTTAATGCTTAAAAAGCTTGAGCTATCAGATAAAAATTTTATAAAATTAAACGATATATGTAAAAAAATTAAAATTGAATTTTGTGCCTCTTTTTTCAACGAAGAAAATCTTTATTTAATTAAAAAGCTAAAATTAAAGATAGTTAAAATTCCTTCGGGTGAGATCACTAATTTTTTCCTTTTAAAAAAAATTGCATCATTTAATAAAAAAATAATCTTATCAACTGGCATGAGTAATCTTCAAGATATAACTAGAGCTATTAATGTTTTAATTAAATTTGGAACTAAAAAAAGCAATATAACACTTTTACATTGTAATACGGAGTACCCCACTCCTTTAAATGATGTAAATTTATTAGCAATTAAAAGTTTGAAAAAACATTTTAATTTAAATGTAGGATACTCAGATCATACTTTAAGCAAAGAAGTTCCAATCTCAGCAGTCTCTATGGGGGCATGTGTAATTGAAAAACATTTAACGTTGAACAAGAAACTGCCAGGCCCTGATCATAGCTCTAGCTTAAACTCTCGAGAATTTAAACTTTTAGTTCAATCTATAAGAAATACTGAACAAATTTTAGGTAAAGAAAAAAAATTTGTTTCAAAAAGTGAAAAAAAAAACATAAAAAAATGTAGACAATTTTTAGTAGCAAAAAAAGATATTGATAAAAATGAAATTTTTAATTTAAAAAATTTAACATGCAAAAGAATCGGTTTAAGAGGCATATCACCAATGGATCTTGGCAAGATAATTTATAAAAAAGCAAAAAAAGCCTATAAAAAAGATGAAAAAATTTAAAAGAAGAAAAATATGTATTGTTTCAAGCACTAGAGCTGATTTTGGGATACTTTCTGGAATAATAAAGTCTCTTCAAAATGAAAAAAAATTTGACACAAAACTAATTTTGACTGGGTCTCATTTAGAAAAAAAATATGGCTCAACCATCCTAGAGGTCGCTAAACAAAAAATAAAAGTTTATAAAAAGATCAAGATATTATCAAAGAAAAATGACTCTTTAAGCTTACTTAAAAATTCAGAAAAAATAGTAAATAGATTTTCATCACAATTAAAAAAATTGTCACCGGAGCTAGTAATAATACTCGGTGATCGGTACGAAATTTTTTGCATCGCTTATTGCGCTTTTATCTTAGGTATACCTATTGCTCATTTATATGGAGGTGAATTAACTCAAAATTCTTTAGACGATTCTATGAGGCATTCAATAACAAAATTATCAAAATTTCATTTTGTTTCGACAAAAAAATATTTGAATAGAGTTGTACAATTGGGCGAAGATAAAAAAAATATTTTTAATATAGGTTCAATAAGTTTAGATAAATTAAATGAAATAAATTTTCTAAGTAAAATTGAAGTTGAAAAAAAACTTAAAATCAGTTTAGAGAAAAAAATAATTGTTTGCACAATTCATCCTGAAACTAATAATTTAAAGAACATCGATCAACAAATTTTTACTTTTTTAGAGTCATTAAGGGACATTAAGGAAACGTCTATAATTTTTACTATGCCAAATGATGATATAGGTTCTGATCTGATAGTAGAAAAAATTAAAAAATTTTGTAAATCAAAAAAAAATGCTTTTTATTTTAAATCTCTTGGTAAGGAACTCTATTTTGCATTAATTAGAATATCTAATCTTGTAATAGGAAATTCCTCAAGTGGAATCATTGAAACACCATCTTTAGGAACGTATTCAATAAACCTAGGATTAAGACAATATGGAAGAATTCAATCAAACAGCACATTTAATGTAAACTATAATAAAAAAAATATTAAAGATAAAATAAATAAAGTTTTAAAAATGAAAAAAAAATCAATAAAAAATCCATACTATAAATCCGATTCAATACAAAATTTTATTTCGATTTTAAAAAAACTCAATTTTAGATCAGCACAACAAAAAAAATTTATAGATTTATAATATGAGTAAAAATAAATATAACTGGAAATCATCTATTTTGACTGCAAATCATTTGATTAAAGATGTTATCAAAAATTTGAACCAAACTAACTTACAAATTGCTCTTGTAGCAAAAAAAAATAAATTAATAGGAACCGTTACTGATGGAGATATAAGAAGAGGACTATTAAAAGGTTATTCTTTAAAGGAAAAAGTAAGCAGAATAATGAAAAAAAAATCCATCACGGTTAGTAAAAATACCAATTATAGAGAAGTAAGAGAACTAATGAAATCTAAATCAATTTTACAAATACCAATTATTTCCAATGATAAAAAAATATTAGGCCTTCACTTTTGGAATAAAAAAACTTCTGTTAAAAGAAAAAATAATCTAGTTGTTATTATGGCAGGGGGGTTTGGCAAAAGAATGAGATACAAAACCTCTTTTACACCAAAACCAATGATTATTTTACACGGCAAACCAATTTTAGAACACATTATAAATAATTTAAAAAATAATGGATTTACAAATTTAATAATTACAACTCACTATTTAGAGCATAAAATTATAAAATATTTTGGTAATGGAAAAAATTTTGATGTTAACATTGAATATATTAAAGAGAAAAAACCACTTGGAACAGCTGGTTCCTTGTCTAAAATATACTCAAATAAATCAACACCAATTATTGTTGCCAATGGAGATGTAATTTCGAATATAAATTATTCGGAATTTCTAAATTATCATAATAAAAATAATGCAGAAGCATCAATGGCGGTTAGGGAAATACGAAGTAAACATTCTTTCGGTGTAGTTGCTTCACAAGGTTTAAAAATAATGAATATAGAGGAAAAACCTATCACTAAAACTCATATTAATGCGGGTATTTATATTCTTAATAAAAAACTAATAAAACTTATTAAAAAAAATTCATTTTTAAGTATGACAGATTTATTTAACAAGATCATATCAAAAAATTATAAAGCTATTTTATTTCCGCTTTATGAAAATTGGCAAGATTTTGCTAAACCAAAAGATCTTAAAGTTTCAAAAAGAAAGTTTAAATTGTGAAAAAACTTGTCATTTTTATTACTGCTAGGAAAGATTCAAAAAGGTTGAAAAATAAAAATATTTTAAAACTAGGCTCGAAAAAATTAGTTGAAAGAACAATTAATTTTGCGAAAAAACTTGTTACAAATAACTGTATTTTTTTATCGACAGACTCTGAAATAGCAAAAATAACAGGTGAAAAAAAAAAGATTATTGTCCCTTGGTTGAGACCAAAAAATTTATCTAAGGGCAAAATAAGTAGTGAGAAAGTAGTTCTACACGCACTTAGATGGTATGAAAATAAAATAGATAAAACAAAAAGTATATTACTGCTTCAACCAACAACTCCTTTTAGAAGTTTAAAGTTCTTTAAAAATGCTATTAAGAAATTTCTAAAAAATCCAAATAAAAATTTTGTTTCAGTTAGTTCGAATAAGATAAATGAGAAAAAAAATTCTAAATTATTATTTAAACAAAAAGTCTTAAATGGAGATATTAAAAAAAATTATATATTAAATGGATCAATGTACTTAATTTCATCCAAAGAATTTAAAAAAAAGAGAAAATTTGTCACAGGCTCATCAATTGGAATTCCAATTGCAGGTGAAAAATTTAAAATTGATATTGATTATTTAAAAGACTTTAAAAAAGCTAAAAAATATTTATGAAAAAAAAATTAATATTCGGAACTTGCCTCCCTAGATCTGGCGGGGCCTTAGCTTCTAATTTATTAACAAGTCATAAAAAAATATTAGTAACAACTGATTTATTTCATTTTTATAGATTTTCGATAGGTAAATACCAGCCTATTAATAGATTTTCAAATCAATATAAATTAATTCAAGATTTATGTTTGAGACTAAAAATCAGAAATAAATTGAATATTAATCCCAAAGAAATTCTTAAAAATAAAAAAATAAACTCTTATAAAGATATTTTAGATATTTTTGCTGAATTAATTCAAAAAAAAATAAAAGGTAAAAAATATATAGGAGAGGTTGCAAATAATGAATGGAGAAATGTTGAAAATTTTTTAAAAATGAACAAAAAGCACAAAGCATTTCAAATAATTAGAGATCCTAGAGCAATTTTGGCTTCATGGAAAAAATTAACTTACTCTAAAGGCGACAAGTATTTAAATATAATTTTTCAATGGATTGACGCAGCTAACTACTGTGAAAAAAATAGAAGAAAATTTTTTAAATCTTTTATGATAATGAAATTTGAGGACATTCATAGTAATCCAAAAAAATCAGCAAAAAAGTTTTGTAAATTTTTAAAAGTTAGCTTCGATAAAAATATGATTGATGAAAAGAAATGGCCTAAGCTTCTTAAGAATAAATTTGTTAAAGTAAATAACTCTTCTTACGGAAAAAAAAAAATCTACGGTTTTTCTTTAAAGAGAACACAAAACTGGAAGACAAAAATTGAAAAATGGGAAATTGCTTTAGTGCAACATTTATTAAAAAAATACTTAAAAAAATTTAATTATGAAATAATTCCAACAGCTACAAATGATCTTAAAAAAGGTTTGCAAAAATTAAGAAAAGATAAACTTTTATATAAAAATTATAAGATTTTCTTGAAGACTGGAGAAGGAAGTCACGGATATCTAAAAGATCCTACAAAACCAGAAAATTGGGGAACCACTTCAAGTACTAATTTAAAAGAAAAATTTACTGATACCAATGACTATAAAAAATATATAAAATATTTAAGAATAATTGATAAAGAATATATTCATTTAAAAAAAGCGGAGGCCAATGAAATCAAAAAGATTACATGACCACATATATTTAAAAGAAAATAGATACAAAAAAACTAAGGAAATGTTTAAGTTTATAGATAAACATGCGTTTAAAATTAATCAAAGAAATTATAAAGAAGAAATATGTGATATAGGATGTGCAGCTGGGGAATTTCTTTACTTCTTGAAAGGAAAATATCCAAGTAAATTTTTTACGGGTGCAGATGTTAGACAAGATTTACTAACTAAGGCAAAAAGAATAGTAAAAAATGTAAATTTTAAAAAAGGTAGTGTTTTAAAAAAGAACCTTTTTAAAAAATCTAAATTTGACAAAATTTTTATGGTTGGAGTGCATCCAATATTTGATAATTTTGAGGGTTGTTTCTCGAATTTAATTTTTTGGGGTAAACCAAGAGCTGAAATTTTTATTTGCGATATGTTTAATCCTTACCCGGTAGATGTATTGATTAGATATAAATTATCCGAAAACTACAAAAGTAAAACTTATGAAACAGGCTGGAATATCTTTTCTGAAAAATCAGTAACAAAATTTTTAAAGAATAATAAAAAAGTTAAAAGCTTTCATTTCAAAAGATTTCAAATGCCATTTGATCTCAAGCCACAAAAAGATCCTATAAGAAGCTGGACTATAAAATCAAATAATAAAAGATTGATGATAAATGGAATAAGTATAATTCAACCTCAAACTTTAATAAAAATAAAATTAAAGGATTTTTAAGATGTCACAAGGAGTAATGTTTCATCATTTTCATGGTAAAGGTCATGCTAAAACTCTTGGTTCGATTGGAGAAGAACAATTTAGAAAAATCATTAAATATTTAAGAAAAAAATATAATTTGATATCTGCAGAAACTTTTATTGATAAAGCAAATAAAAATAAATTATCCTCACAAGACATTTGTTTAACTTTTGATGATACTCTTAAATGTCAATACGATATTGTATTCCCAATTCTAATGAAGGAAAAATTAAATGCATTCTATTTCATTTATTCCAGTGTATTTGATAAGAAATTAAATTTAATGGAGGTATTTAGAGATTTCAGCAACAAAAACTTTAATAGCATCAATGATTTTTATAATCTTTTTTTTATAATATTTGAAAAATTCTTTAAGAAAAAATCTATAAAATTTAAAAGAAAATTTAAAAATAATTATTTAAAAGATTATAAATTTTATACGTTATTAGACAAAAAATATCGATATGCCAGAGATATTATTTTAGAAAAAAAAGAATACGATAAAATTCTAAAGAAAATGATGAGTTTAAAAAAATATGATATTAAAAAAAATTACAAAAAGTTATTTATGAACAAAAAACAAATATTAACTTTAATTAAAAATAAAAATATAGTTGGTCTTCATTCGCATAAACATTTGTCGAATTTAAGCAGGGTAAACTTTAATGAGCAATTAAAAGATTATAAAAAAAATTATAATTTTATTAAAAAAAACTTTGGAATAACACCGATAGCAGCATCGTACCCATTTGGAAGATATAATTTTGATACTATTAAAATAATGAAAAATTTAAAAATAAAGATTGCTTTTCTATCAAAAACAAATGCTAAATATTCAAATTTAAATATAGGCAGAATTGATCATACCAATCTTTTAAGAAAAATAAAATGAAAACTACTATATTTACAAGTAATAGTTTGCGTCATTTAAGTTTGATTAACAAAATTGCAAAAATTAGTAATGAATGCAATGCAATTGTTGAAGTCAAAACTTTATTTCCAGGTCAAAACAAAGATTTTTTTATTAAATCAAAAGTGATGGGAAAGTATTTTATAGAAGTTGATAAAGCAGAAAAAAAATATTTTAAAAAAAATAATTTTGTAAAAGATTTTGTTCGTACAAAAATGATTAAACAAGGTGATTTAAATAGTTTAAATAAAGAAGATTTGAAATTTGCTTTAAACTCTGATGTTTATATTATATTTGGATCAAGCTACATTACAAATAATTGGCTCATTAATTTTTTAATTAAAAAAAAAGCAATAAATATTCATATGGGTTTATCTCCATTTTATAGAGGTTCGTCATGTAACTTTTGGGCTATGTACGACAATAATCCAAGTTATGTTGGTGCTACTATTCACTATCTCTCAAAAGGATTGGATAGCGGAAAAATAATTGCTCACTGCCTTCCGAATTATAGAGAAAATAATTTTTTTGATTATACAATGAGCTCAGTTCTAACAGCTCAAAATTGTTTAAAATATTTAATAAGTTCTAAGAAAATATTCAAGGTAAATGCAAAAAAACAAGATAAGAGCTATGAGATAAGGTATTCAAAAAATAAAGAATTTAATAATAAATCAGTAAAAAAATTTTCGAAATTTAAAAAGACTAATTTCAAGAATATCTTTAACAAAAATCATCATTTAAAAGATCTACTGATTAATCCTTATTATTTTAACAAAAATAATGATTGATCATGGTTTTCAATTAAATTAACAGTTGTAATAATCTAGTTTTTTGATACTGTTCAACTATTGAACAAAATGCTTAACAACAAAACAATTCTTATTACTGGCGGGACCGGATCTTTCGGTAAAGAATTTATAAAACAAACTCTAAAAAATTATAAACCAAAAAAAATAATTATTTTTAGTAGAGATGAATTAAAGCAATATGAACTAAAAAAAACTTTTTCTGAAAAACAATTAAAACTTTTAAGATTTTTTATAGGAGATGTAAGAGATAAAGAAAGAGTTAGCCAAGCTCTTAATAAAGTCGATGTTGTAATTCATGCAGCAGCACTAAAACAAGTAGATACAGCTGAGTATAACCCTCTTGAAACAATTAAAACTAATATTGGCGGTGCAGAAAATATAATATTAAGCAGTTTCAAAAATAAAGTTAAAAAAGTTTTAGCTTTAAGCACAGATAAAGCCAGCTCACCAATTAATTTATACGGTGCAACAAAACTTGCTTCAGATAAATTATTCATTAATGCGAATAATATTGCAGGAGATGCGAAAACATCTTTTTCTGTTTTGAGGTATGGAAATGTTATGTCAAGTAGAGGCTCTGTAATACCGTATTTTCAAAAATTAAATAGTGAAAAAAAACCTTTTCCGATTACTGATAAATTAATGACAAGATTTTCTTTAACACTTGAAGAAAGTGTAAAATTTTCTCTTTTAGCACTCAATAAAATGATTGGAGGAGAAATATTTGTTCCAAAAGTTAGTTCTTACAAAATTTTAGATTTAGTTAAAGCAATTAATCCTAAAACAAAAATAAAAATTATTGGAAGAAGGCCAGGTGAAAAATTACATGAAGAACTTATTTCTAACATTGATGCCCCTTATACGATTGATTTAAAAGTATTCTATATAATAACGCCATATCAAAATATGACTAGATGGAAAAAAGAAAACTTTATAAAATATAATAAACTTAAAAAATTAAATTTTTGTAAAAAAGATTTTATTTATACAAGCAATAACAATAAAAGTTTTTTAAGTGTTAATAGTTTAAAAAAAATTTTATTCAACTTATAGAAGATATTTAATGATCAATTACGGTAAACATTTTATTGATAGATCAGACATTAGAAATGTTACCAATACACTAAACGGTGAGTGGTTAACACAAGGACCTAAGGTAAAAATTTTTGAAGATAATTTAAAAAAATTTTTAGGATCGAAATATTCTTTAGTTGTTAATAGTGGTACCGCAGCACTTCATCTAGCTTGTATTTCCATCGGTTTAAAAAAAAATGATATTGTTTTAACAACGCCTATCACATTTTTATCTTCAATAAATTCTGCGCTTTATTTGAATGCTAAACCAGTTTTCATAGATATTAATCCAAAAAATTACTGTTTAGATTTAGATAAATTAAGTAAAAAACTTGTGGAATTTAAAAAAAAAAATAAAAAAATAAAAGCTCTTATAGTAACAGATTATGCAGGGCAAATGTGCGATTGGAAAAAAATTAAAGAATTATCTAAAAAATATAAATTTTATACTATTAACGATAATTGCCACAGCTTAGGATCAAAGTACAAAAATGACCAAAGATACGCTGTAAAATTTGCAGATGTTGTAACCCATAGTTTTCATCCTGTAAAAGTTATTACGACAGGAGAAGGCGGATGCTTGTCGACTAATAATCCTGATATTTATAAAAAAGTTTTAGAATTAAGATCTCACGGTGTCATTAGAACTAAGGAATTAAAAAGAAAATACGGTAATTGGTATTACAGCATGAATAGACTCGGTTACAACTATAGGATGCCTGACATAAATGCTTCACTTGGCATTTCTCAATTAAAAAAGATTAAAAAATTCATAAAAAAAAGAAAATTAATTGCTAAAGAATATTTTCACGGTTTTAGAAATAATAAGAATATAGTCTTACCTTTTATAGAAAATTTTTGTGATCATGCATTTCATTTATTTCCGGTACAAATTAAATTTAAAAATTTACAAATAACAAAAAAAATTTTTTTTAATAAAATGTTAAAACTCAAAATAAATCTGCAAGTACATTATATACCTATACACTTACAAAAATATTATAAGGAAAAATTTTATTTTCCTAAAAATTCTTTGAAAGAAGCTGAAATTTTTTATTCAAACGCTGTATCATTGCCAATTTATTATTCATTAGATGAAAAAAAAGTACGTAAAATTATTAAAGATATAAACTCACTCACCAAATAGAATGAAAAAAAAAATAGTATATTTTGTTCACTGTGTCGATACTGAGGGCCCTTTGTATGAGAGCTTAAATGCTAAATTTCAAAGAATTAAAGATATATTCAATATAAACATAAAAGCATCAGAGGAAAATTTAAAAAAACTTAAATTAGCTAAAATTCCTTTAAGAGGAAAAGAAAAGAAAATTGCTTCGGTTCTGTCAAGTCATCTAACTAACTACAATTCTGATTGGAACAAAATTAATAATATGATTTCAAGAATTTTTAGTAGTAAATTTAGAAACACACATAAAGACTCTTTCGGGAAACCTTGGGTATTTAATTGGCACTGTTTAGATCATGTGGGATATAAAAAAAATCCGAGACGAAGAACTTTGGGATATCATAAGATATTTGATTATTACTCAAAAGTTTTAAAAAAGTATAAAAAGTATAAAGATAAGATTCACTGGCACTTTCATCCAATGTCTACATATAAGGATGCTCATCGATGTGCAACTTCATACGCTAATTCACCCGAATTATATCAGATTCTTTGTAGAAAAATTATTGAGAGAAATTATTTTCCCTCAGTTTTTAGAGCAGGATTTCAAGCGGAGAGACCTGACAGTAATCTATTTTTAGAGCAGTGGATTCCTTTCGATATTACAAACATGTCAACAAGCAACAATAAAGATCTTGATATGTCTTTAGACTTTAAATTAGGAAGATCAGGAGATTGGAGAAGAGCGCCAAAAGATTGGAGCATATATCATCCCAGTCATGACGACTATCAAAAGCCAGGAAACTGCAGAAGATGGATAGGAAGAGCCTTAAATGTGATGAATAGAATCGCAAGCATAAACCAAAAAGAAATTGACAAAGCCTTTGTGCAAGCTAAAAAAAAAGGATACGCTTTAGTAGGGTTTGCTAGTCATGATTTTAGAGATTTAGAATTTGAGGTAAAATATTTAAATAACTTAATCAAAAAATCGCACAAAAAATTTAATAATATAGAGTATAAATTTTCAGACGCAAAACAGGCATTTTCGGAAATCGCAAAATTGAAGGAAAAAACAAACTCAAGACCTTTAAAATTTCATATCAAGTATTATAAAAAAACCAAAAAAGATTTTGCAAAATTAACTGTAAAAGCAACCCAGGGAGATGTTTTTGGCCCACAACCCTTTTTGGCTATAAAAACTAGAAAAGGTAGGTTTATCAACGATAATTTTGATTTCTCATCAAATAAAAAAGTCTGGCATTATGCTTTTCATAGCGACACCATCCCAATAGAAGACATTTCAACAATTGGAATCGCAGCAAACGATAAATTGGGAAATACTTGTATCAAAAAATTACATTTCAATAAATCTGGTAACAAATTTATTTAAAATGGAGTCATTTAAAAATTTTTACTTTATTATTAAAAAATTAAATTATCAAAAAACTTTTTATTTTTTTTTTTTGATTTGTTTTTTATCAGCTTTAGTAGAAGTTATAAGCATTGGATCTATATTACCTTTATTAAGTTTAGTTACAAACGAAAATTTTTTAAAAGAATACTCGCAGATATATAATTTTTTAATTAATTTTTCTCCAATTAATTTTTTTATACCTGAGTCATCTGAAAAAATTAAAACTATTATATCAGTATGTTTCTTTACTTTTTTAATTTTTTTAATGAGATTTTTTTTTCAAATTTATACAGAATGGGTTAAAGCTGGATTTATCTATAAGCTAGAATATTCTATGGCTAATAAGTTATTTGTTAACATAATGAATGCGCCATACTTATTTCATTTAAATTCAAATAGTTCTGATTTTCATAGAGACATTCAGAGTAATATAGGATTTTTTTCTGCAACAGCAAATGCTATCACGGTTTTTTTAATTGAAATATTAATTATACTTGGGTTAGTTTTGCTGGCTCTAAAAATAAATTTTGTTGTAACTTTATCGATAATTTTCACTTTATTTATTTTTGGTTTTCTTTTTCTTTATTTTACTAAAAAAGTAAATTTATCACTTGGTAAAGATGTGCATGAGTCATCTCAGTCAAGAATAAAAAGTCTTATAGAAGGCTTGGGGGGAATTAAAGAGATATTGATATTCAATAAAATTGATAATTTTGTAAATCAATTCAAAAAATCAAATTTAAAACTTACATCAGCTAAAAAAAATAATAGTATAATTGGCTCCTTACCAAGATACATTATTGAAATAGTTTTAATTAGTATTCTAGTAATTGCATTATTAATTGTTTCATTCTCGAATAATTCCATTATTAATAATTTGACTTTGTTGGGATTTTTTGCAGCAACTTTTATTCGCTTAACCCCATCTGCATATAGAATTATAAGTTCTTTACAAAGAATTAAATTTACTCAAAAAATTCTAAATAGTCTTTATAAGAATTTAATATATTTTGACAAAATAAATTTTAAAAATATTGAAAAATATTCAAAAATTGAAAAAAATAATATTGAAATAAAAAATAAAATTAGAATTAAAGATCTAAATTTTTCCTATAATTCAAAAAATAAATTATTTAGAGATTTAAATTTAGAAATAAAAATTGGTGAAACCATAGGTATATTTGGTGATAGTGGTTCTGGAAAAAGTTCATTCATTAATTTATTAATTGGACTAATAAATCCTGAAAGTGGTAAAATTCTTATTAATGAAAAAGATATAAATTCAAATATTTATCAATGGAGGAAAAGCATTGGATATGTTCCACAAAATATTTTTCTTATAGATGACACTTTGAAAAAAAATATATCTTTTGATCTTGAAAATAATTCAGAAAATTTAACCAGGTTAAATGAGAGCATAAGACAATCTGAATTAACTAAATTTATAGAAACACTGCAAAACGGACTTGAAACTATAGTAGGTGAAAGAGGAAGCAGGATTTCTGGAGGACAGCTACAAAGAGTTGGCATTGCAAGAGCCCTGTATAACGACCCTAAAATATTAGTTTTTGATGAGTCTACTAGTGCACTTGATAGTGAAACTGAGTTAGAAATATTAAAAAATATTTATAAATTTAAAAATAAAAAAACATTAATTATTATCACTCACAAGAAAGATTTATTAAAGGAGTGCGATAAAATTTATAAATTGGAAAATGGAAGATTTTTACAATATGAAAAATAAAAACTTTATTAGAATTATACCAAAATTGGACATTAAAAATGGAATGTTGATAAAAGGTATAAACTTAGAAGGTTTAAGGGTTCTTGGAAATCCTTTTGATTTCGCTCAATATTACTACTCTAATTTAGCTGATGAAATTTGTTATATAGATAATGTCGCAACTTTGTATGGAACAAATAATCTAAGTAATTTTATTTCTAATACAGCTAAAAATATTTTTATACCCATATCTGTTGGGGGTGGAATAAGAAGCGTGAAGGATATTGAGAGAATTTTTATTGCTGGCGGTGATAAAGTATCGCTTAATTCAGCTATAATTGAAAATTTAAGTTTTTTAAAAAAAATTGTCAAAATTTTTGGTTCAGCAAATATAACAGTAATCATTGAATATATTAAAATAAAAAAAAAATATTATATTACAAAATCTACCGGAAGAGATTTAATAAATATCGATCCTTTTTTATGGGCTAAAAAAGTAGAGGAGTGTGGTGCAGGTGAAATTTTCTTAACCTCGATAAATCATGAAGGCATGAAAAAAGGGTTTGATATTCCTGTGATAAAAAAAATTTCTAATAAAGCATCAATTCCAATTATTGCACACGGAGGTGCTGGAACAATAGATCACGTGCTAGATGTTGTCAAAGCAACTAATGTTTCAGGCGTAGCTTTATCAAGCCTACTTCACTATGATATAGCGCATCTTTTTAAAAAACCATCGTTTAAAATTGGAAATTTTAATTATCTAAATTCTTTAAAAAGAACCGAAAGAAAAGAAAAAAATTTTTTAATCTCGATAAAGAAAAAACTTAAATCCAAAGGCTTTAATGTCCGATATTAAATTTAAAAAAATTAAAATTGGATTAATAGATTTAAAATCTCATAATCTTTTTAGTATTATGCAAGCTACCAAAAATGTAGGTTATGATGTTAAAGTCATTGATAATTATAAAGAGATTGCGAAAAAAGATATTATAATAATACCAGGTGTCGGATCATTTAAATATGCAATGAAACGTTTAAAATATTTAAGTTTCGATTATGAGCTTAAAAAATATATTTCAAATCGCAACAAATGTTTATTCGGTATTTGTTTAGGTATGCAACTTTTATTCTCATCAAGTGAGGAATTTGGATTTACAAAAGGACTAAATTTTGTTGATGGAAAAGTAAAAAAATTACAAAATTCAAAATTTTTTAAAGTTCCTCACGTTGGATGGAATAATATACATATACTTAACAATAAATTTATTCCAGAAAATGTTTTAAGAGATAAGTATTATTTTACACACTCTTTTTATTGTTCTCCAAAGGATAAAAAAGTTATTCATACAAATACTTCTTACAGTGATAAAATTTTTTGCTCCTCTTTGGTTAAAAAAAATATAATTGGAACTCAATTTCATCCTGAAAAAAGTGGAAAATCTGGCTTAGAAATTATTAAAAATTTGAAAAATATTATATGAAATTAAAAACATTATATGGTTTGCCTAGAAAAGTAATTTTTTGTAGAAAATCTTTAATATCAAATCAAAGACCAACTTCTGCTATTGAGTTTTTGCATAAGAAAAAGACAAAGAAAAAAACTTTAAATATTGATAAGAATGGAATTTCTGACTCATGGAAATACTCAAGAGTTAAAAAAAAGATTAATTTTAAAATAAGAGAACAAAAACTTTTAAGATTACTAGAGAACCACAGAGGCAAACATGGGGAATTTGATTGTATTGTTCCGAGCAGTGGCGGCAAAGATAGTTGTTATGCTGCTCATATTTTAAAATTTAAATACGGAATGAACCCACTAACAGTTACATGGCCACCAAATATATATACAACCTATGGATATGAAAATTTTAAGAACTTATTAAAAAAGGGAAAATTGGCCAATGCTTCTGCAAAAAGAAATGAAAGCGTTATGAGATTGGTTACTAAATTAGCAGTGACAAATTTAATGCATCCTTTTCAACCTTTTATGCTTGGCCAAAAAATTTATCCAATTAGAGTTGCAATTAAAATGAAAATACCATTAATTTTTTATGGAGAGAATGAAGCAGAGCACGGAAATCCTATAAGTGATAATTCGTCTTCATTAAGACAAAAATATTATTATTCCCATAATAATTTAAACCAACTTTATTTAGGAGGTTTAAATTTAAAAGAATTAGAGGAAAAACACAGTTTAAAATATAAAGATCTTAAAGATTTTATTCCACCTTTTGAAAATGAATTGTCTGACTTTCCTATAGAAGTTCAATATTTAGGTTATTATATGAATTGGATACCCCAAGAAACTTTTTATTATTCAGTAGAAAATTGCGGATTTAAACCAAGGCCTTTTAGAACTCAAGGGACTTACAGTAAATATAATAGTATTGATGACAAGATGGATGATTTGCACTTTTTTACATTATTTACAAAATTTGGTATTGGTCGTGCTACTTATGACGTTTCACAAGAAATTAGGAACGATCATTTAAACTTAGAAGAAGGTAAAAAATTAATTCAAAAATATGATGGCGAATTTCCTTCTAGATATTTTAAAGATATTCTCAACTATTTAAATATTAAAGAAAATAATTTTTTTAATATACTAGATAAATTTAGATCCCCTCATTTATGGCGAAAACAAAGAGGTAAATGGAAACTAAGACATACAGCTAATAAAGATGGAACTGATGATTAGTAGTAATAAAAATTTTAAAATTCTTGATTGTACTCTTAGAGATGGTGGCTACCATAATAATTGGAGGTTTAGCAGGAGTTTAGTTAATGCCTACCTTAACTGTATGTCAAAAGTTGGTATAGAATTTATTGAATTAGGCTTCAGATTTTTGAATCAAAATAAATCAAGAGGAGAAACTGCATATACAAAAGAAAATTTTATTAAAAAATTAAAAATACCAAACAATCTATCAATAGGAATAATGATTAACGCAAGTGACTTTTTAAATAATTCTTTATCGATAGATAATCTGTGTAAAGATACTTTTCCAAAATTAAAACAAAGCAAAATTAAGTTTGTTAGAATTGCTTGTCATTATAAAGAAATCTTTAAGATAGAACCAATTATTAATTGGTTAAAAAAAAGAAAGATATTTGTGACAGTAAATTTAATGCAAATCTCTGAACTAAATAAAAAAGAATTAATTAAAGCATGCTCATATCTCTCTAAAAGAAAAATTGATGTGCTTTACATAGCCGATAGCTTAGGTTCAGTAAAGCCAAATGAAATTAATAATTTAATTAATCTAATTAAAAAAAACTGGAAAAAAGAAGTAGGTATTCATGCACATGATAATTTAAATTACGCTTTAAAAAATACAATTAAAGCAAAAAATTTAGGTGCCAAATGGCTAGATTGCACAGTGCTAGGAATGGGCAGAGGACCTGGAAATACAAAAACTGAGGAATTAATAAAAGTTTTAAAAAAAGAAAACTTAAGTAAGTTCAAGCACGTAAATAATTTGAAGAAAAATTTTTTCAACTTGTTAAAAAAAAAATATAAGTGGGGTACTAATAAATATTATAGATTTGCAGCATTAAATAAGATTCATCCTACCTACATTCAAGAAATATTATCTGATTCCCGTTATAAAAAAACGAATTACAAAAATATTCTACAAAATTTAAAAGAGGCTGATAGTAGAAAATATAACCCTTTTAAACTTATAACACCCAAAAATATTTTTATAGGTAAGCCAAAAGGGAAGTGGAGTCCCTATAAAGATATAGTTGGTAAAAACGTATTGATAATCGGGGCAGGTAATTCTGCACACAGACATAAAGCAAAAATTGAAAAATTTATTAGAAAAAATGATCCATACGTCATTTGTTTAAATACAAACAAAAGCGTAAATGAAAAACTGATAAATTTGAGAACAGCATGTCATCCATTTAGAATAATTTCAGATATAAATAATTATGACTCAAAAACTAATTTGGCTATGCCGCTTTCAATGCTACCAAAACAAATATTTGACAAGATTAAATACAAAAAAACTTTAATTAGAGATTATGGTATTTCAACTAATTTAATTAACAAGATTATAGTTAAAAATAATTATTGTATTATCCCTAATTCTTTAGCTGTTAGTTATTCACTATCAATTGCTTTAGCGGGAAAATCAAAAAAAATCTTTTTAGCAGGTTTTGATGGTTATGATGATGACGATAGCAAAAATGACGAAACAGATTTAATTTTAAAAATAATTCAAAAAACATTTAAGAAATTAAAAATATTTTCATTAACAAAAACTAAATATAATATAAAAAATATTACTTAATGAGTGATACGAAGATAATAATACCCGCAAGATACGATTCATCAAGATTACCTGGTAAACCGCTTAAATTATTATGCGGTAAAGAGCTGATATTACATGTCGCAGAAAGATGTAGAAAAGTTTTAGGAAACAAGTATTTATTTATTGCAACAGATTCATATAAAATTAAAAAGAAAGTTAAAGCTAAGAAATTTAATGTAATAATGACTTCAAAAAAGTGTCTTACAGGAACGGACAGAGTTGCACAGGCATCAAAAAAAATTGGAGGAAAAATTTTTATCAATGTTCAAGGTGATGAGCCTTTAGTTAACCCGTCTGATATAAGAAAAATAATCAATGCAAAAAAAAAATTTCCAAATCATGTTATATGCGGTTATGCTAAAATTTCTGCTCTAGAAAATTCACAAAATAGAAACATCCCTAAAGTTGTAATGAATAAGAAAAATGAGTTAATATATATATCTAGAGCTAATATTCCTTCAACAAAAAATAAAAATAAAAAAATAGATTATTTTAAACAGGTTTGTGTGTATGCTTTTAACAAAAATGAATTAAAAGAATTTTATAAATTTAAACAAAAATCAAAATTAGAAAAAATTGAAGACATCGAGATACTCAGATTTTTTGAACTAAATATTAAGATTAAGATGATTAAATTGAATAAAAATACAATAGCTGTAGATGAAAAAAAAGATATTTATAAAGTAGAAAAGATTTTAAAAAGATGAAGAAAAAATTTATTGACCCTAATATAAAAAATAAATCTGTAACTGTGGAGAATAGAATACAACTAATTCATTTTGATAATAAAAAACTCCCTTTACCGACTGAAATTGAAATAAGTGAATCCGGAACGTGTAACAGAAAATGCTCTTTTTGCCCAAGAAGCGATCCAGAATTTATACATAGAAAAGAATTCATTTCTGACGAACTGCACCTAAAATTATGTAATGAACTACAAGAACTAGATTACAAGGGAACTATAAGGTACAGCGGTTTTGTTGAACCTTTATTAGATAAAAATATTTTTAATTTAATTAAAATTGCAAAAACTAAACTTCCTGGAAGTAATATTGAACTTGTAACAAACGGCGATGTATTAAACTTATTAAGGTTAAAAAAATTATTTACCAGTGGATTGAATAAAATTTTGATCAGCGCATATGATGGGAAGAAAGAAGCTGATAAACTTGAAGAAATCTGCATTAAGGCGAAACTTACATCAAATCAATTTATCGTAAGGCACAGGTATCTGAATGAAAGTCAGGATTTTGGTATAACATTAAGCAATAGATCGGGATCAATGAAAAATGCAGAATTTAAAATAGCTAGCTTAAAAGAACCATTAAAAAAACCATGTTTTATTCCTACTTATACTTTTTTTTTAGATTATCAAGGAGACGTTTTAATTTGCCCTCATGATTGGGGAAAAAAAATTATTTTAGGAAATCTTAACGATCAATCATTTAGAGAAATTTGGTTTAGCCAAAAGGCGATGAAAATTAGAAAAATGCTGAATAATGCAAATAGAAATTTCACTCCATGCAATGTTTGTGATGTGGATGGAACTTTAATGGGTAAAAAGAATTCAACTTATTTTTAATATGTTATGTCAATAAGTTTCTCACAAAAAAAAATTATAAATATTTCAAGAAATATAATAAACAAAAATAAAAAATTTAATAAGGACCGCATAAGTGCTTTGACTTACTTTGCTTTATGGGGAGATAGCCCAGGATTTGCAAGAGTAAAGTATAATATTTACGGTTTTCAAAATCTTTTTAATTTTTGGTTTAAAATTTTAAAAGATGTTGTTTCAATTGCTTTTTTGAATAATTATGAAATCTTAAAAAATCCAAATTTTAATTCAAAAAATTTTAATAAATTAATTGTTTCAAGATCAATTATTGAGGACTTTGATCAAAAAGGAAATTACAAAGACAGGTACTTTTTAATAAACTCTAATAAAAAGAAAGACACTTTATTTATATTAATAAATTCTGGAATAAGGGTACCAAAAAAGATA
>Ga0209425_10000753_pt1 | contig 38536 bp, 42 predicted proteins | sample COG_05_FD_184749 | JGI IMG/M metagenome (GOLD analysis project Ga0209425, IMG submission 184749) | Pelagic Microbial community sample from North Sea - COGITO 998_met_05 (SPAdes) (version 2) | ecosystem: Environmental > Aquatic > Marine > Neritic zone/Coastal water | place: Helgoland, sampling...
AAGCTTAGCAACAAGAGAAAGTTTTAGAAAAAGACTTAGAGATGGTGATTTAGATGATAACGAAATAGAAATTGCTGTAAGTGATGCTGGTGGAAATAATACCTCTTTCGAAATTCCAGGAATGCCAGGTGGCAACGTAGGCATGATCAATATTGGTGAAATGTTAGGCAAATCTATGGGAGCTAAAGAAAAAAAGAAAAAAATGTCAGTAAAAGAGTCACACGAAATTTTAATAAACGATGAGTCTGATAAATTAATTGAACAAGATAAAATTATTAAAGCAGCAAAAATCTCAACTGAAAATAATGGAATAGTTTTTTTAGATGAAATAGATAAAATTTCAGGAAGAACTGATAGAGTTGGAGGAGACGTTTCAAGAGAAGGAGTACAAAGAGATTTATTACCTTTAATTGAAGGGACAACTGTAAATACAAAATACGGACCAATTAAAACTGACCATATTTTATTCATTGCTTCTGGAGCATTTCAACTTGCTAAACCCTCAGACTTATTGCCCGAACTTCAGGGAAGGCTACCAATAAGAGTTGAATTAGAGGCCTTAACTAGTGAGGATTTTAAAAGAATATTAAAAGAGCCAGATTTTAGTTTGATAAAACAATATGTAGCATTATTAAAAACTGAAAATGTTGATCTTGAGTTTTCTGAAGACGGAATTGATACAATTGCAAATATTGCATCTGAAGTAAATGCAACTGTGGAAAATATTGGAGCAAGAAGATTACACACCATCATTGAAAAAATTCTTGATGAAATAAGTTTTACTGCAACCGACAGGTCTGGTGAAAAAATTGTAATTAATAAAGATTATATCAATAAAAATTTAGATAATTTGGTTAAAGATACTGATTTATCTAAATTTATTTTATAGGTTTTTTTTTCAGATAGATATAAAAAGCACCAGAACCTCCATCTTCAATACTGGCATCTTTAATCTCATTTATAAAATTCATCAATTCTTCATTATTTTGGATATATTCAGGGACAGAATATTTTAGAATTCCAAGATCCTTGGATACATATGGATCTTTATCATTTTGAGAGTGAAGACCCTTTCCTGTTACAATAATTAATTTACTCACTCCACTTTCATAAGAATCAACAATTAATTTCTTTATCTTATTATTTGCTTCTTCTAAGGAATAACCGTGCAAATCACATGACTGAATTTTGGAAACATTTTTTTTGGTAAATTCTTTATCCTTATTTGGCAAAGACTCTTTTTTTGATAAAAAACTTTCCCAATCTTTTTTATCTTTATCTGAAATATTGCTATTCAATTAAGTAAGCGTATCAACTAATTGCCAATTTGGATTGTTTGATTTTATATCTCTTGAAAAGACCCAAGTATCATATATTTTTTTAATTTTTTCCGGATCTCCTGAAATAATTTTTTTTTCTTTATCTTTTATACAAGTTATAATTTCACTAACAAAATCTACAGTAACTTGTAAAACACTATTTACTTTTTTGTGTTCTTTTATAAGAGCTGAATTTATGCCTATAAACGTTATCTCAGCATAATGACCTCTTTTATTTCTTTCTTTTAAAGCTTCATTAAATTGATCATAAATTTTTTTACTCAATAATGGTTTAGAAGTTGTTAACTTATTATCATTATCGCTAAAATCTGTGATGATAGTTTCATAAGCAATTTTTGCTCCATTTAAAAAGTCCTTTTTTGCATTTTCATCAAAGTTTTCATTATCTGTAATTTTATTTTCAGATTTCGCTTTTTTTAAAACTTCTTGAAATTGAGTTGGGGCTTTTCCCTCAAAACCAGTTCTTTTACCTAAGATTCCTCTTAATCTTAAGAAAATAAAGCCAGCTATCATTGCTAGTAAAATGATATCAATATATTCAAAACTATAATTCATAAATTTAATTGTAATTACTATGTTGATTAATTTCAACCAACAATTACATTAAAGACAAATGAACACAGTTCTTTTGTCTATAATTTTAATCCCAATCATAGAAATATATTTATTTATAAAGATCGGCACACAAATTGGAGCCTTAAACACGATATTGTTAATTTTGGTCACAGCAGCAACAGGTATTATTTATGCAAGATATGAAGGGTTAAATACTTTGCGATCAGGATTTACTCAAATGATTAAAAATAAAACACCAGCTTATGAAATGATTTCTGGAGCTGCCATAGCTTTTGGAGCTCTACTTTTAATAATTCCTGGTTTTGCTACTGATATTTTGGGTTTTTTAATGATATTACCTTTAACACGTAAAATAATTTTTGGAAAAATTTCTACAAAATTTCAAAATCAAAAAAAAGAAAAAAATCATTTTATTGAAGGTGAATTTGAAGATATAGAAGACGACGATGACAGAAAAATTTAAAATTCTTGCTAAATTTATTAAAGATGCATCCAGTGAGACTGCAGACATAGAAACTTATTTATTTGTTAAAGAAAGCATAGCAAAGTATCAACTAAATATAGAGATTACCTCAAAAGCCTTAAAAAATAAGCTTATAGAGATAGATACAACACTTAAATTTGAGGATAAAGAACTAAATGAAAAAAAATCTTATTTTGAAATTATTTATACAACAATAATAAAAGTTGATGATGAAATTAAGGATAAAAAAGATTTAGAGAAAATTATTTTGTGTGATGTACCAACAAAAATTTATCCTGAGCTTGAAGTTTCATTTATTAATCTGATGCATAACTCAGGTCATCCTGATGTTCAATTAGAAAAAAAAATTGATTTTAAAAAATTATATGACGAAAGATCTAATTAAAAAAAATTTTTTTTAAGACTGCTTTTAAGGTAAGCGTTATGATTTTTAATCTCCTCGTCTGTCGGCGTTACAATTTTTTTAAAATACAAAACTTTATTGGCTGCTTCACTATTCTTTATCAAATTATCTTGTGATTGAAAATTTAAAGTTGGTTCTTTTTGTCCAATAAGATTGATATAAACTTTTGCAAGTAAATCACAATCAACTAAGGCTGTGTGAAGAGTTCTTTTTGTATTGTCTATCCTATATTTTTTACATAATGCATCTAAGCTAATTGATGAACCTGGGAATTTATCTCTAGCTAAAGTTAAAGTATCAACAACTTCATTATTAATTAAAGTTTTGCCAAGTATTTTTAACTCATTATTTAAGTGTGATAAATCAAACTCTGCATTATGAATTATCAATCTTTTATCTTTTATAAAAGACAAAAAATCATCAACTATTTCTCCAAATTTTTTTTTGCTTGATAAAAATTCATCAGTATAACCATGAACTTCAAGTGCTTTTTCAGAAACTTTTCTCTCTGGATTTAGGTAACAATGAAATTTATTTTGTGTTGGAATAAGATTATCTAGTTCAATACATCCAATCTCAACTATTCTATGTCCATCTTTTACTGAAAGACCTGTTGTTTCTGTATCTAATATAACTTCTTTCAATTTAAAATTTTTGTTAATATTTTGTTTACACTTACTTTAACAGAATTTTTTTTAAAATCATTTTTAATGATAAAATTAGATTTTCTTTTTTTGTGATCAAGCGGTAGTTGAATATTTTTAAATTTTTTAATCAGATTATTATTAAAATTGGGTCTCTTTTTTAATCTTTTAATAATATCTGACTTTTTTGTTTGAACAAATATGAGAATATCTTCTTTTCTATTAATTTTATTTTCTAATAAAAGTGGAATATCTAGAATAACAATTCTTTTATTTTTGTTTTTTCTTAAAAAATTATTTAATTTTTTTTTAACTTCTAGATGAACAATCTTCGTAATTTTATTTAAATTTTTTTTGTCAGCTAAAATTGCTTTTGAAAGTTCACCTTTACTTATCGGAAATATATGAATGTATTTCGGCAAAATTTTCTTTAATTTAAGGAAAACTTTTCTGTCTTTTTTATATAATTTTCCTACCTCATTATCTGCATTAAAAACTGGATATCCAAAGCTTTTTGCTATGTAAGTTTTTCCTGAACCAATATCTCCTAAAATTCCAATTTTGATCATTTAATCTAACATTTTAATTATTTCATCATTAATTACTGGATCATTTCCGTGCCAAATTTTAAAAGACAATGCAGCTTGATAAATAAACATCATTTTACCATTTTCTATTTTGTTACCAAGTTCTTTACCTAATTTTAGAAAATTTGTTTGTTTTGGGTTATAGATTACATCAAAAAATAAATTGTTCTTTCCACATTTTGAAAAGTCTAAATCAAGTTTTTCATCTTTGTGCAAACCTACACTTGTTGCATTAATTATTACATCTGACGTTGGTACTGCTCCCCAATCAACTATATTTATATTAGGAAATTGACTTTTTAAGTTTTGTGTTTTTTGTTTTGTTCTATTGGTTAAAAAAATTTTAGATATGTTCATTTTATTTAGAGCAAAAATGATTGATGGCACCACACCACCAGCTCCAATTATAAATATTTTTTTGTTTTGTATATCAAACTTTAATTTTTCAATACTTATTTTAAAACCATCAATATCAGTATTGTGACCTGTGGTCTTATCATTTTTTAAATAAATTGTATTTACTGATTGGGTGTTTTGTGACTCTTCTGTTAATTGATCTAAATATGGGATTACACTTTTTTTAAAAGGAACGGTAACATTTATCCCACTAATTTTCTTAAGTTTTATATCTAAAATGTATTTTTTTAATTCGTCTTCATTTAATTTTTTTTTTTCATAAACTGCTTCAATGTTATTCTCTTTCATCCAAAAATTATGTAAAAGTGGTGATAAAGAATGGTCTATTGGATTTCCAATTACTAAATATTTTTTCATGAATAGTTATTTAAATATTCTTTAATTTTTTTAATAGGCAGACCCATTATAGTATCTTCATCCCCTTCTATTTTTAAAAATAAATTTCTGCCCTCACCTTCAATTTGATAAACATTATAAGCATATAACACTTCATCTGTTATCTTAGATAAATAATTTTTAATATCCTCATCTGATAGTTTTTTCATAGTTAGTTCTGCTCGATCTGTATAATTCCAGATCATGGAACCATTTTTAGATATACAAACAGAGCTGATTAAACAATGTTTTTTTCCATTTAGTTTTTTTAAAATATTAAAGGCCTCATTTCTATTATTTGGTTTTGATATTAATTCACCATCAAGATCAATAACACTGTCTGCTCCTATGACAAAACTGTCATTTTTTTTTTGGCTAACCTTATTTGCTTTTAATTCTGCCAAATTTTTTGATATAATTTCTGGTGTTGCCCCTTCTTTTAACAGACTATTTTTTATGATATCTTCGTCAATATAAGACGGCTCAACTTCACTTGATAAATTATGTTTATCTAAAATTTCTTTTCTTACTTTGCTTTTTGATGCTAATATTAGGTCAATCATTTTTGTCTATAAATTTCATAAATTTTTATAATAGATGCCGCTGTTTCTTCTACTGATTTTCTTGTTACATCTATGATAGGCCAATTATATTTTTTAAAAGTATTTTTTGCCTCTTCTACTTCTTTTTTAATGCTATCAAAATTTGTGTATGACTTGTTTTGATTTTCTCGTAAAGAATTCATTCTGTTTTTCCTTATCTCAACAAGCCTTTCCGGTTCTGTATTTAAACCAACCACACAAGTCATTTTGGGTTTAATTTTTAGTATTTTTGGAATTGAATTTTCATTTACAAGTGGAATATTTGATGTTTTAAAACCTTTGTTTGCCAAATAAATCGCGGTTGGAGTTTTGCTTGTTCTGCTTACACCCAATAATACAATGTCAGATTTTTCTATTTCTTTAATTAAATTTCCATCGTCATGGTTCATTGTAAATTGAATGGCCTCAATTCTCTTATAATACTCATCATTCAAAGCATGTTGTCCACTAGGTTGATGAGATGCTTTTTGATTAAGAAGTTTTGAAAAACTCAATATAAGATCACCCAACACACCAAAACAGGGAATATTTTTTTTATTACTTGTTTTGGCAAGGTACTTGGCCAAACCACTATCAACAATTGAATACAGAATGATCGAATTAGACTTTTTTTTGGCATTAGATAAAATTTTAAGAATTTGATTTTCTGTCCTAGTAAAAGAATACGTGTGAATTTTGTAATTAATGTTTGTAAATTGAGCTTTTATTGCTAGAAAAATTCGGTCTAAAGTTTCTCCCGTAGAATCTGAAATAAGATATATTTGATAGGTATTACTCATGTATTATTCTGTTAATAACATTGTGTTAATTTAGTTATATTAATAATTTTCATTATTTACAAATTTGCACTGTAAAACAGGCTTTTTATTAACATTATTAAACATGTGTATATTATTTTAGATATATTTATTAAGTGTTCAATAAGCTTCTATTTGCCTTATATATCTATTAAATTTAAATCTCTAAATGTTAATAATTAGTTAATAAAATGTTCATTAAAATTAATTACCATTATTCACAAGATATAATACTAATGCTATTTAATATATTTATTTATTAATATGTCTCCTATTAAAAAAGTAATAATTAATAAAAATACTAATTTAAATCCTATATGGATAATGAGACAGGCGGGTAGATATTTACCAGAATTTCGAGAAATAAGAAAACTAAATCCTAATTTTATACGATTATGTTTGAATCATGATTTGTCTTCAGAAATAACATTACAACCACTTAAAAGATTTAACCTAGATGCTGCAATAATTTTTTCAGATATTTTAATGCTTCCTTATGGTTTAAATCAAAAAGTTGAATTTAAAAAAAATTTTGGACCACTATTAGGTGATTTAAATTTAGAGGAAATTTCCAAATTAGATGAAATTGATTTTGTAAAAAAAGTTTACCCAGTTTACAAAGCAATTAATTTAGTTAGTCAAAATAAAATCACCAAAGGCAAAAGTATAATTGGTTTTGTCGGAGCTCCCTGGACTCTTATGGTTTATATGATTAATCAACAATCACCCAAATTTAAATTAAAGAAAGATTTTTTTAAGAATAGTTTTTTAATAAATAGAATTTTGATAATTTTAGAAAAATTTTTAAAAATCCATATTAAAAATCAAATTGATAATGGTGCAGAAATAATACAAATTTTCGATAGTTGGGCTGGTTTATTAGAAGAAAAAGATTTACCAAATTTTGTTTATATACCCACATTAAATTTAGTGGAATATATCAAATCTTTAAATGTTCCAACCATATGTTTTCCAAGAGGAATAAAAAATTATAAAAATTACTGTGAAATTGTAAAACCTGACGCTATTTGCATAGACTATGAAATTGACCCGAAACAAATTGTAAAAGATGTTAAAATTCCAGTCCAAGGAGGAATGGACCCTAAAGTTTTGTTATCAGATAAAGAAAATTTAAAAAAAGAAACAAGAAAATATTTAGATATTTTTAAAGATCATCCTTATATTTTTAATTTAGGCCATGGCATCTTACCAGAAACCAATCCTGATATGATGGATTATTTAGTAAAAACAGTAAAAGATTATTAAATGAAAAAAGCTGTAATTTTATTTAATTTAGGTGGTCCGGATAAGTTAGAAAATGTGGAGCCTTTTTTATTCAATTTGTTTAATGATCCAGCAATTTTAAATTTGCCGAGTTTTTTTAGATTTCCGTTGGCAAAAATTATAGCAAACAGGAGAGCTCCAACTGCCAAAAAAATTTATGCTGAATTAGGTGGGTCCTCTCCAATTCTGAAACTTACAGAAGAACAAGCGGCCGCTTTAGAATTAAAATTAAATAAAGATGATAGTTTATCTGATTATAAGTGTTTCATAGTTATGAGATGTTGGCACCCAAGAGCGGAAAACGTAGTAAAGGAAGTTATTACATATAGTCCAGATGAAATAATTTTAATGCCTCTTTACCCACAATATTCAGCAGCAACATCCGGCTCGTCTCTAAAAGAATGGAATGATATGTGTGCTAAAAACAGGCTCAAAGTAAAAACAAACACAATCTGTTGTTATCCAACAGATGAGAATTTTATACAAGCACACAAAGATGAAATAATAAAAAAAATTAAAAATGTAGATAATTTTAAATTAATATTTTCTGCACATGGATTACCAGAAAAAAATATAAAAAAAGGTGATCCTTATCAGTGGCAAATAGAACAAACAGTAGATAAAATTGTTGAGTCTTTAGAAGTTAAAGATTTAGATTGGATATTAAGTTATCAAAGTCGTGTTGGACCATTAAAATGGATTGGCCCATCTACTGAAGATATAATTGTAGAAAATTCAAAGTTAGGGAAACACATTGTTTTGGTGCCCATCGCATTTGTATCAGAACACTCTGAAACTTTAGTTGAACTAGATATAGAATATAAAGAATTAGCAGATAAAAACGGCTGCAAAAATTATTCAAGGGTGCCAGCTCTTGGCACAAACACAAATTATATAAAAGCAATGTCTAATTTAATAATTAACAGACAAAATTATAGTTTTAATGGAAAGCTTTTTCCTCCAAAAATTCAATGTCCAAATCAATTTAAAAAGTGCCCTTGTTTAAGCCATGAATAGTTATTTATTATTTAAAAGTTTGCATTTAATAGTTGTTATTTCTTGGATGGTTGGTCTTTTATATCTTCCTCGAATATTTGTTTATCATTCTGAGAATAATAATGAGATTGTTTCAAACGTATTTAAAACAATGGAAAGAAAATTATTCTATTATATTATGACACCAGCCATGGTATTAAGCTGGATATTTGGCTTGGTGTTAATTCATGAGATAGGCTTTCAACAGCTGGGTAATTTGTGGATCCAATTAAAGCTTATTTTGGTGTTATTATTAACGGCTTATCATTTTTATCTTGGATTGTTGCTTAATCAATTCAAACTAGACCAGAATAAGAAAACTTCAAAATTTTATCGTTATATAAATGAAATACCAACATTACTGTTAATTTTAATTGTATTTATAGTAATTTTTAAGCCTTCTGGGGTTGAAATATTTTAAATTGTATATATATATCTATAATATTATTAAGTCCTTAATAATTTTTAATCATGAACATACAAGAATTAAAACTCAAATCATCCGAACAGCTTATTACTCAAGCTGAAGAACTTGGCATCGAAAATGCTAGCACATTAAGAAAGCAAGAAATTCTTTTTGCAATTTTAAAAAAAGTTGCGGAAAAAGAAGAAATAACAGGCGCAGGCGTGTTGCAGCTTTTACAAGATGGTTTTGGGTTTCTTAGAGCCATGGAGTCAAATTATTTACCTGGACCAGATGATATTTATGTTAGTCCAAGTCAAATTAGAAAATTTGGTTTAAGAACAGGAGATACTGTTGAGGGCCCAGTAAGAGCGCCTAAGGAAGGTGAAAGATATTTTGCCTTATTACAAGTAAGTAAAATTAATTTTGAGGAACCTGATAAATCAAGACACAAAATAGCATTCGATAACTTAACACCGTTGTATCCAGACAAACAGCTAGTTATGGAAGTTGAATTGGTTAAGACAGAAAAAAAACCTGATCTAACAGCAAGATTGATCGATCTTGTTAGCCCGATAGGTAAAGGACAAAGATCAATTATTATATCCCCACCCAAAGCTGGAAAAACAATGATTTTACAAAGTATTGCAAATTCAATAGCAAAAAACTATCCAGAATGTTATTTAATTGTTTTGTTAATCGATGAGCGTCCAGAGGAAGTAACCGACATGCAAAGAACTGTAAAAGGTGAAGTTATTAGTTCTACATTTGATGAACCTGCTCAACGACACGTGGCAGTAGCAGAAATGGTTATTGAAAAAGCAAAAAGACTAACAGAGCATAAAAAAGATGTGGTCATACTTTTAGACTCAATCACTAGATTGGGTAGAGCTTATAATGCTGTAATACCAAGTTCTGGAAAAGTTCTAACAGGTGGTGTTGATGCTAATGCTCTTCAAAGACCTAAAAGATTTTTTGGAGCTGCAAGAAATATTGAAGAAGGTGGCTCTCTTACAATTATATCTACAGCTTTAATTGATACTGGAAGTAGGATGGATGAGGTAATTTTTGAGGAATTTAAAGGAACTGGTAATAGTGAAACAGTCCTTGATAGAAAAATTGCTGATAAAAGAATTTATCCAGCAATTGATATTACAAAATCGGGCACGAGAAGAGAAGAACTATTATTTGATAAAAATGATTTACAAAAAATGAATGTTCTAAGAAGAATCATAGCACCAATGGGTACGATGGATGCAATAGAGTTCATCAGTTCAAAATTAAAAGATACAAAAAATAATGCTGAGTTTTTTAACTCAATGAATAAACCTGCTTAATTATTTGTAATTAAGATCTTCCATTAAATCTCCAAAGTTTTCTTCTAGATCTGAAATAAGTTTCTTATCTAAATTTATCCATTGTTTCGAGAATCCTTTTCTAAAAAAAAGATCATTAGTCGCTTCATTAAATCCATTTTTTTTCTCAAGTTTACTCAAATTTTCAAATTTTGTTTGATCAATTGATAATTTTATTGAATTTTTATCATAAATAATTTTTGTTTTTTTTTCTAAAAATTTAATTATTTTTGAAAAACTTTCAAAAGGATTTGATATCAAATCTTCATACCTTATTAATAGAGTTTCTAACGTACTTTGTGAAAACCATGATTTATAATTTGTTTTCCAGCTACCAAATAATGCTGAACGAAAATTTTTAAATTTATCCTCGGTTTCCCAATATTCATCTGATTTCATAATTTCTAATGTTTTGTGTAAATCAGAATTGAAATGATTTGAGAATGAAATCAGGACATCCCTAGGGTCCCTCACCACATATATTGCTGCAAGAGTGTTAGCAGAATTAGTAAATGAATTGCCATTAATTGTACAAAAAGCATTATGGGTTTTTAAAAAATTTAGCTTATTATTAAGATTAATAAAATCCTGCATAACAGTCCAATTTTGAATTAGTTCATTAGTATCTTCATAATTTATTTTAAGATTTTTTATAACTCCGATATCGGGAAATTTTTTTATGTTATCTAGCATTTTAAAATCGAAATTGTCGTTATTACCATAAATGTAATGACAAAGAAAAGATCTAACCCAGGTATTACCACTTTTAGGATATGAAGCTAACCAAATTATCATTGTTAAAAATATAATTAGAAGAAATCAGTTATGCAAAAGAAAAATTTTTCTGTTGATTTAAAATAAGAATTAAGAAATCATTAATTGTATGACAATTTTCGCATTATCTTCAGGACCTGGTGTTTCAGGAGTAGCTATAATCCGTATTTCCGGTTCTGAGACTTCAAATGTAATCAAAAAACTTACTGGCAGAAATTTACCAAAACCAAGAATGGCCACTTTGAGAAAAATAAACAATATCAACACTTCTGAACTGATCGATGAAGGTTTAATTTTATGGTTTCCAGGCCCTGAGAGCTACTCAGGTGAAGATATGGCAGAAATCCATGTCCACGGAGGTAAAGCTGTAGTTATGGCTGTACAAGAGGAAATTTTAAAAGTTAAAAATTGCAGATTAGCTGAAGCAGGTGAGTTTACAAAGCTTGCTTTCCAAAATGGGAAAATTAATTTATTGAAAGCTGAAAGTATAGCAGATTTGATATCCGCAGAAACTGAAATTCAGAGACTTCAAGCTGTAAAAATAATGAAAGGAAATTCATCCAAAAAATTTAATCAATTAAGAGAAAAATTATTAAAAGTTTTATCATTTATTGAAGCTAAAATAGATTTCCCTGAAGAAGACCTTCCAGATGAAAGTATTAATAAAATTAAAAAGGACTCTGATGATGTGTTAAATCAAATTGAAAAAATTTTAGATGATCAAAAAGTTGGAGAAATAATTCGTGAAGGTTTTAAAATTGCTATAGTAGGTCCAACTAACGCAGGTAAGTCAAGTCTTTTAAATAATTTATCTAATAGGGAAGTTGCAATAGTATCGGAGATTGCTGGAACCACAAGAGATGTTGTTGAAACACATTTAAACATTGATGGGTATCCAGTTATCATTTCAGATACTGCAGGTATAAGGGATTCTAAAGATGAGATTGAAAAAAAAGGAATTAAATTATCACTTAATAAAGCTGAAAATGCTGATTTAAAGTTAGTAGTTGTTGATGCTAAAAGTATTGATTTTAATGGGTTTTTGAACGATTTACTCAAAAATAATGCTATCCTAGTTGTTAATAAATCAGATCTTTTAAAACAAAAATTAGATATAGATGTATCCAAATTTAATCATGTTTTAATTTCATTAAAAGATAATCTAAACATAGATAAATTGATTTTAAAAATAAAAAATAGTTTAAAAAATAAATTTATTTCCGAGGAAGATATTTTGATCACAAGAGAAAGACACAGACAGCACTTGATTCAATGTGTTGATCATTTAAAAAATTTTTCATGTAAAAATGATAAAATGGATTTTGATAAGGCTGCGGAAGATTTAAGATTAGCAACTAGACATTTGGGAATGATTGTGGGAAAAGTAAATGTAGAGGAGATATTAGGTAGCATTTTCAACGATTTTTGCATTGGAAAATAATTGCTATTTTCCTTGTTTTTTAGACCTTTTTTTTCAATTTTCGTCGATAAATAACGCTTACTTAAGAAATAAAAGTCAAATCTTGTAAAAATTGTAATCAAATATAAATTTAACATATGAAAAAAGATTTATCATTTGATGTCGTGGTAATTGGAGGCGGTCATGCAGGGTGTGAAGCTGCAGCAGCATCAGCTAGGCTTGGTGTCAATACAGCTTTATTTACTCATAACAAAAATACGATCGGAGAGATGTCATGTAATCCAGCAATTGGTGGTTTAGGCAAAGGTCATTTAGTAAGAGAAATAGATGCATTAGATGGTGTTATGGGTGAGGTAGCTGATAAGTCTGGAATTCAATTTAGATTATTAAATAGAAGCAGAGGTCCAGCTGTAAGAGGTCCGCGTACCCAATCTGACAGATTTTTATATCGTAAATTTATGCAAGAAAAACTTCTAAACTATTGTAATTTAACGATTTTTTCAGATCCTGTAACTAAGTTTATTTTTGTAAATAATGTTATAAATGGATTTATAACCTTGAAAGGTAATAAAGTAAATTGCAATAAATTGATTCTTACCACTGGTACATTTTTGAACGGATTGATACATATTGGTGATGAAAGAACGCCCGCAGGTCGGTTTAATGAAAAACCAAGCACAGGTTTAAGTGAGCAGTTAAAAAAACATAATTTTAAAATTGGAAGATTAAAAACAGGTACTCCTCCCAGACTAGATTCTAGAACCATTGATTACAAAAATTTAGAAAATCAATTTGCAGATGATGAACCTTATTTTTTTTCTTTCTTAACTAAGAAAAATTTAAATAAACAAGTATCCTGCTCTATGACTTATACTAACGAAAAGGTTCATAAGATTATTGAAAAGAATTTATCGAGGAGTGCCATGTACTCTGGTAGCATACAAGGTGTTGGTCCAAGGTATTGTCCATCCATAGAGGATAAAGTAGTTAAGTTTGCTGATAAGACTAGACATCAAATTTTTTTAGAGCCAGAGGGTCTAAACGACTATACCATATACCCAAATGGTATATCAACTTCTCTACCTGAGGTAGTACAACAAGAAATTCTTCATAATATCAATGGTTTAGACAATGTTAAAATTATTAGACCCGGATATGCTATTGAATATGACTATATTGATCCCACAGAACTATTTTTAACATTAGAAACAAAAAAAATAAAAAATTTGTATCTTGCTGGACAAATTAACGGAACTACAGGATATGAGGAAGCTGCTGCCCAAGGTTTAATTGCAGGTATTAATGCTGCCCTTTCTTTTAAAAATCTAGAGCCTTTTATTTTGGATAGATCAGATGCATATATTGGAGTGATGATAGATGATTTAGTAACTAAAGGAGTTGCTGAGCCTTACAGAATGTTTACATCAAGAGCTGAGTATAGATTAAGTCTTAGATCTGATAATGCTGACTTAAGGCTTACTAATAAAGGAATTAAGATAGGATTAATATCTAATACTAGAAAAGTAATATTTGATGAAAAATTTGAAAGATTGAGCAAAATATCAATGCAAATGGCAAATTTAAATATTTCTCCTACAAAGGCCGATAAATATGGTATTAAAATAGCAAAAGATGGAGTTTTAAGATCTGCTGAAGAAATTTTGACCCATAAAAATATCGAAATGAAAAAAATAAGGGAAATTTGGCCTGAAATTCACAATTATGGTAAGGAAATTGATGAACAAGTTGAGATAAATTCACATTATAGAGGTTATTTAAAAAAGCAGAAAGCAGATATATTAGCTTTTAAAAGGGACGAAAATTTAAAAATTCCAGAGAATATTAATTATGATCAGTTTTCTGGCCTTTCAAATGAAGTAAAAGCTAAATTTAAGAAAATTAGGCCCAAAACGCTTGGTCAGGCACTAAGAATTGATGGAATAACTCCTGCAGCAGTATATATTTTGTTGTCACATGTTAAAAGAAAGTCTATTAAGCATATAGCTTAATGGACAATGTTTTTTTTGATACATATTATAAAATTTTAAATTTAAATGTTTCACGTGAAACTTGTGTTGAATTAGAAACTCTTATTTCTATGATTCAAGAAAAAAACAAAGAAATAAATATTATTAGTAAAAAAATGACAGAAAAAAACCTAATAAGACAACGCCATGTAATAGATTCGGCTCAAATCATTGATTTTATTGATTTAAATTATAATACAACCTGTGATTTAGGAACTGGAGGAGGAATGCCAGGTTTGATTGTTGCTACAGTAATGAAAAAATTAAAAAATAAAATGAAAATTATGCTTTATGAAAAAAGTCATCACAAATGTGTTTTTTTAAGAGATGTTTCTAAAAAGTTAAAATTAAATACTGAGATAATACAAAAAGATATTTTTAAAATAACAAATATTGAAACTGGAACAATCATGACAAGGGCTTTTAAGCCAATGCCAATAATATTAGATCTAGTCAACAACAATTTCAAAAAATATGAAAATTTGATCATGTTTATGGGTAGTAGTGGTAAGAAAGTTTTGAAGGAAACTTTAAATGAATGGGATTTAGATTTTGAACAAAAAAAAAGTTTAACTAATGAAGACTCATTTTTATTAAATATAAAAAAAATAAAAAAAAAAAATAATGAAAATAATATCTATAATTAATCAAAAAGGTGGAGTTGGCAAAACAACGACGGTAATAAATCTTGCTTCAGCTTTATCTCAGCAAAATAAAAAAATTTTGGTTATCGATTTAGATCCGCAGGGAAATGCTACAACAGGATTAGGATTATCAAATACAGAGAGCTCAGATGATACCATCTATGGGATACTTAATGGAACAAAATTAATTTCAGATGTGATTAAGAAAACGAACTTTGAAAATTTAGATTTAATAACTTCGAATGTCGATTTATCAGGACTAGAGGTTGAAACTGCTGGAGATAATGACAGGGCTTTTATTTTAAAGGCAAAATTAACTTCGTATTTAAATGATTCTAGAGGACTTTATGATTATATTCTAATTGATTGCCCTCCATCATTAAGTTTATTAACGGTAATGGCACTCGTATCATCAAACTCATTACTGGTGCCTCTGCAGACTGAATTCTTTGCCTTAGAGGGTTTAACTCAACTTATGAAAACAATTGAACGAATTAAAGTTAATTTGAATCCAGAATTAGAGATACAAGGTATTCTTTTGACGATGTATGACAGGAGAAACAAATTATCCTCACAAGTAGAATTAGAAGCTAGGAATTATTTTAAGGATAAAGTTTACCAAACAGTTATACCTCGAAATGTAAGACTATCCGAAGCTCCTTCTCATGGGGTTCCAGTATTAATTTATGATAAAAGTTGTCCAGGAAGTAAATCTTATTATAGCTTTACTAATGAATTTATAGATCAAGAAAATAAAATAGGGAGTGCTGCTTAATGAATTATAAAATTAAAAAAGGGTTAGGGCGAGGTCTGTCCTCTTTGATTGGTGAAACTAAAGTAGAAACAAAAATAAATAAACTATCGTTGAGTGATATTGTGCCAAATAAGTATCAGCCCAGAAAAAATTTTGAGAAAGAAAATTTGGATGAATTAACCGAGTCAATTAGAGAACGAGGTGTTATTCAACCAATTATAGTAAGAGAGATGAATTCAGATAATTCAAAATATGAAATTATAGCTGGTGAAAGAAGATGGCTTGCTGCAAGAGGTGCTGGCCTCCATGAAATACCTGTAGTAGTTACAGAGGCAGATGATTTAAAATCACTTGAATTTGCGATAGTTGAAAACGTTCAAAGGCACGATTTAAATCCATTGGAAGAAGCACAAGGTTATAAAAGGTTGATTGATGAATTTTCATACGATCAAGAAAAAGTTTCAAAATTTATTGGAAAAAGCAGAAGCTATATTACTAATTCATTAAGGTTGTTAAACCTACCTCCGGAAGTTTTAAAATTTGTCGAAAAAAAAAAAATCTCAACAGGTCATGCTAAGATCCTTGTTGGTTTAGACAATGCTCTATTCGTTGCCAACAAGATTATAGAAAAAAAACTTTCTGTTAGACAAGCTGAAAACTTTGTAAAAATTTTTAGAAAAAAAAATAAAATTAATTTTACAAATAAAGATCCAAACATTTTATCTCTCGAAAGCCATGTTAGAGAAAAAATAGGGATCAATATCTCTATAAAAAATAGAAAAAATAATTCTGGCTCAATTACTTTTGATTATAAGGGTTTGGACCAATTAAACAAAATTATAGATATTATTAAGAAAAATTATTAATTTTTCTAGACGTTTCTTTAAAAATAAAATCTAATAAAATATTAATTGAATTTGCTGAATTTTTTTTAATTAATAATTCAGCAGTATTTATTCGTTTAATTAATTTTATAATTCTTACCTTTGTCCATATTTTTAATTGTTTTTTTACTATTTCTTTATCTTTCCAAAAAATAGGTGGTTTAGATGAATCTATAGCAGCATCTATATTTTTTGTCTTTTCAACTACAATAGAAAGGATCTGTAATTTTTTTGATTTTAACAAAAAAGTTCTTATTATTTGAATGCATTCTTCTATTGAAAAATTGTTCTCTTTAATAATTTCTTTTATTTTCTTTTCATTTTGGACTAAACAATTATCAATTAATGTGCCAATACTGTAATTTTCGGCCTGATTTGTAAGTTTTAAAATACTTTGTTCATCAATTTCTTTTTTTCCAAATGAATACATTTCAATTTTGTTAAGTTCATTTTTTAGATTTCCTCTATCATTCATAGATCTTTTTATAATCAAATTTAATAGTTGTTGAGAAATATTAATTTTTTTTTCTTTACAAAATGTAGATGCTAGATTTATTAGCGACTGATCAGTTTCTTTATAAAAAGCAATACAGGTTAGTTTTTTATTTTTTTCAAATAAAGATCTTAATTTTGATTTTTTTTCTAAAATGCTTGAAATTAAAATTATGTTTATATCATCAATTTTTTTTTCATTAATCTCTTCAATTAAATCTTTAATTTTGTCTGTAACCCTATTTACTATGATTAATTTTTCTTTTTCAAAGAAAGATTTATTTTGAATTTCACTAAAAATAATCTCTTCATTGGTGATTATTTCTGCTTCTTCATATTGATGTATGTTTCCACTAAATTTTTTTTTAAATATGTTGTTTATAAAATCATTTATATGACCTTGGTTTTCACCATATAATAAATAAATTTTCTGTTTATTAAGATCAATTTTATTATATTCAAAAGACTTTATAATCATATTAATTACCTAAAAATAATTTTATATCTTGTACTGTCGAATTAATTAAATTATTTTCAACTTGGTTTTGATAATTTTTCAATTCAAACTTATTTGATAAATTTGAATAAGTAATGCTTTTCTCAAATTTCTTATTTTTGATTATTTCTTCATTTTTTATGACAGCAACATTAGTCAAAATATAAGATTTATATGACGTTGCATTACCTGATGTATCTTTTGCTAATGTAATAATTTTCATTTCAGAAAATAATTTTAATATAAACCCTGGTGCATTTTTTTCTTCTTTTAAATTAAGTTTATTGTAGATTTTATTATTAATTTTTGTGTTACCACTAAATATTTTTTCAGAAACGATAAATTTATTAAGATTAATTTTTTTATTTAAAGGTTCAAAACCACACGATATGAGAACAGATAAAGATAAAATTAAAAAAATTTTTGTAATTTTTTTTTTCATATTATAAAATTTATTAATTTATCTTTAATAAAAATAATTTTCTTTGTTTTTTTATTTTCAAAAAACTTTTGAAGTTTTGGTAATTTTTTAATTTCCATAACTAATTCATCTTTAGAAAAACTTTTTGAACTAATAAAAATTTCTCTTTTTTTTCCATTAATTTGAATTATTATTTTATTTGTGTCTTTTTCAAGAAATTCTTTTTGAATTTCTGGCCAACTATGGTCATGATCTTTTGATATTTCTGATAAACATTCAGAAGCTATATGTGGAATAATTGGCATGATAATTTTAAGTATCTTTTCATAATTTGTCATCAAATTAGTATAATGTAATTTTTTTTCTGTAATTTTAAAATAAAAATTATAAATTTCGTACAGACTTGCAATTATGGTATTATAACTGAAACGTTCGAGACTTTGGTTTATTTTATGTATCACCTGATTTGTAAATTTATTTAATGAAGCATCATGTTCATTTTTATTTTCGTCTTTATTTTTTTGCATTTGTTTGATTTTATTGTGTAAATTCCAAAATTTTTGAACAAATTTGTGACAAGCAATAATACCTTGATCAGTCCATTGAACATCTTTTTCAGGTGGGCTATCAGACAATATAAATAATCGAACTGAATCTGCGCCATAATTTTTTATAATTTGTTCTGGATCAATAGTATTTCTTTTAGATTTAGACATTGACTCGATAGGACCTACTGACACTTGCTCATTTGGATTATCTTTTTTAACAAATATTCTACCATCTTCTGAGACTACTTCATCGGGGCTTAACCAATTACCTGCACTATCTTTGTATGTTTCGTGGCAAACCATTCCCTGGGTAAATAATCCATCAAAAGGCTCTGTAGCAAAAATTTTTTTATTTTTATAATTGAGAGCTCTTAAAAAAAATCTTGAATACAGTAAGTGTAAAATTGCATGTTCTACTCCACCAATATATTGATCAACAGGCATCCAATAATTAACGTCATCAAGATCAAAGCCATCATTTTCATTTCTTGGTGAACAAAATCTTAAAAAATACCAAGAAGAGTCAACAAAAGTATCAAGAGTATCCGTTTCTAATGTACAAGTTTCTCCATCAATTTTTATTTTCTTCCAATCCTCCTGAAAGTTTAAAGGGTTACCTTTTGTTTTAAGATTTATCTTTCTTGGAAGTAAAATAGGTAGACGTTCATAAGGAACTTTTTTAATTTGGTTTTTACTATTGTAAGCAATTGGTATAGGACATCCCCAATATCTTTGTCTTGAAACACCCCAATCTTTTAATCTAAAATTTATCTTCTTTTTTCCTATTTTTTTTTCCTCTAAAATTTCAATAGTTTTATTGATAGATTCGTCTGGGACTTTTAAACCATTCAAAAAATCAGAATTAAAGAGTACACCAGACTCAGTAAAAGCTTCATTAGTTACTTTAAAATTTTCATTTTCGTCATTGGGTTTAACAACAGTTCTGAATTTAAGGTTGTATTTTAAAGCAAAATCAAGATCTCTTTGGTCGTGTGCTGGGCAGCCAAAAACTGCACCAAACCCGTAATCCATTAAAACAAAATTTGCAAAGTAAACTGGTACTTTATTTTTTTTGTCTAAAGGATTTATTGCTGTTAAATTTGTTTTAAATCCTAGTTTATCTGCTTGCGCTATAGATTCTTCAGTTGTCCCAATTTTAGAACATTCATTTTTAAATTTAAGAAAATCTTTATCATTTTCATAAAATTTAGATATTGGATGATCAACAGAAACAGCAAGAAAAGAAAAACCAAAAAGTGTATCTGGTCGAGTTGTAAAGCATTTTATTATATCTACTTCTTTATTCCCATCTATTTCAAAATCAATCTCACAGCCAAAAGATTTACCAATCCAATTTTTCTGCATGGTTTTAACTTTTTCAGGCCAATTGTCTAAATCCTCAAGTCCTTTCAATAAATCATCAGAAAATTTCGAAATATTAAAAAACCATTGATTTAATTTTTTTTTCTCTACAGGGACTCCAGATCTCCATCCCTTTCCATCTATCACCTGTTCATTTGCTAAAACTGTTTCATCAACTGGATCCCAATTAACATAACTTTCTTTTCTATAGACTAATTCTTTATCATACAATTCAAGAAAAAATTTTTGTTGGTGTTTGTAATAATCGTCTGAACAAGTAGAAATCTCTTTATCCCAGTCTATAGATAAACCTAATTTTTTTAATTGGGATTTCATTATAGAAATATTTTTTTCAGTCCAATCTTTAGGATCAAGGTTATTCTGTCTAGCTGCATTCTCTGCTGGCATACCAAAAGAGTCCCATCCCATTGGATGAAGAACATTAAATCCTTGCATAAATTTGGCTCGAGCAAGCACATCTCCGATTGTATAATTCCTTACATGGCCCATGTGAATTCTGCCTGATGGGTATGGAAACATTTCTAAACAATAAAACTTTCTTTTGTTCTTATCTTTAGTAGCTTTGAAAAAATTATTTTTTTCCCAATGTTTCTGCCATTTAATTTCTATATTTTTAAAATTATATCTTTCCATTATTCTTAAATTTAAATTTAAAAATCAAGATCTACTATTTTTTTATATCTTTGCTATTTTTTGGGATTATGACTTCACCCTTTTCTGCTCTTCGTTTTTTAGTATTTGTAATTTTTAATTGAGCGGCCTTTTTAAGAATGGCTGTTTTTATTTCCTGGTTAAGTTCAGATTCAATAAGTTTTACAGTGCAATTATTACTTGTTTCACAATTTTTTTGATAAATTTTTACAGTCAGTCCATCTGCTCTAATTTCATCTGATAAAAATTGAACACTAATTTTAACCGACTCGTTTTGATTGTTTTCGTCTGAATACCAGTCTGTAATGATAATTCCTCCTCCATAGTCAACATTTGATAAAGGGGTAAATTCCAATATATCAAGAGTCGCTATCCAAAGTTCATTTGCATTTGCAAAAGAAAAGTTTCCCCCGCCTCCACCTCTATCTCCACCAACTGGAATTGAAAAACCTCTTCCTTGTTCAATATTTCTTTTTCTTTTATCTGCATCATTAATTGGTGAGTCTTTAACATCGGCTCTTTCATATTTGAAAGCCCCACATGAACTTAAAACAAGAGCCAAAAGTAAGGATAGTGTAATTACAGATAGTTTAAATTCTCGAATTTTCATTTACTTAATGAGGTATAATTAAAATTATTAATTATCATAGTTTTTAATCAATAAAGATTAACGTCCAATTAATTTATAAAACTATAAAATTAAGGGCAATTTAAGCATTAAATGTGTGATATTTTTACAACAGAAAACGATTATTTATCAAAAATAATCTAAAAAAAAGGTTTTTTTGGCATTTTTTGATAATTTGCCTGCATTGATTAGTCAATATAACAAAAGGATAAACAATGACAAACATTAAAAAAATAGGTTTATCAGCATTAGCAGGATCGCTTGTAGCATTCTCTGCAAACGCTGGAGAACTTTCAGTTAATGGTGGCGTTGAGTTAACTTACACAGATACAGGTGGAAACACAGGTAATGAAGTAACTGGTAACTCATACGGTGCTAATAGCTCAGTAACTTTATCAGGATCTGGTGATGTTGGATTCGGTACAGTTTCAGCTACTAGAACACTTAATGACACTAATTCAGGTTGGGGATCTTCATTCCAAACTTTAGATATGGGTGACATGGGTGTACTTTCATTTGACTCAACTGCAGGTGCCCTAGTAGGTGTTACTGCTAATGATGACTTAATGCCTACAGCTTACGAAGAAGTATCAACTGGTGTTTCTTCAAAAGGTGTAACAGGTGTTGGTTCAACTAACGTAATCGGTTACAGAAATACTTTTGGTATGTTCTCTGTATCAGCTGGTTATTCACAACTAGGTGGTTCAACTGCTGAGTCAGCTTCATCTGGTGCAGGTTCTCACGGATCAGCAACTGATATCTATGTTTCAGCAAGCCCTATAGATGGTTTAACTGTTGGCGCTGGTCACAGTGAAAACACAAGTACTGACATTTCAGCAAATTCTACGGATACGCAAGAAATTGTTGCAAACGTTGTATATTCAACTGGTCCTGTATCAGTTGGTTATAGAGCAGCTGAATCTAACAAAGGTACAGCTAGTACAACTTCTAGAACTGTAGAGCATATGTCTATTGCGTTTAACGTAAATGACAATTTTGCTATCTCTTACGGTGTACAAGACACTGATGTAGAAGCACTTTCTACTACTGCTGCTGTAACAGAAGAAGTTACAGGTATTAGTGCTGCTTACACTGCTGGTGCTGCGTCTGTTAGAGTTAATCACTCTAAGTCTGACAATGACAATGGTGTAACTGGTGTTGATGATGAAACTACTGAAGTTTCTTTAGTATTATCATTCTAATACATACATAAGAAAATTTAAGAACGGCCCTTCGGGGCCGTTTTTTTTTGCAACTTTTATAACTCTTTTAAAATATCAAATGATCTCATGAAAAATTGTTTAAAATTAGAGCTACCCGATAAAGAACTTTTATAAATTGGTTTTCTTGCTTCAGCTACACTAAGAGTTTTAATCGAGTTTTTTGATTTATGGAAGTCGAGACATTGATCTTGCCACTCTAAGTCACAAAATTTTATTAATTTCTTTATTTCAATACTTTGATCATTAATTAGTCCTTCATAAGACAGATCATAAATCGTATTTGGAAATTTTTTTTTCCAAAATTCCATTAATGATTTATAATTCTTAATGTAATCAATTAAATTATCTTCATTATTTGCCCATCCTAGTCCTTCAGGAAAAAAATTTTTATATATTGATAAGAAATTATCATCAAGATTTCTATAACAATGAATTATCTTTGAATTAGGAAATGTTAAATTTATAAAACCTATCCATTTGAAATTTAAAGGATCTTTTTCTGTAACTATATTCTCTGAAAATTTAAAATTTTTTAAAAGATTAATATATTTTTGACCAACGATGTCTAATAAAGAATTAAATTGAATATTATTAATAATATTTCTGTTTAATTCGCCATCTTTATAAAAGTTTTGTTTTATAAGATTTTCTAAATAACCAGACTCACCTGCACCATAAACATCTGAATGTGACGATATAATTTGTTCTGCCAAGCTAGTTCCAGATCTTGGTAATCCCAGTATAAATATTATTTTTTTTTCTCTATTTTTTTTAATGAAATTATCTACGTTAATTTTATTGAAAATTTCTTTTAAACTATCATTAAATTTATATTCAGCTCTTTTGTTATAATTATATTGACTATTAGCTATATCATTTGCTTTTTTTAGAAAAGTAAAAGATTTCTTAAAATCTTTTATATCTTCAAAAGCTTTTCCTAAAGCAAAATATAGATTTATTTTTGATTTATCATTTAAGTCTTCAACTGACTCTGATCTTTTCACCATATCTTTGAAGTGGTTGTTGTCTTTATTATATTTTGTAAATCTACTAATTAATCTATCGGCACCAGTTGATTTTGGGTTTAATCTTAACATTTCCTTAAAGTGATACTCAGCTTTTTTAAAATTGCCATAACTTTGATAAGTTAGTCCAATATTATAATGAATATTTTCTGATTCATTATCAAGTTCAAGTGCCTGATTATATAAAGTGATTGCTTCCTCATGTTGATCTAGTTGAAATTTAAGATTAGCGTAGTTGGTAATTCCATTAATATATTTAGAGTCTATTTGAAGAATCTTTTGAAACTGTTCTTCAGCTTTTTCAAAATCTAAGGTGTCCTTAAATGTAGTCGCCAAGTTATTCATTGCTGCTAAATTTTTTGGCTCGACCACTAAAACTTGCAAGAAATTTTTCTTTGCCGTCTCATAGTGACCAATTTTTTGGTATGATGAACCTAACAAGTTTAATAAATAAGAATTATTTGGTAATTTTTTAAGTAAAATATTAACACCTTGAATAACTTCTCTATAGTTACCAATGTTATAATGATTAACTAATTTTGATACTTTATTTTTAATTATTTCTATTTGATTCATTTAACTTTATTAGAGATTCTTTAATATACGAAATTGATGCAAAGCCCTTACAATTAAGTATTTTTATTTTATTTATATTTTTAAAATTTATACCCCCAAGAGCTATTGATTTAAACCCATTTAGTTTTGACAAGATGTTGAATTTTATAATACCAAGGTTTGTCTCTCTTTTTTTTACCTTGAATATTGGTGCTAAAAAAATAAAATCAATCCTTTGTCTCTTTTTTTCATTAATTTCTTTAATGTTATGAGCTGAGCCCAATAAAGTTAAATTATTTAATTTAGCTTTTAAAACATTAAGGCTCTTATTAAATGATGGAATATAAACTCCAGTAAGTCTAAGTTTTATTGCTAATTCAACATCATTAGAGAGAAAAAACTCCAGTCTCTTTGATTTACAGAAATTATTAATTTTTTGAATTTCACTTTCTTTGTACCTAATATTATAATTTCTATAAATAATTGCAGTACTATTATTAAGATTTTTTAAATGATCTTTATCAAATTCATCTATAAAGTAGAATTTTTTTAAATTATTTATATGCATAAAACTATATTAAATCTAAATTATATTAAAAATGAAATAAAAAAAGATCTTAACAAATTAGAAAAAGTAAAGATAATTGCTATTAGCAAAACTTTCTCGATGGATGATATTAATCCATTGATAGATTTTGGGCATCTGCATTATGGTGAAAATAAAATACAAGAAGCTGTTGAAAAATGGACAATTATTAAAAAGAATAATAAAAACTTAAAATTACATTTTGTTGGAAAACTTCAAACAAACAAAGTTAAATATGCGATACCTCTTTTTGATTATATACACTCATTAGATAATTTTAAACTTGCAGAGAAAATTTCTTTACAACAAAGAAATGTGAATTTTAAACCTAAAATATTTATTCAGGTTAACATTGGTGAAGAACCCCAAAAAAGTGGAGTTGGAATAAATGATTTGAGGGAATTTGTTAATCAATGTCAAAAAGATTTAGATCTAGATATTATAGGTTTAATGTGTATTCCTCCTAATGACGGTAACATAGAAGAATATTTTATTGAGATGAAACAATTAAATCAAAAATTTAATTTTTCTGATTTAAGCATGGGAATGTCGAATGATTTTAAATTAGCAATTAAACATAATTCAAATTTTATAAGAATAGGAACAAAAATTTTTGGAAAAAGAATTAGATAATTTTTATTTTTGTCTTTTGATCAATTAATTTAAGTAATATAAAAAAATCTTTTTTTTTTAAAGCAATACACCCATTGGTTGGCTTATAATCATTTGTAAGGTGTAAAAAAATAGCACTTCCTTTACCTTTGATGGGATTTTTCATATTATATTTTATTGGAATTAATAAGTCATATTTTCTATCATTTCTAAACATTTTTTCGTGATTAAATCTTTTAGAGATTTTAGTTAGGGAATTATATTTTATATTTTTTGGGTCATCACACCAACCCATATTTTTTTTAATTATTATTTTTTTCAGTTTTGTTTTTGGGGCACTATATATGTCTTTTCTAAAAAAAAGGTTACCTAATTCAAATAAACCTTTTGGAGTTTTTTTATCTCCTTCAATTTTTTTTTTAGTAAAGCCATATTTTCCAATACAACATTTAAATTCAAAATCATCTAAAATAAGTGTATTCTTATTTTTAACTATAATATTCATAAAAAATAAATGAGTTTAAAAACATTGGTCATAGAAGATAAATATTTGTATGATATTTTAAGCGAAATTAGTACAAATATAAATTTTAAAATTGTCAGTAAGATTAATAAAAATGATAATGAAGATTATTTGGTTATTTCTGTAAGTAACAATCAAGTTCAAAAAAACCAAGTTTTAATAAATAATTTTCCAGTAACAATACAAAAATTGATAGAGATAATAAATATCAATTTTTTGAAGAAAAATTATAATTTGAAATCTGACTTAGATATTGGAGGATACAAGCTAGATCTTAACTCGAGAACATTGAGTAAAAATGATAAAAATTTGAGTCTTACAGAGATGGAAGCTAATGTCATATTTTTTCTAAAAAACTCAGGAAAGGCAACTAATATAAAAGAGTTACAAAAAAAGGTTTGGGGACACGTACCTAATTTAGAAACCCATACAGTTGAAACACATATATACAGACTTAGAAAAAAGATTAAGGATAAATTTCAGGATGATGATTTTATAAGAAGTAAAAAAAGTGGTTATGAAATTAAGTAAAAAAAATAAATATGCTAAAGAACTTTTTACTAAAAAATACAAACCTCAAATAATAAAACCAAGAAAAGGTAAGGGCAGCTTTAAAAGAAAAAAAATTAAAGTCTAGCTCCGATTTGTTGAATTATTTTTGATGACATTTCAGTACCTATTTCAAGACACTTTTTTGTTGATAATTTATTTATGTATCCGTGCAGAAATCCTGCAGCAAAAAGATCTCCAGCTCCCGTAAGATCTACTATTTTGAGATTTTCATGTATATTATTTTCAATAATTTCTTCGCCATTTATGGCAACCGCTCCCTTTTCACCTCTAGTAACAACAACTAGTTTATTTAGTTGCTTTGAAAAGTCGACTACTTCAACAAAATTTTTTGCTTCAATCAAAGATGTAATTTCTTGTTCATTAGCAAAAATTATATCTAGTTTGTTTTTTACTAAATTTAAAAAATGAGGTTTATGTCTATCTACACAAAATTGGTCAGAGAGTGACATAGCTACTTTGTTTGCGCTATTAATTGCTTTATCAAATGCCTTTTTAGGTTGACCCTCATCCCACAGATATCCCTCTAAAAATATTATTTCACTTTTTTTAATTGCATCAGAATTAACATCATTTTCATTTATCTTTCCTGCTGTTCCTAAAAATGTACACATTGTTCTTTCAGAGTCTGGAGTAACTAATATTAAACAAGTACCTGTTGGCAATTCCTCTTTCTTTTTTGAATAAAAATATTTTACATTCTCTTTTTTTAAACCTTCTTCATATTTGCTACCAAAATCATCATCTGAAACTTTACCAATAAAACCCACTTCATCACCAAGTTGAGCAATACCAACAATTGAATTTGCCACAGATCCACCAGAAACAGTTTTTTCTATTTTAAGATCTTTTAATAATTTTTTGAATTCATTTTCATCAAAAATTAATTTCATTGTACTTTTCGTAAGATTATTTTTACTAATAAAACTGTCATCCACCTTACAAATAACATCTACTATTGCATTCCCTATTCCTAAAATTTTCATATTAAGTTTTTTTGGTAATAACAGGTTTTTTTCTATTTGGGTAGCAAGTAGTGCATATTTTGCAAGTTAACCCATAGCAGTCTCTTGCTTTGCAATATTCTCTACCATAAAAAATTATTTGTAAATGAAGTTTAGACCAAGTTTTTTTAGGGAATATTCGCTTTAAATCTTTTTCTGTTTGAATCACATTTTTTCCATTCGTTAAACCCCATCTTTGTGCAAGTCTATGAATATGAGTATCAACTGCAAAAGCTGGATATCCAAAACCCTGGGACATCACTACGCTAGCTGTTTTGTGTCCGACACCAGGTAGTTTTTCAAGTTCTTCAAAAGTTTTAGGTACTTTTCCATTGTACTTTTCTATAATCTGCTTTGACATTAAGTAAATACTTTTTGCCTTAACCCTAAAAATACCAATTTTTTTGATTAATTTTTCAATTTTTTTTCTACCTAATTTTACAAAATGTTCTGGCTTAAAATATTTTGGATATATACCTCTTGTTACATTATTTACATTAACATCTGTGCATTGCGCTGAAAGCAGTACAGAAATTAATAATGTAAAAGTATTTTTGCTTTTGAGAGGAATTGGTGCTTTAGGATAAATTTTATTTAGAGTTTTAAGTATAATTTTTGCTTTCTGTTTTTCATTCATTATGAAAAGTTAAGCAAATCTCTCATAGAATATAATCCTGGTTTTTTTTTCATTAACCATTTAGAAGCAGTCAAGGCTCCATCAGAATAAAGTGCTCTATCAAAGGCCTCGTGATTTAAAGTAATTATCTCTTTTCCGCTTGAGAAGTTTACCTCATGTTCACCAATAATTCTACCTTTTCTAACTGAGTTAAAATTAATTTTTTTCCCGTAAGGAAAAGATTTTTTATTTAAGAATTTTTTACCAATTAAATTATATAAATTTTTGTTTTTTCCGTTTGCAATTCCTTTTCCAAGCATTAACGCTGTGCCTGATGGATAGTCTCTTTTATATTTGTGATGTACTTCAAATATTTTACTTAAGTATTCATCATTCAATGATTTCGAGGCAATCTCAGTTAAATACATTAATAAATTTACCCCTAAGCTCATATTGCCAGCTTTTAAAATAGGTATCTTTTTTGAATATTTTTTAATTTGATTCTCTTGGCTTCTAGTAAACCCAGTAGTTCCAATTACCACTTTTTTCTTGTGGTGAGAGGCAATTTTTAATATTTCCAGTGTGCACTTAGGGACTGTAAAATCAACAATTACATCTGTTTTCTTAAATGCTTTATCAGAATTTAACTCAGGTTTAATTCCATTAAATTTTTTATTTACTAATCTATTTTCAGTAAGTGTAACCAGTTTAAAGTTTTTATTTTTTTTTAATGATTTAATTAGTTGTTGGCCCATTCGACCCATACATCCAGTTATTGCTAAATTTATTTTTTTCATTAAGAGACAAGATATGAAATTATCACAATAGATACAACAATTACAGACCAAAAGAATAAATTTTTAAAAAATTGTTTTGATTTATTATTTGACTGTAAAAAGCCAGGGAGAACCAAGATTAAAACTGCTATCAAAAAGATTGCTGGGATAATCTGATTTATTCCCATTTTTAGCTATTCCAAAAACTTTTAGCCTTTTGGAAAAATTTTCTAATACTTGGATTTGATTTTTCATTTTCAATTTTTCTAAATCTTTCTAATAAATCTTTTTGTTCTTTGTTTAAAAATACTGGCACTTCCGTTTTTACTTGAACGTATAAATCACCAAAATCACCTCTTCTCATATAAGGCATTCCTTTACCTTTTAATCTAAATTGTTTTCCATCTTGAGTACCATCTGGTATCTTAATTTTACCTTTTTTGCCGTCTATTGTTGGTATTTCAATTGTTGTCCCTAGCGCAGCGTCAGCAATTGAGATTGGGAATTCAAAAAATAAATTTACATCCGATCTCTTAAACAGTTCATGTGATTTTACATTAATAAATAAATACAAATCACCACTAGCGCCACCTCTTGTTCCAGCTTCACCTTTACCGGCTAATCTTATTCTCGTTCCATCATCAACGCCTTTTGGAATTGTAACTGATATTTTTTTTGAGGTTTGTTTATTTCCTTGGCCATTACAGTCTGTGCAAGGATTTGTTATTTCCTCTCCATTTCCTGCGCATTGAGGACAAGTTTGTTGAACTGTAAAAAAACCTTGATTAGATCTTACTCTTCCATTTCCACCACAATAGGTACATCTATCAGGACTAGAACCTGGTTTTGACCCGTTTCCTTTACAAGTATTACATTTTTCAGAAGTAGAAAATTGTATGTTTTGTTTTTTTCCTAGGTAAGCTTCCTCTAATGATATTGATAAATCATATCTTAGGTCTGAACCTCTGTTGTTAGAGCTTCTACTTCTAGAACTTCTTCTTCCACCACTACCAAAGTCTCCAAAAAAATCTTCAAAAATGTCTGAAAAATCTGCACCACTGAACCCTCCGAAACCACCTTGGCCACCACCACCATTTTCGAATGCAGCATGTCCAAAGCTATCATAGTTTTCTTTTTTAGATTTATCAGAGAGAACGCCATAAGCCTCACTTGCTTCTTTAAATTTGTCTTCAGCAGTTTTGTCTCCAGGATTTTTATCTGGATGATATTTAACAGCTAATTTTCTATAAGCTGATTTTAGTTCATCAGGACTTGCACTTTTATTAACGCCCAGGACATCATAATAATCTCTTTTAGCCATTTATTTATCCTGGACAAATAGATGTCAGTTAAGCGCTTTTTTCTTTATTATCGTCTTTTACTTCCTCAAAATCCGCATCAACAACATTATCGTCTTTTTTTTCCTTTTCATCTTTTCCATCATCTTTATTAGACTCAGGTTTTGTACTTTGTTGTGATTTATAAATAGCCTCACCAAGTTTCATTGAAGCTTGAACCAATGTTTCAGTTTTCTTTTTAATATCCTCAATATCTTCACTTTTTAAAGATTCTTTTAAAGCAGCAGCTCCATCCTCAATTGCTTTTTTTTCAGCATCTGAAATTTTAGATCCGTGCTCTTTAATATTTTTCTCAGTCGAGTGAATCAAGGTATCTGCTTGGTTTCTTACATCAACAGACTCTCTTTTTTTCTTATCAGCATCTTTGTTTGCTTCAGCATCCTTAACCATTTTTTCAATTTCTTCATCACTTAAACCCCCTGAAGCTTGAATCTGAATTTTTTGCTCTTTGCCAGTACCTTTATCTTTAGCTGAAACATTTACTATTCCGTTTGCATCTATGTCAAAAGTTACTTCAATCTGAGGAACTCCTCTAGGAGCAGGAGCAATACCAACTAGTTCAAAATTACCTAATAGTTTATTGTCTGTTGCCATTTCTCTTTCACCTTGAAGGACTCTTATTGATACAGCAGGTTGATTATCTTCAGCAGTAGAGAAAACTTGGCTTTTTTTTGTTGGTATGGTTGTGTTTTTTTCAATTAGCTTTGTAGAAACACCTCCAAGTGTTTCAATACCTAATGACAAAGGTGTAACGTCTAATAAAAGAACATCTTTTACATCACCTTGTAAAACACCTGCTTGTATAGCAGCACCCATTGCAACTACTTCGTCTGGATTAACACTTTTATTTGGTTCTTTTCCAAAAAAATTTTTAACTTCATTAATAACTTTTGGCATTCTTGTCATACCACCTACCATCACAACTTCATGAATTTCATTTGCCGAAATACCAGCATCTTTTAGTGCTGTTTTGCATGGTGGAATTGTTCTCGCAATTAAATCCTCAACTAAGGCCTCTAGTTTTGCTCTAGTCATTTTTAAATTAATATGTTTAGGACCAGTTTTGTCGGCTGTGATAAATGGTAAGTTAATATCTGTTTGTTCAGCAGATGATAGTTCTATCTTTGCTTTTTCAGCAGCCTCTTTTAATCTTTGTAAAGCTAGCTTATCTGATTTTAAATCAACCCCACTATCTTTTTTAAATTCAGAAATTAAATATTCTACAATAGTATTGTCAAAATCTTCACCACCAAGAAATGTATCACCATTTGTAGACTTGACTTCAAAAACACCATCTCCTAATTCAAGAATTGAAACATCAAAAGTTCCTCCACCTAAATCATAAACTGCAATTTTTTTGTTTTGTTTTTTATCTAATCCGTAAGCAAGTGAAGCTGCAGTAGGCTCGTTAATAATTCTTAAAACTTCTAAGCCTGCAATTTTTCCAGCATCCTTAGTTGCTTGTCTTTGTGCATCGTTGAAATATGCTGGCACAGTAATAACTGCTTTTGTTACAGCTTGCCCTAAATATTTTTCAGCAGTTTCTTTCATCTTTTGAAGTATGAAAGCTGAAATTTGAGATGGTGAATATTTTTCATCTTTGGATTGGATCCAAGCATCACCTTTCTCGGAGCTAACAATTTTAAATGGTGCAGCTTCGATATCTTTTTTTACAGTTGAGTCATCAAAATTTCTTCCAATCAATCTTTTAACAGCAAAGATAGTATTTTCTGGATTTGTGACTGCCTGTCTTTTTGCTGGTTGACCTATTAATTTTTCATTTTCTTCTGTGAAAGCTACAACAGATGGAGTAGTTCTTGCACCCTCTGCATTTTCTAAAACCTTTGGTTGGCTACCTTCCATGATAGCAACACACGAGTTTGTTGTACCTAAATCTATTCCAATTATTTTGCTCATATATTTATCTCTTTCTCATATAGGGGTTAAATCTAATTCTACAAGTTTTTATAGTGATTATTCCTCATCTAAATTTTCTTTATTTTCCTTATCTTTTTTATCTTCATTTGGGGTTTTTTTTGATACACCAACTAACGAGGGCCTTAATAACCTGTCTTTAATAGTGAACCCTTTTTGGATTTCCTGTATTATAGTTCCAGGCTCTTTTTGATTGTCCTCAATTTCCATCATGGCTTGATGAAAATTTGGATCCAACTTTTTATTTAAACTTTCAATAGGTTTTATATTATTTTTTGAAAAAATAGAGATTAAATCTTTATTAATAATATCGAGGTGCTCAAGAGTTTTTTTTAAAGCATCTGAATTTTTTAACAATTCATCATTTTTAAGAATTTGTTTTGAACGCTCTAAGTTATCTAATAAATTTAATGCTTCCTTTGCAAATGCAAAACCTCCATATTCATAAGCTTCTTCTTTTTCTTTTTCAAATCTTCTTCTTTGATTTTCCATTTCAGCAAAAGTTCTTGCAAGTTTATCCTCAAGCTCTACGATTTTTTCTTCTGTAGTTGGTTCTGTTTGTTTTTCGTTACTATTATCTTTAATTTCAGAATTATCAATATTCATTTCAGGACCATTATTGTCGTCATTTGTTTCTAGAACTTTATTTAGGTTTTCATCTTTTTTCATTTAGACATATATGGTAAGAAAATCTGAAATTTCCAGATGTTAAATAAAAAAATTAAAAAATTGCTTATTGGCACTAATAATAAGGGAAAATTAAAAGAAATAAGAGCCTTACTTCCAAAAAAAGTCAAAACTTTATCAGCATCTTATTTTAAGCTTAATAGTCCTAAAGAATATGGAAAAACTTTTATTGAAAACTCTATAATTAAATCAAAATTTTTTTCAAAAAAAGCAAATTTGATATGCCTCGCTGATGATTCTGGTTTAGAGATTGATTTATTGAGCAAAAAACCTGGAATATACTCAGCTAGATGGGCTGGAAAAAAGTCTAATTTTAATAAAGCAATTAAAAAAGTTTATAGAGAGTTGAATAAAAAAGATCCAAATTGGAAAGAAAAAAGAAAAATAAGAGCTCGATTTGTATGTGCATTATCAATTAGTTACTTGAACCAGAAAATTGTTAGTGCAATCGGAAAGATAGAGGGACACATTTCAAGTGAGCCCAAAGGGGATAAAGGTTTTGGATACGATCCAATATTCATTCCTTTAAAAAAGAGTAAAACATTTGGAGAAATGGATTTTAAAAAAAAATCTAAAATTGATCATCGATATAGGGCTTTTAAAAAAATTAAAAAATTTTTTTAATTTTTTTATTATCAATTTGATAAAAATTTAGTTTATGATTAATTTTATTATCTTTAATATCAAAAATTCCTATTTTTCCTTTAAAAGAGTTTTTTTTCTTAAATAGTTTATCAATTTCTAGAAGCTCATTTTTTAAAGATAAATAATAAATAAGTCCAACTAAGTCATAACTTAATAATGATAGATAATTTGGATATTCATCCAATTCCTTAAAAAATTTATTTTCAAAGTTTTCTAAATTTTTTTTGTTAATTGAGGGATAATAAATTGGTTGAATATTTTTTTCATTGATTATGCTTTTATCAAACCATTGATTGAAAGAGATAATGTATTTATTTTTAGGAGACACATCTGTGTAAAGAAAAGATGTAACAACACTTTTTAAACTTTCGTTAAAATCAGCAATGATTACTGCGTCAAAATTAACATTTCCAATAGTGTATCTTTTTTCTAATTTTTCAAGTTGTCTTTCTTTATCTGGTAGGTCTGAATTTTTTACTCTTTTTATTTCATCATTTAAATTTTGTTTTCTTATTTTATAATTTGTGATTTTTTCAATTTGCGCTGTAAGTTTTGTTGGATTTATATCATAAACAAAATGCTCTGAAATCTTAATTTTAGACTGTTTAATTGCTTTTTTAATTTCGTCTTCATAATCAAGTTTTGGAGTAAGAAATATAGTTTTTTCAATTTTATTATTTTCAATAAATTTTTTAATTGTATTAAGTTGTGAAGTAGCATTTATTCCAGTGCTTATAATATTTTTTGAAAGACCAAGAGTCTTATTGGTAAAAGATAAAAAAGTTAACTCTTGAATTTCATCTAAATAAGTTAAACTTTTATAAAAAATAGGACCGATAACTATTTTTACTCCTATATCACGTAATTCCATTGCTGATTTAACAGCTGTGCTTGGGTTTGAATTAGTATCTTTTATATAAACTTCTAACTTATTTGTATTTATATCTTTTAGTGCAATTCTAACTGATTTTATTATTTGCTTGCCTAAATTTTGATCATCACCAGTTATAGGCACTAATAAACCAACTTTAATTTTTTCATTGGCAGAAAACGCTAATTGAGTGAAAAAAGTTAGTTTAAAAATTATAAGCAAGAAAAATTTAAAAATTTTATACATTTAGGTGATATTATATTATCTTATTTAAATTATGCTTAAAAAATCTCAAACATATAAAAAAGAAATTAAAAAAGGGCTTTATTTGGTCCCAACTCCGATAGGAAATTTAGATGATATCACTTTACGAGCTATTGATACTCTAAAAAGTTCAGATTATATTTTGTGTGAGGATACAAGAGTTTCAAAAACTTTATTAGAAAAATACGCAATTAAGTCAAAATTAATATCAAATCATAAATTTAATGAAAAAAAAAATATACCCAAAATTTTACAATTATTAAAAAATGGTTCTGTGATATCAATAATTTCTGATGCAGGAACACCTAGTATTTCAGATCCTGGTGTAATCTTAGTTAATGAATGTATCAAAAATGATATTAATATAACTCCATTACCCGGGCCATCTGCGGTGTCGACTGCAGTTTCAATAAGTGGTTTTTCTGAAAAATTCTTTTTTTATGGTTTTTTTCCAGAAAAAAAAAAAGTTTTAGAAGAAGATTTAAAAAATTTATCATTATTAGAATCTTCAATAGTATTTTTTATTTCACCAAAAAAAATTAATAGGTTTATTCCACTGCTGAAAACATACTTTTCTGGGCGTAATATTCTTATTTGTAGGGAAATGACTAAATATTATGAAGAGTTTATACGTTCAAAAATTGATGAGCTAGAAAAATTTGAATTTGAAGTAAAAGGGGAATTAACAATCATAATTTCAGAAAAAAAAATTGTTAAAAAAAATTCGCAAACTTTAAGTGAATCAGATAAAAAGATTATTGATCAGATGATAAATAAACTTAGTATTAAAGAAATTGTAAGTTTAATTAGTCAAAATAGTAAAATATCAAAGAAGGATATATATAATTATTGTATTAAATTAAAAAATGAAAAATAGATTTTTACTAATATTTTTTTTGGGTTTTTTGTTAACAGGATGTATTGGTGTTTCATCCAAAGGTATTTTTGGAACTGGAGTGAGTGTTGCTTTTGATCCCAGAACAGTGGGCACACAGGTTGATGACTCAATTATGCAAAAAAGTCTATCGGCTAAAATTTTGATCTTAGATAAAAATTACTTTTTAAAAATTAAATCAAAAGTTTTAGATGGTAGAATTTTTTTAACAGGAAAAGTCGATGAACCAGAAGAAAAACTTAAGATAACAAAACTAGCTTGGGAAACAAAAGGAGTTAGATCTGTTAGAAATGATATTAAAATTAGGGAAAAGTTTAATTTTAAGCAATCAGCTAAGGATGTTCTAATCACATCACAACTAAGAACAGCTATAATTTTTAACAAAAATATTAAAGCAACAAATTATCAAATAGACACTTATAAAAAAAAAATTTATGTTTACGGCATAGCAATGAATTCAGAAGAGAGAGATTTAGTTTTAAAAGAAGCTAAAGAAATTTTAGATGTTGAAGACGTAATTGCAAGTATACTTCTTGTTGAAAATTTAAGAATTCAAAAAAATTAATTTATTTTTTGTAATCAATTACAGCTGCAGAATAAGCTGCGATGGATGCTAGATTTAAAATTTCTGATGTTGAGCTCCTTAAAGGAGCAATTTCAATTGGCAAACCCAGCCCAATTAACAGCGGTCCAATTACTTTAGTATCACCCAATGTCTTCATCATTTTATATGAAATAGCTGCACTATGTTGACCAGGCATTATTAAGATATTTGCATTCCCAACTATCTTTGAAAAAGGGTAAAGATTTTTGTATTCTGGGTTAAGAGCAACATCTGGCTGCATATCTCCGTCAAATTCAAAGTCAACTTTTTTTTCTTTTAAAATTTCAACAGCATTTTTGATATGTTGGGTTCTGCTAGTAAGTGGTTGTCCAAAAGTTGAGTGTGAAACAAAAGCTACTTTAGGATCAAAACCAAAAAGTCTAACAACTCTAGAGGCTGATATAGCAATTTTTGCCATCTGTTCAGAAGTTGGATATTCATGAACACTAGTGTCACCAACAAAAATAGTTTTACCTTTATGAACAACTAAGTTTAAACCAAACATTATTTCTCCAGGTCTAGCGTTAACCACTTGTTTTATTTTATCTAATGATGCACCAAAACGTCTTGTATTACCTGTAACTGCTCCATCAGCATCTCCACAAGCAACCATACAAGAGGCCCAGATAACTCTATCATTCCTTACTAATCGGTCACAATCCCATTCTAATAAACCTTGATCTCTCTGGAGTTTTTGAAAAAGATACTTAACATATTTTTCTCTTTTACTAGTGTCTTTAGAATTCACGATCTCAATATCAAAACTCTCACTATATCCAATTTTTTTTATTTGTTCTTTAATTTTTTCTTCTTTCCCAACCAAAACAGGAGTTCCGAGTTTTGAATTTTTAAATGCAATAGCAGCTTTAAGAGTATTTTCATCCTCACCATCTGCAAAAACAATTTTTTTATTATTTTTTTTTATAAAAGTATTTATCCCCTGCATAATTGTTACAGTGGGATCTAATCTTTGTTTTAGACTCTCTTGATATGTTTCAAAGTTATCTATTTTTTTTCTAGCAACGCCACTTTTAATTGCTGCTTTAGCAACTGCTGAAGGTATAATACTTATTAATCTTGGATCGAAAGTTGATGGAATAATATAATCTTTTCCATAATGAGGTCTATCACCACCCATTGCAGCCACAACTTCATCTGGGACATCTTCTCTAGCAAGTTTTGCTATTGCTTGAGCTGCTGCAATTTTCATTTCCTCATTAATTGTTTTAGATCTAACGTCCAATGCACCCCTAAAAATATAAGGAAAGCCAATAAGGTTGTTCACTTGATTTGGGTAATCGGATCTTCCAGTTGCAATAATTGCATCATTACGAATTTCCTTAACTTCTTCTGGTAATATTTCTGGATCTGGATTTGCACAGGCAAAAATAATTGGATTTTTTGCCATCTTTTTTACCATATTTTTAGATAAAGCTCCTTTAACAGAAAGTCCTAAAAATACATCAGCATTATTTATTGCATCATCCAAGGTTCTATCAGAAGTTTCTATTGCATGGCTCGACTTCCATTGATTCAAATCTTTTCTTCCTCTGTAAATAACGCCCTTTCGATCAACCATTGTTATATTTTTTTGGAGGACCCCAGTATTTTTAAATAAATTAGTACATGCCATGGCCGATGCACCTGCTCCATTTACAACAACTTTAATTTTATCTATTGATTTTTTGTTAATATCTAACGCATTGATTAAAGCTGCGGTTGTTATAATTGCTGTACCATGTTGATCATCGTGAAATACTGGAATATCTAAAATTTCTTTCAACTTTTCTTCAATTATAAAACAATCGGGAGCCGCAATGTCTTCTAAGTTTATTCCACCGAAAGAGGGAGCAAAATTTTTAATAGAATTAATTATTTCATTTGGATCTTTTGAGTCTATTTCGAGATCAATCGAGTCTATATCTGCAAATCTTTTAAATAATACTGCTTTTCCTTCCATTACGGGCTTTGATGCAAGTGCTCCTAAATCACCCATTCCAAGAATGGCTGAACCATTACTGATGACTGCAACTAAATTACCTTTGCTTGTATAGTCGTACGCTGCCTCAGGATTTTCACTTATTTTCCGAACTGGCACAGCAACGCCAGGAGAATATGCAAGAGCGAGATCTCTTTTAGTGGTCATATTCTTGGAAGCTATAATTTCTATTTTACCAGGTCTTTTTTGGCTGTGAAATTCTAAAGCTTCTTTGTCTGTGTAATGATCAATTTTTGTTTTTTTCATTTATGCTAATTAGGTGTACAAATGGGGTAAAATTAAGACTAATATGATTTATGAACTTAGTTAAGTCAACAGGGACTTTTGGTTTTTATACTATAATCAGTAGATTACTTGGTTATTT
>Ga0209425_10000754_pt1 | contig 38535 bp, 36 predicted proteins | sample COG_05_FD_184749 | JGI IMG/M metagenome (GOLD analysis project Ga0209425, IMG submission 184749) | Pelagic Microbial community sample from North Sea - COGITO 998_met_05 (SPAdes) (version 2) | ecosystem: Environmental > Aquatic > Marine > Neritic zone/Coastal water | place: Helgoland, sampling...
TCAGATTGTTCTGTCTTATATGAATTCATTCTGATTTTCAAATAAATAGGGTGTTCAATCAACTTAACTACCTCTAACGGCTTGATAGACTAATTTAATAACTATAATAGAATAAAATGTCTCAAAAAGGTCGCCCTTATCTAGCAATACCAGGACCCTCAGTAATTCCTGAACGGGTTCTAACCTCAATGCATCGTCCCTCACCTGATATTTATAAAGGCGAACTCCATGATATCACGGCCTCACTGATTCCAGATCTTCAAACAGTTGCCCAAACAGAATCAAAAGTTGCAATTTATATTGCTAACGGTCATGGAGCTTGGGAAGCGGCAATCGCTAATACCTTGAACCCAGGAGACCACGTCTTGACACTTGCTACGGGCCGTTTTGCATTTGGGTGGGCAGAAATTGCTGAAAAACTTGGTGTAAAAATCACTGTTTTAGATTTTGGAAAATCTGCCGGTATAGATATTGAAAAAGTTGAGGAAGCTCTTGAGAAAGACACTGCGAAACAATTTAAAGTAATTTTAGTTGCACACACTGATACCTCAACTTCTATAAGAACTGACCTAAAAGAATTGCGCTTATGTATAGATAAAATTGCTCATCCAGCGATGATCTTCGCAGATTGTATTGCCAGCCTTGGAACTGATTGTTTTAAAATGGATGAATGGGGCATTGATTTAATGATTTCCGCTTGTCAAAAAGGCTTGATGACGCCTCCTGGTTTGAGTTTTGTATGGTATAATACTCGAGCCCAACAGGCTCGATCTAAAAAAGAGAACGTGAGTATGTATTGGGATTGGGAGCCCAGAAGTAACGTAAAAAGATTCTATCAATATTTTTCGGGAACGGCTCCCACCCACCATATTTATGGCTTGCGGACAGCTTTGGACATGCTTGTTAAAGAGCAAAACATAGCTGATGTGTGGGCTAGGCACAAGAATCTTTCACAGGCAATTTGGGCTGCGTTTGATTGCTGGTCCTCGCCGGGCCATATTCAAATGAACGTTAAAGATAAACAATTAAGATCTCATGCAGTTACTGCGGCCAGCATTAAAAGTGGTGGGGCTAAAAAACTCCAAGATTGGTGTGAGAGAAATTCTGATCTTACTTTGGGCATAGGTTTAGGTATGGCAGAGCAAGAGGATCCAAAAATTCACGATTTCTTTCGCATTGGACACATGGGACATATAAATGCCACAATGATCCTTGGAGTATTATCAACTATTGATGTTGCCTTAAAAGCACTCAACATTCCACATGGTCAAAATGCTATAGATTCCGCCACTCACACACTTGCGAAAACTTATAAAATTTAGAAATGTTTTTAAGCAAAGTTTATTAAATTTTACTTAGAACCTTTGGTAAAACCCGTTCTAACAAATCAAGATCCTCAGGCTTTCCAGCTGAAATTCTGATACATCTATTTTGCGGTTCAACAAATGGCATCCTTACGAAAATACCATTCGAAATGAGAGCTTTCATTATTCTAACAGCTCTTTCTTGCCCACCACCACAGTCAATTGCCACAAAATTTGTAGCGGATGGAATAGCTTTTAGATTATTCGTCTTAGCAATATCATAAATTCTGTTTTTCGAAGCATTCACATTATCTATAGTTTGAAGAAGGTGAGGTTTGTCATCTAATGCCGCAAGTGCTCCCGTTTGACTAACTCTACTCACTCCAAAGTGATTTCTGATTTTATTAAAAGCCAGCGCTAATTCATTATGACAAATTGCATATCCGACACGGGCACCAGCCATTCCATAAGCCTTAGAAAAGGTCCGGAATCTTATTACTTTCTTATTATCAATTTCAATATTTGGTGCTGTGCCTTGCGGCGCAAATTCTACATAAGCTTCATCCAATATAAATAAACAGCCATCCGGAATATTTCTCATGGCCAATTCTAATTGAGCACCACTGTGACAAGTTCCCATTGGATTGTCAGGGTTTGAAAAATAGCAAAGTTTAGCCTGACTTTCCCGCGCTAGATTTAAGAGAGATAACGGATCTTCACAATCATTGAGGTATGGAACAGTTTTCAAGATTCCACCATATCCTGCCACATGAAAATTAAAAGTTGGATAGGCGCCTAACGATGAAACGACCTTGTCACCTGGCTCAATGAACAGTCTGCACAAATATCCAAGTAATGCATCGATACCTTCCCCAATAACTATATTTTTTACACTTGTATTGTGAAAGGCTGCTAACTTTTCTTTCAAATCAAAATTTTCAGGGTCCCCATACATCCAAGTATCTTTTGCAGCATTTTGCATTGCTTCAACACACAGAGGGGATGGTCCAAATACGTTTTCATTGGCTCCCAAACGCGCCTTGAATAAACTGTTATTTTCTCGCTCCTGAGTTTCAGGACCTACAAATGGAACAGTTGACGGAAGACCTTCAGTTATAGTCGTAAAACGGAATGTTGACATATTACTATCCACTCAATTTTCATAAAGAATTTTTCTTACACTAACTTAATTCATTTAATCTATCTACAGCTCTAGAAATTTTTTCTACTTCCAACAGGCATTGTTCCAAACGCTGATTGTTTTCTAATAGAACTTTTTCAGGTGCATTTTCTATAAATTTTGGATTATCCAGTCGAGACTTGATACTATTTATATCATTTTGTAGCTTTAGCAAAATACTCTCTAATCTATTTTTTTCAGCTCCTAAATCTAAAACTTGAGATATCGGTAAACAAAATGAACCACCGTCAACTGTGAGCGTTACTGAACCTTTTGGCGCTTCAGCAGCTTCTGAAATAGTTTCCAATCTAGCAAGACGTTTTATCATTACCAGATTTTCATTAAAGGGTTTATCTTTGCCCTTTTCAAGTTCTAGAATTATTAAGTCAATTTTCGCACCACCATTCACGTTCATTTCTGATCTAACTGAACGGATCGTCTCTATTAACGTAATTACCCAATTCATTTCATTATCTGCGGCTAAATCAATCAAATCACTTGATTTGTATTCTGGCCAATCCTCGTGAATTAACATATTTGATCGATTAGTGATGTCACTCCACAATTGCTCAGTGATAAATGGCATTATAGGGTGCAACATTATTAAGCATTGATCAATAACCCAGGCTAACGTTTGTTGAGTCTCTGTTTTGACTGCTTTACTATCACCCTGAAACAATGGTTTAGAAAGCTCGACATACCAGTCACAAACCTTTCCCCAAACAAATGCATAAAGTATATTTGCTGTATCATTAAATCTATATTGATCAAGCGCATCATCCATCGCCTCTCGACACTTTGCCACCTCACCAATTATCCATTTGTTTAATGTTTGCGAAATCATTTTAGGATCAAAGTTTTTGTCGGGTTTACATTCATTAAATTCAGCAAACCGGGCAGCATTCCACAATTTTGTTCCGAAATTTCTATAACCAACAACTCTTTGAGTAGATAATTTCAAGTCACGGCCCATAGCAGCCATTGCTGTCAACGTAAATCTAACAGCGTCAGCCCCATATTCATCTATTAGCTCAAGTGGGTCTAGAACATTACCTAGAGATTTTGACATCTTTTTGCCATGCTCATCCCGAACAAGTGCGTGAACATAAACAGTATGAAAAGGTTCTTTTTCAACCACGGCTAATTGCATCATCATCATACGTGCGACCCAGAAGAAAATGATATCAAACCCAGTAACTAAAACATCTGTGGGGAAATACTTGCCAAACTCTTTAGTATCTTCAGGCCATCCTAATGTTCCAATAGGCCAAAGACCTGACGAAAACCATGTATCTAAAACATCAGGGTCACGTGTGAGTTTTTCCCCACCAGCCATCAAAACTGCTTCTTCCTCCGAAGTAGCGCAATATTGATTACCAGCATTATCATACCAGACTGGTATTTGATGACCCCACCAAAGTTGTCTGGAAATACACCAAGGCTCAATATTTTCTAACCAGTGAAAATAAACTTTTCTATCTCTTTCAGGTAAGATTTTTGTTCGTCCATTCTTGACGGCATCAATCGCTGGCCCAACAATTTTCTTTGCATCTACAAACCATTGATCAGTAAGCATGGGCTCTATTACAACCTTCGATCTATCACCAAAAGGTTGCATCACTTTCTTATCTTCGATTCTTATAAGCAAACCTAATTTATCAATATCATCAACCACTGATTTTCTTGCATCAGAGCGTGATAATCCTCGATATTTTATTGGTACTAAATTATCTAATGCATCATCAATACGCATATTTCCTTTTGTATCCATCAGGGCATAAAGAGGGATATCATTACGCTCAGCTACCTCATAATCATTAAAGTCATGAGCACCTGTAATTTTTACTGCACCTGAACCAAAATTTGGGTCAGGATACTCATCTGAAATAATTGGTATTGTTCTATCACATAAGGGTAAATGGACTTGCTTACCAATTATGGAAGCATATCGAAGATCATTCGGATGCACTGCAACTGCACCGTCACCCAACATTGTTTCTGGTCTAGTAGTTGCTATTGAAATAAAGTCTCTCTCTTCCTCCAATATGATTTGACCGTCGGTATCCTTCTCCACATAAGTATACGTTTCGCCACCTTCCAATAAGTATTTGAAGTGCCAGAATTTTCCATCAGTTTCAATATTCTCAACTTCAAGATCAGAAATTGCAGTTTCAAAATGTGGATCCCAGTTGACTAACCTTTTTCCTCTATAAATATACCCCTTATTATACATTTCCACAAAGACCTTCAAAACGGCATCGTGAAATCCTTTATCCATTGTAAATCTGTTTCGATCCCAATCACAGGAGGCTCCCAACCTTTTTAATTGATTTACAATTGTATCACCACTCTCCTCTTTCCACTCCCAAACCTTCTCTAGAAATTTCTCGCGCCCTAATTCCTCCCTGCTCGGTAACTTTTCTTGAGCAAGCTTGCGCTCAACAACCATCTGCGTCGCTATCCCAGCGTGATCTTGGCCAGGTTGCCATAAAGTATCAAAGCCCCGCATCCTGTGCCACCTAATCAAAATATCTTGTAATGTGTTATTAAACGCATGCCCCATATGCAGGGATCCTGTCACATTTGGTGGAGGTATCATTATTGAAAAACTTTTAGCACCTTTTTTTGCATTTGCACCGGCAGCGAAAGATTTACTTTCTATCCAGGCAGATAGAATTCCTGCCTCAGACATTTTAGGATTGAAGTTTTTTTCCATACTTAGCTACACCACTATAATCTACTTATCATCTACTTATAGGTGGATTTACTTAAACGAAAGCCTTCCATGCGTTAAATCAAAAATAATAAGTGATAAATGATAAAATTTAACAACAATTTTTTGTTAAACAGACATAAGGCTAACTATTGAGCTCTTTCTTTTGCTATTTTAGCATCAAACAGTGGCATTGGATCTGCTTCAATTATTGATTTGCTGTAAGGTTCTCTGGCAAAAACTTCTTCAACCATTGGCCGAAAAAACTCCAAAGGCAATTCAGGATATGAGGGGTCAAAACTAGTCTGATCCCATCTTGAACAAAACTCCGCACAATCTTGAAAAAATTTATGGTCTTTGAATTTATCGCGTTTATGCTGATTGCCACCCACTAAGTGCCCATAATAGATCATTTGAAAATCACCATGTTTTTCAACTACCCATCGACATTGTTCTCTGACAAATGGCTTGAGAATAGTTGCGGCGTATTCATCATGATTATAAGGTGCAAAGATATCTCCAATATCATGTAGGAGCGCCGATACAATCCAATCGATATCAGCACCATCTCTCCAAGCTCTTGATGCGGATTGAATAGAATGACCGAGCCTAGTCACTTGATAACCTGAGAGGCTCTCATCTAAGTTAACTAAGGCCTTCAATAAGCGATCTGCAGTACCTTTAGTATACTCAACTTCATGATCATTTAGAAAAGTATAATCTTCCGCATCTCCATCTTCCATTTTAGTGAATTTAACTTGATCCATATTTAGGCCTCGCTATGTACTGTTACAGAAGAATTATATCAGCAAGTAGTGCTACAGCTAATACTATTGTTAGTTTATCATACATAGCATGGGCTCAGACATCAATTTCAAAAGCGACAAACTTATTGTCGTTTTGAAAAGATATTATCCATTTACTTGTGACAAACTCATACTTATCAGTAGTTTTTATAGCCATTCTTAAGATCAACAAGGAAACCAATGGGCAAATCAATTATGATACAGGGAGCTGGTTCTAATGTCGGCAAGTCTTTACTGGTTGCAGGAATTTGCCGCGCTATGAGCAATCGAGGTTACAAAGTAAGCCCATTCAAACCACAAAACATGTCAAACAATGCGGCCGTTACTGAAGATCATGGCGAAATTGGTCGAGCACAGGCGTTACAGGCAATTGCAGCAAGAATAAAACCTCATAGTGATTTAAACCCTGTACTTTTGAAACCAGAATCTGAAATTGGTAGCCAAGTAATCGTAAGTGGAAAAAGAATAGCTACAGTAAAAGCACGTGAATATGCAAAATTGAAGCCTAAGCTCTTAGATGCAGTTATGAAAAGCTTTAACCATATAAAAGAAGAAAATGACTTTGTGATAATTGAAGGTGCTGGTAGTCCTGCTGAAGTCAATCTTCGCAAAGGTGACATAGCAAATATGGGCTTTGCAGAAGCAGCAAATGTACCAGTTGTTATTATTGGTGATATCGACCGTGGTGGCGTAATTGCACAATTAGTAGGTACCAAAGAGATATTGGACACTCCCGATAATCAACGAATAAAAGGATTCATTATCAACAAGTTCCGTGGAGACATTAGCTTATTTGATGATGGACTAACTATCATAAAAAAAAGGACAGACTGGGCTTCTTTAGGAGTAGTGCCTTGGTTTGAAAAAGCGAATATTTTACCAGCAGAAGATATCCTGGATATATCATCTTCAGAGGGAGGACCAATAACGGTTGTGGTTCCTAAACTACGTCGAATTGCAAATTTTGATGATTTAGACCCACTGAAAATAGAACCGTCCATTTCATTAAAAATTATTGAGCGTGGCACGCCTCTACCACAAAATGCTCAGTTAGTTTTAATACCTGGTTCAAAATCAACAATGAGTGACCTTGAAGATTTTCGATTACAGGGTTGGGATATTGATTTACAAGCCCACGTCCGAAGGGGCGGGCAAGTCTTAGGTATATGCGGTGGATATCAAATGTTAGGAAAAATGATACATGACCCCAAAGGAATTGAAGGGCCACCTAGAAGCATCGTAGGCTTAGGTCTTTTAGACATTGAAACTACAATGTCAGAACAAAAAGTTTTAAGAGAAGTAACGGCGATGACTAGAGATAGTAACTTACAAGTCAAAGGTTATGAAATTCACATTGGAAAATCATCTGGTAACGACCTGAGCAACAGTTGGTTGCAAGTTAATAATAAAAACGTTTCTGCTGCATCCAGGAATGGGCAGATCCAAGGATGTTACTTACATGGAATTTTTTCCAATGATGCGTTCAGATCGGCATATATCGCCAAATTAGGAGCTAAATTTTCAAACGTGAATTTCAAGGATAAAATAGATAAAACTCTTGATTTACTTTCTGAACATATAGAAAAATATATAGATTTAGATCATCTGATCAAACTAACAAAATAATTAATTTGAATGCCTATTTTCCAAGCTTTTTCAACAAGTTGTCAAATTTAAAAAATTGACCTTTTCTAGGTGCATCTTTTACAAGTTCGTAGTTTCGCTTTACATCATACTCATCGACATCAAGGTTTAAATTTGAAACAGTTAATAACCCAACAGATTTTAGCAATTCATACGCTGCTACATACTCATCACGCCTGGTCGAAGCCAACTGAACTTTAGCTGCCATTAAACTTTGCTCTGCATCTAAAATATCAAGCGTAGTGCGCAATCCAAATTCTGCTTCATCCCTCACACCTCTATATGCAGTTTCAGCCGCTCTTATTTGTTTATTATTTGCTACAATCAATGCTCTCGCGATATTAAGCTGTGACCATCTTGTAGCCACAGCTTGCTGTATTCGGCGAGTTTGATAAATTAAGTTTGAACGTGCTTTCTCTACTGCTGTGAGCGCTTTTCGTTCTTCTGAAGATCTGGCACCTCCTTGATAAAGCACCACTCTACCACCGAAGGAAAGGTTAGATGAAAGCTTACTAGTTTGCGAAGAATCAGTAATCTCTCCAGCCAGAGAAAAAGTAGGTTTATAATTCGCTCTCGTTAGGTCTAATTTTAAATCAGCAATCTCAACGGCGTGCTTAAGCGCCCTTAGTGTAGGATGGTTTTTCGCCGCCGCCAATTTGGCCAAGTTAAGAGTTTGTGGCAAATCTGGAGTTGGGGGAGGATCCTTGAGTTCTTTTGGTGCTATTCCAATTACCATTTGATATGCTTCTGTAGCTATCTCAAGATTGCCAATTTGACTCGCAAGTTTTCCTTTAGCTGCCTCCAATCGGGATTCCGCGAAACTAATGTCGGTTTTTGTTATTTCTCCGACTTCAAACCTGTCTTGAGCAGCTTGGACTTCCTTTGTTAGCAACTTTACACTGTTTTGTTCCAAGGCTACAAACTCAAGACTACGTCGCATGTTCATGTATGCAGTGACAGCTGAAAGCAATACATCCTGCTCTGTTCCTATCAATCCGACTCGCTCAGCCTTTAGGGCTAATGTTGCAATCGCAATGTTTATATCTGCTCTTCCACCGTCAAGAACTGACATGCTAGCAGATATACTCGTACCAATTGAATTAGAACTACAGAAACCTCTGCAAGTTGAAGAATAGTTATAACCTGAGGAAATACTTTGGCTTGCAGACAGATTAAATCGTTTTGCTGCAACCGCTTTTGCAACAGACTCATCTGCTTCTTTTACAGACATCCGTTCAAGCATTAATTCATCACTATTATTGTAAGCATTTTGCAGTGATTGTTTTAACGTGTCCGAATGTGATGCCAAAGAAAACAATGGCAAAATTATTAACGCTAATAAATAAGGTTTGAAGTTACTTCTACTACTACACACTCTTACTTCCCCCAAAGTATTCGTTTTCATCATTTTACCAAGTTCTCAACGCTTCTATTTAGTAGGTATTAAACGACAAATAACTAAATTTCCGTCGAAAATCGAAAAATGATTCCCATTGATATAAGTATATAGATTTCTGACAGATAAAATCTAGAAGTAAAACTCTTCTTCTTTTTTAAAGCCATTTAAAATGGGAGCCACAGCATTAAATTCGAATCTCCAATTCACATTACCCCGAGTTTTTATCCCCAACTGCACTTTGCCAATCGCATTATCCATAAATATTGCAATAATACGCCCCCCATCTTTTAACTGCTGAATTATTTCGTCGGGAATATACTCCACCGCTCCCTCAACAAATATTGAATCATACGGACCGTGTTTTGCATTGCCTTTATGTAAGTCTCCTTCTACGATAAACGCATTATCTATCTCTTGAGAAGCTAAGCAATTCTCCGCATCGATGGACATATCTGGCTCATCAAGACCAACAACAGCCTCAACTATCTGCGAAATCACTGCGACGCCATAACCACTACCGCTACCAATAACCAAAACCAACTGACTAGATTTCAACTCCAATGCATCTAACATTTTAGCAAAGATCCTTGGATCCAATAAAACCCGATTTTTTAATAAAGGAATGTGATCACCAATGTAAGCGATTGACCTAAGGTTATTTGGAAGAAACTGCTCGCGTGAAATCTTCAACATTGCATCGATTATAGGAAATTTTGTGACGTCAGATGGTCGGACCTGGGTATCAACCATTGCCACACGTCTTTCAGTAAAATCTGTCATTTTAATTACCGGAATTTTAATTACTATTTAAATTAGTATTAACCTTTAATCCAACAAAAGAGCAAGGTGTCAACGAGGCTAAAAGTTCTTGCGTGTAATCTAAGCACTTGTTATGACCACGAAACCATTGTTCGGCGAGTTGGCGGAGTGGTTACGCAGCGGTTTGCAAAACCGCGTACACCGGTTCAATTCCGGTACTCGCCTCCAATGTTTTGATCATAAATTAAAATGCTATTACAGATTTAAACCAGTAATTTAAATTGACCCAACTAATAAATCAAAATTTAATCCAATTGATCTTACTACCAATACTTTCCATAAATTTTTGTAAATCTGAAATTGACAAAGATATCGTTCTATCATTTACCAAAGGGTGAGCGTACAATTTTTTACAATGCTTCAATTTTGAATCAACAAACATTTCAACAGAGTTCCCAACACCATTTACCATGGACAGTGGCGATACGGCTCCTGGTCTAACACCTAAATTTTGAAATAAACGTTCGCTGGAACCAAAAGACAATCGCTTACAATTTAGATTTTTTGATAGTCCTTTTAAATCAACTACACAGTCCTGTTCTGTTACAACCAGAATATTTTTCTTCTTGGAGTCTCTTAAATATAAATTTTTTATATGCCCTCCACCCTGCTCACTTGTTAAAAATATTCCTTCGACTTTTTTCGAGTCAACCACGGTTCTTAAAGGCTCATGATTAAATAGTTCAAATTTAACTCCAATATCCTTTAAAAAACCTAATAAGGCGTCTGATGAAATAGGTAAGCTTTCTTGAAAGCGTGACGAGCCATCAATCATTATTAAACTTGCAATAGTCTATAGCGTCCTCGAGCCTATCATCTCCCCAAAATATATCTCCTCCAACCTGAAATGAAGGAGCACCAAATATTTTATTTTTTTTAGCTTCACTAGTATTTTGTTCATATTCATCAATTACACTACCTGAATTAGCTTTTTTTAAAGTTTCATCAAAATCTTTACCAACCCTTAAGAGGGTCTGCTTCAAGTTCTCTTCAGAACCAGCTTCTAGGTGGTTTATGAACCATAGCTGATACGTGGTTTCAAAATAATCTAAATACCATCCTTCTCTGGCGGCCAAAACACCAATCAAGTTTGACAGATCAAAATTCTTGAGCGGGTATGGCACTGGTGTTTCTGGTATTAGAATCTCGTATTTTAAAGCCCTACGCTGAATATCTTTCCACATGTACTCAACTTTTTCTGACTTAGAACGTGGAAATGGTATGTTTTCCATATCAATCATGATCTTTCGGATATTAAATGGTTTAATAATAAAGTCTTTTACCTGCTGATTTAGAGCGGTTCTTAATCTCTGCGATGTAAGATAAGTGTAGGTGCTTCCAATCGAAAGCCAGCAAACCAAGGTATTACTCATAATTAGTCCTTACTTATAGTTTTGAATACTTTTAGGTCTAAATAAAATTAGGATGAAAACACGACATATAAAGAAATTATTACAATAATAGACACAATCAGCCTCATCAAGACATATTCCTGACTGTTTATGCCCTTAAAATATAACCAGTAGTCCAGCCCAAGCAATATAAATAGAGTTAAGATTAACCATATCTGGAAAGGGATGTTCGTGAACCAGACATAAGCAGCAAAAATTAATAGGGTCAAAAAATTACTTAAAATTTTGAGAAATATCTGATGGTTTCTAGATAATTGGAAAGACAAGCCCCAATGAGATCCTGCTATAAAAACTACAATGATCAAGCCATACAAGTTAATTATCTTTTCAACATCGCCAAACAACGAAAATCGTTCCAAGTCCCAGTACATGAGGATAGCAGCTATTATAAAAGGTAAAGATCCCGCGTAAGTTAGAACAGAAACAAGTTTAAGTTTTTTAAAGTCAAAATAATCTCGCATAAATACATGGCTAAACTACCATTTAGCTAGATATCAAGTTTGAAATTGAATTTATTAAAGATTCTTCTGAATCTTTTAACCCGTATATAACCATGCCGGGGTTGACTTGATTTGCGAAAAAATAGTTAATTAGAAGTCATATTTTCAACATAAATATTTTAGGCAATGGAGAAAACAAAATGCATATTGAACCATTTGGTATAGAAATGTGGATGAACGAATTTGAGGATCATTGCAAATATAATCTGGCAGAAACATGCGTAAAATCAATGACTTTAGGAGAATTACTAGACATAACTGGTAAAAACATAGACATCTCAAACGAAATCAAAGCTATGAAGCTGACCTATGGCGATATTAAAGGATCTGAAAAGCTTAGAGCATTAATTGCAGAATTGTACTTAAATAAGTCTAGCAAAGATGTACTAATTGCCCATGGTGCTATTGGAGCAAATTCTTTAGTTTACAATAGCTTAGTATCAACTGGTGATGAAGTAGTTTCTGTTTTGCCAACATACCAACAGCACTACTCGATCCCTAAAAGCTTAGGCGCGAATGTAGCAATCTTGAGATTAATGCCTGAAAATAATTTTTTACCAGATATAACAAAATTAAAACAACTAGTTACAAGCAGAACAAAACTTATAGCGTTAAACAATCCAAACAATCCTACCGGATCCTTAATGGATGAAAATATGTTAAGCAGAATAGTGGAGATAGCCCAATCTTTTGGTGCGTATATTATTTGTGATGAAGTTTACAGAGGAACAAATCAAAAGGGTAATGGATATGGACCATCAATTGCGGACCTGTATGCGAAAGGAATAAGCACCGGCAGCATGTCAAAAACGTATTCTTTAGCGGGGTTACGATTAGGTTGGATTACAGCTTCTCCTCAAATTTTAGAGCAAATATGTATTCACAGGGATTACAATACCATCAGTGTTGGTATGTTAGATGACTACTTCGCCTCAATTGCTCTTGAGCACCGTGATAAGATAGCGCTCAGAAATCTTAAAATAACTAGAAATAATTTACAAATTCTTGATAATTGGGTAAAAAATGAAAATTACATTTCTTATGTAAAACCAAGTGCAGGAACGACAGCCTTATTAAAATATGAATACGACATACCTTCTAGAGATTTTTGCATCCAAATTTTAGAGAATACCGGTGTTTTATTCGCACCTGGAAGTGCAATGGATATGGAAGGTTGGCTTCGTATAGGTTATGCAAATGATCCATCAGTGCTTTCTGATGGGTTACAAACACTTTCTAAATACTTAAAAACTTTAAAATAAATCTGGAATAAACTTTAGGAAGCTAGTTTTTTCTTCGCATCCAAGCATAAGCAACAAATACTATTGCTACTGACACAATCGCCTGCGGTGTCAAAGCTTCAACTAAAAGGCTTAAATTATTTACTACTGAAAGAGTAAAATCACCAGAATTTCCCCCCAATAGAAGATATATAACCAATATAAGGGATACCAGAGCCAAGCCAGCCTCAGAGGCTGTCAGAAACAGCGCTGTTATCTTCTTTAAGAGATCGCTAAACCGATCCATTAGTTATATCTCGATCTGCCGAGGGGAAAAGAATAGAATAATATTATCTATTAAATAGCCAAAGCACTACGCCAAGTGAGATCAAGCCTGCAAGGCCTGCGCTTCCCAATTCAGCTACTAATGCAGTGATGTTGCCTACTACATTACCTAGAAACGCCATGTTTGACGCTCCAACTAAAAGTTGTGCTACTATTGCTAATGCTAGAAGTGCTATGCCTAGGGCTGTAATACTTCCAACTGCTTTGTTTGCTTTATCAATCATTTTCTGCTTCCTCTTTTGTTGCTGTCCTATCTTGGACAGTGTACCGCGACAAAATAGGCAAAAATCCGCTCAGTCAACTAAATGTTGTGCTTTTTTTTGAAAAAGATCAAAATACGCACTAAAATTACTCAATATATAGAATTTTTGTAACTATATTTTCTTCACTAAGCTTTTTTTATGTAAATTTCACACACTTTTTATTAAGATTCTCAGGATTTTGCATCATACAATCAAATCATTTTGGTTAAATATCTTAAATTTGAAAAACTGAACAGCCAAATTTTGGATCAAATTGATATCGAATATGCAGCATAGCCTACCAATCAACCCAACAATTCGAAAATTAACTTTGCACCGTATATAAAAAATCCAACCCCTACCAAACCATTTATCAGTCTATGGATTTTTTCATATGTATTCTGTGCTACATGAGAAGAAAAAATAAATGCGTAAGTAGCATGGCCAATAAAAGAAGCTAGTCCAGATAATAATGCGAATGTGATGATATTTAAAGTATTTTGTATTATCACAGGGAAGAGGGAAATCACGGCTAACCATGTCGTCAAAACCTTTGGGTTAGTAACCATTATTACGAAAGCATGTTTAAAAGCACCACTTTTAGTCATATTTAGTGCATTTAGTGAGCTAGCAGTCTTGCTTAGGGCTTTTGAACAATACTTAGCGGCAAAATACCACAACAATGTTGCACCAAAAATTGTAAGCCCAAATTTTAAAAATGGAAAAGTTATAAATAATGCTCCAGCACCCAATAAGGCTATAATAGCCCAAATAAACAAACCCACACCGCACGCAACTGCGCAGTACACACCAGAAAGTCTACTTGACCCAATTGATGTGCCAACAGTATTTAAAACATTGGGTCCAGGAATTAATACATTTAACATTAAAAAACCAAGAGCTGGCAATAATCCGGCCAACGATTGAAAAAATTCAAACATGATTTTGGATATTCCAAAAAATTGATTGATGTTTAGAGCTAATCATGGGTGATGTTGTAAAATTGGTCCATCACTATTTGGCTTTCAGGTAAAGTTGAACCTCCGTCAACAACAATTGTCTGTCCAGTTATATAAGATGCTTTGTCAGATGCTAGAAACAGCATTGGATAAGCAATATCATCAGGAACTCCAAAATCACCAGTTGGAATACAATTAGCCATTTTTTTCAACTCTGCAGGGCCCGCAAGTTCAGACATTGCAGAGGTCATAATATAACCAGGTTCAATACCATTTATTGTTATATTTTCTTTTGCATACTCAAGCGCCGCAGTCTTTATAAATGCGTTCATGCCTCCTTTCGACATCGCATAGTGTGCAGTTCCCGGCATAGCAACTTTTGGCCCAGTCACTGACGATGTAAAAATCATCCTTCCCATGCCTTGCTTTCGAAAAAAAGGAATGCAACTTTTAGTTAACCAAAATGCCGCTTTCATATTGACAGAAAGTGTCTCTTCTAATGCATGATCGGACAATTGCTCTATCGTGCTTTGACCAAATACTGCTGCATTATGGATTCCAATATCAATGCGGCCATAAAGATCTGCTGTTTCTTGAACCAACTCAGTAATATTTTCACTTCTTCCTACATCACACTGTATAAGCTTTGCTTCGCCACCCCGTTCTTTTATTTCATTCACAGTTGCAGATCCATTTTCTTTGCTTCTAGTAGCAATAATTACCGATGCACCGTTTGCAGCGAAAACCTTTGCAATACCCTGTCCAATCCCTTGACCTGAGCCGGTAACGATCGCAACTTTATTCTTTAAATCAACAAACATTTTAAAATCCTCAAATTAATAAGTTTAGTTATTTCGATGCGTTCCACCCAGCCAAACCTCCTAACGAGAAGGCTGTAAGCAATCCATTCCCCGAAAGATAGCCTGATACATCCGGCCCTGAAACACCACATGCAGCGCCCCCTCCAGCAAATAAATTATCAAAAGGAGTATCATCGATTTTTAACACCTGTGCTTTGTCATTTACTAACAAACCACCTTGAGTGTGAAATAGAGCACCAGTTACCTTTATCGCAAACATCTTTTCATTGTGTGCTATATTTCGCTTGAATTGCCTCCCAAATTTATCAACCTTTTTTCTCATCGCAAAGTCTTCGATTAAACTTAAAGTTTTTTCAAAACCTTTTTGATCAATACCTATTAATTTTGCCAAAGCTGTAGCATTTTCTGCTGACTTGATAGCTCCTGAATTTATGGCTTTTTGATAATCAGGAAATTCTTTTCCTAGAAGATGCACTTTCTCATCATAAACATTCCATGCAATGCTATTAGATTGTTCCAAAACATGCATACTTTGCTCTGAGTATCCTTGATTTTCATTACTAAATCGCATTCCTTGCTCATTAACCTGGATTCCACCCGCCATCATTAATGCCCAAGTTATTAAAATTCCATGAGGCGTTGCAACAGATCCGTGGCCCTGATAACCACTCAGATGAATTATGTTAGCATTTATTTGCTCTCCCCACAAAACTGCATGACCCTCATTACCGGCATGTCCAAAATAAAGAGCATCACACATTTCTGGAATATGCTTTCTGACTAGCCCATTATTTGCCCCATAACCATTACAGGCCAAAATCAAATTATCGCAACTTATCAATTCATGCTTATTATTAGGACGCTGAACCCTCACTCCCTTTACAATATCGTCAGACATAAAAATTGTATCAACTAAAGAGTTGGTCGAAACCGCAATATCAGCATCAGTGACAGCAGTTTGTAATCTGTTGATTAAGCCTACACCGGTTTTCTCAGGAACAGCATGCATTCTATGAACACTATGACCTGGATAAAGAAAATTATCCAATATTTGCCACTCGATACCATGCTTTTCACCCAGCCAATCCAGCACTTCTCCACATTTGACTGAAACTATACTTGTCAGACTCTTATTCTGTTTTTTGCCTGCCTTATTAGATATATCTTTACTAAAAATCTCAGCACTATCGTTTATGCCTAAAGAAAATTGACTTTTGGTCTGTGCAGCTGGAACAAATCCCGAGGACAAGGCTGTTGATCCTCCAAGGATGGAATCTCTCTCGAGAACAAGTATATCGTTAGTATTATCATTAGCTGCTAGTGCCGCTGTGAGACCACAAGCGCCAGCTCCTACGATTAAAACCTGAACGTGATATTCGAAATTAATTTCATCAGGAGACTGTATCTCTGCTATAATTTTTCTTTTATTCGCCATGAAAATATTATGGCATTTTCTCAACACGAGTCTATACGCTAAACGAATTTGGATAAAACTATTTGCAGATGGCAAGACAATACGTAATTAATAATAAGGCGATTACTATTTTAGAAGGATTAAAGATGAAAATTTGGTATCAAAGTTACGTTGATTACGAAAATGGAAAATCATATTGGGACGCCCTTGGTGAGCATTTAGATGATTCAAGTGATAAAAATACTCAAATTGATATTAGAGGCATAACCCCATTCGATAGTTATGCACATCCTCTTGTCGAGTTTCGATGCGCAAGGGAGATGATTTGCAATGCAGTTCAAGCTGAAAAAGAGGGTTATGATGCATTTATTGTGGGTCATTTTCAAGATGCAGGGCTTTATGAAGCAAGAACGGTGGTAGATATTCCTATAATAGCATTAGGAGAGGCCACTATGCTATATAGCTGTCAGTTAGGACAAAGACTTGGAATAGTGACAATAAACCCGCGTTTTATTCCATGGTTTCATCACCAAATAGCAAAATATGGGCTTAAAGAAAGAGTAACTGGCGTACATTCAATGACCTTCGAGCCCGGTCAAATCTTAAATGCATATGGTTCAGAGGAAAAAGCAGAAGCAGTAAAATTATTGTTTGAAAAACAAGGTAAACCCTTAGTAAAAGCAGGAATTGACGTGATAATTCCTGGCGGTGGTATACCAATGCTATTATTCTCCAAATTTAACAATCATAATATTGATATGGCGCCAGTAATTAACGGCATCCCAATTACTGTCAAAATGGCAGAAATGGCAGTATCTCTAAAAAGGCAAACTGGCCAAGGAATAAGTAGAACATCTGATTATGTAAAAGCACCCAACCACGTGATTAATGAATTTTTAACAAACCCTAAAGGCCTCTGATATTAAGAAAAGCGGGCTATTAATTCTGAACATGTTCCAGTATCCGAAACAGTCGATAAGTCTGATATAGCATTTGCGTGGGTTTTTTCTGAAAATGCAGCGCACCCATCCGATAAAATGGTAGTATTAAAATCAAGAACATGTGCATTTCTAACTGTTGATGCAACGCCACCGTTTGTTACAATTCCACCTACCACAAGATGCTGAATATTTATTTTTCTTAAAATCCATTCTAATCGGGTCATATAAAACGCTGAGTAGGCTATTTTCTCAATTACATAATCAGGAATACCCAATTCATCCACCATTTGATTTCCCCACGATCCAGATTCAAAATCTCCTTTTTTCAGAAAAGGACGCAGTTTTTTTAAATGCCCAGCGATCATCGGATCTCCATTTTTATCAGGTATTAAGGTAAATTGAGTTGAAATAACTGGATTCCCGTTGCTCCGCATTACTTTTGCTAAAGGTGCGATAGTGTTTGGTAAAATAGATATTTCTTTTGAAAATTGACCTGCACGACCGTAGGCACCATCCGAATGGACAAAGTCGTTCTGAAGATCCACTATTAACAAAGCTGAATTTTCTTTACTCATAAGTTTATGCCTCTATCCATTTAATAATTAGATTTCCAAATTTATCTACAATTCCAAACATACTGGGTTCGATAAATATAGTAGTATCTGGTTGCTCAAGAATTGCTGGCCCAAGAACTTTTGCTCCTACGGGGACATCTAAACGTTCATAAATTTTTACGCTGATCTCAGCTCCATCACACCAAACTAATCTACTACCAGTTACACATTCATCAACTTTCTTTGATAAAATTGGTGCCATTGAAGATAAATCTAATTTTGGACGATGGCCTACCACTGCTACTCTCATATTAACCACTCTAAGAGCTATTCCAGGAAGTAGTCGACCATAAGTTTCTACATAAACTTCATTAAAAGCATCAATAATACTTTTAATTGTATAAGTATTTGGATCATTTGGTAACGGAACACTAATAGAGTGTGTTTGACCTAAATATAACATATCAAGCTCAAATGATCTTGATAATCCAGTTAAGCTGTTCTCTGCTTTACTTAAAGCTTGCTCAAATTTCAAAGCTTGATCATCCATTTTTCTAGAAAGCGCATCAATATCTAAATCATCTAACATTTGATTTACTGTTTGAACAATATCAAGTCGCATATCAGCAACAACACAACCTAAAGCAGAGGTCACACCCGGATAACGCGGTATTATAGAAGCAACCAGACCAATTTCTTTCATCAATGCACCAGCATGCAACGATCCACCCCCACCAAAGGGCATAATAGCGAATTGCTTAGGATCGTGTCCTCTCTCTACAGAGACTAATCGTATTGCACCTGCCATCTTAGCATTGGCTACTCTAACAATGGCATCAGCAGCTTCATAAACAGTCAATTTTAGAGGTGTAGCAATCTGCTTTTCAACAGCATGATATGCAGCATCAACATCTAATTTCTCAAGTTTACCACCGATTGGTCTGTCCGGATTAATGCGTCCAAGTAAAAGATTAGCATCAGTTACAGTTGGTTGATTATTGCCAAGCCCATAACAAACTGGACCAGGATCAGATCCTGCACTTTTTGGTCCAACTGACAATAATCCTCCCTGGTCAATATGTGCTATTGATCCACCCCCAGCTCCTATCGTGGATATCTCAACCATGGGAGTTCTAACCACCATCCCAAAGTCAATTTCAGTTTGAGCTGCTAGTGTGCTTTTTCCATTTTTTACAAGTGACACATCGAATGATGTCCCACCCATATCGCACGTGATTATATTTTCAAAACCTGCTTCAGAACCGATATACTGAGCAGCTTTCACTCCAGCTGCTGGCCCCGAAAGTGCCGTTCTAATTGGGAATTGCGCTGCTAAATCCACGTCCATTAATCCACCATTTGATTGGACTATTAAAACATCAGACGAAGAACCCTTTTCATATAAACCTTTTTTTAATCTATCCAAATAATTTGCAACTACTGGCTGTAAATATGCGTTCAATGTAGATGTCGAACATCTTTCAAATTCTCTAATTTCTGGTAAAATTTCAGTTGCACAGGTTACATATGGATTTGGCCAAATTTTCCTAACCTCTGAAACTGCCAATTTCTCATTCTCTAAATTGGCAAATGCATTGATAAAAAAAACACTAACGGCATCACAGCCAAGTTTAATTAAGGTTTCAGCGGCATCCTTAACCTCATTTAAATCTATTGGCACACTAATAGTGCCATCAGCCAATGTGCGCTCAGTTACTTCTAAACGCAAATTTCTTGGCACCACAGGCTCAAACATACCCCACAAACCCCAAGTTGTGGGCCTATCACGCCGTCGCATCTCAAGAACATCACGGAAGCCCTTAGTTGTAATTATTCCAGTTTTAGCTCCTTTGCGCTCTAGTAAGGCGTTTGTTCCAACAGTGGTTCCATGCACAACAGTATTTATCTCATCAAAATGCTTGGCGCCTTGTCCAATACCATTTAAAAATCCTATCGATTGGTCACCTACAGTGGATGCAACCTTACTTACAGATACATGCCCTGAAGATTGATTTAATACGAAAACGTCCGTAAACGTTCCCCCAACGTCAACCCCAACTAACTTGTTGACCTGTTTCAAGTTTTTCATAATTTTCCTTTAGTTACGTAGCCAAGAGTTCTATCTGCCTCTCGCAAAACATTAGAGCGTTCAGAAGGTTTGCCATATCCACCACCACCAGGTGTATCAATTCTGACAGTTTGACCCCTTTTCAGTTTCACTCCAACAATCTTAGAAATCATTTTAGGATGAGCTGGACCATTCTCACCTTCATAAGTAAAAATATTCTTAGCGCCAGGCTCACCACCAACCACGCCTGCAGGCGCAAACTTTCCTCGCTCTCCAAATAAAAACGCATCAGCATTTTCTTCTAAAAGTTCAATCTCATAAGTGGCACCTAAACCGCCCCTAAACTTTCCATCGCCACCAGAGTCTGGCCTTAAAGCCCATTGATTAAATTTTACTGGATATGCCGCTTCTAAAATTTCCAAGGGTGGTATTGTCGCTGTAGATATCGGCGCATTACCATGATTAAGCCCATCACCTAAAGGATGCCCACCATGCCCTCCTCCAAAAAAAGAGAACATCACCCATCGTTGACCATTTTTTCTATGCCCCGCTATTGATAGGGCGTTGATAGTACCATAAGCACAGGCATTAGATTTATCTGGGGCAATTTTTGCAACAGCTTGAAAAATAACATCAATTAAGCGAAGTATCGTTTCCGTATATCCACCCACAGGTTTAGGAGCAGTAGCTGATAAAAGAGACTTTTCTTTTATAATGAATTTTACTGGTTCAAGAACCCCTGCGTTTGCTGGAACATCGCCAAAAATGTGTTTTAAAGCTACATAACATGCAGCAATAGTCGTTGAGCGCGCGATATTTACAGGACCGCTACACTGTAAAGAAGATGCTCCAAAATCCATTGTCATCGACTCTCCTGAGATCCTTAAACTAAGCGCTATTTTTAAAGGCTCATCAACAATTCCATCATTATCAAGATAATCTTCAGCATAAATCTCACCATCTGGTAAGCTCGAAATGTATGACCTCATCATTTTGGATGCGCGGTCTTTTAGCTCCCCCAAAGCAAGCTTTATGGTGTTTTCGCCATAATCATCTAATAATGAATTAAGTCTTTTCACTCCTAAATCTAAGGCATTTATCTGAGCATTCAAATCTCCATACACAGACATGGGAAGCCTAGAGTTAGATTGCAAAATATCAATAATATCCTGCTGTATTACGCCAGCTTTAAATAATTTGACTGGCGGTATCAGCATACCTTCTTGAAAACTTTCAGTAGCAATTGGATTATAATTTCCTGGAACGTTACCCCCTACATCATGCCAATGTCCAACTGAAGCTAAATAACAATATACAGAGCCATTTCTATACAAGGGCTTCACAAGTCGAAAATCGGAGAGATGAGTACCACCATCGTAAGGGTCGTTAAAAATGTAAACATCACCATCAACAAGGTCATCATCTCTTGCAGCTTTGTCTATAACGGCTTTCACTGCAAAGGCCATGACACCAACAAAAATTGGCAAACCAGACTTTCCTTGAACTAAGGTATCTCCATTTTCAGCATCATATATGCCATGAGAAGCGTCATGAGCCTCTGCAATAATGGGATTAAAGGCTGAGCGAAATAAAGTAGCATCCATCTCATCCGCAATTTGTTCCAATCGACCATTTAAGATGGCTAATGTAACTGCGTCTATCATTATTCGTCACCCTTTAAGGTATCATATCTTGCGCCAAGTGTTAACAACTCTTCAGTTCCGATAATTTCATTTAATTTTTGGAAGTCGACCATCTTATCTAACATGTTAATTGTTGATCCATCACGCAACAATTGAGCAAGATATCTCTGTGTTAAATATGTTTGGGCTCTTACTAATCCTCCAGGAAATATAACCAGCTTATATCCGATTTTCTTTAATTTGTCTGCTGTTAATAGGGGTGTTTGCCCCCCCTCCACCATATTTGCAAGCAATGGTACTCTTGGAGCTAAACTTTCTACGATCAAACTCATGTCATCAATTGAACTAGGCGCCTCAACAAAAATTATATCGGCTCCAGCGTCACAATAACGTTGAGCTCGCTCAATCGCCTCTGAAAGACCCTCTACAGAAATTGCATCAGTGCGTGCAACAATCAGTGTTTCTTCACTCTTTCTCGCATCTAAAGCAGCATTAATTTTTCCAACCATTTCACTGGTTTTTATTAAAATTTTTCCATTTAAATGTCCGCATCTTTTTGGATAAGATTGGTCTTCTAATTGAATGGCCGAGGCACCAGCTCTTTCAAATTGCCGGACAGTTCTTTGAACATTCAAGGCATTACCATAACCATTATCTGCATCCACCATTACAGGAATATCTACTCTATCACATATCATCTCTAAGGTATTTGCTACTTCACTGACCGATACTAAGCCAACATCAGATCGACCTAATCTTGTGTAAGAAATACTTGCCCCTGACAAATAAACACCTTCAAAGCCCGTCTGTTGCGCTAATAAAGCCGAAAGAGCATCATAAACCCCAGGTAAAATTAGCATTTTAGGGTTATTCAATTTATCTTTAAATGTTTTCTTCATATTATTTTCTTTTCTTTGGCAAATCTTTTTTCTAGGTGAGGCACTAAACCACCAGCTTCTATAAGCTCTAGTAAAAATTCAGAAATAGGTTCACAACAGATAGTTTTATTTTCGTCCACTAACTCAAAAATACCAGTTTTAATTGCCAATCTGGCCCTATCTCCAGGTTGCACAACGTCACTCACTTTACCAACAAACACTGGCAAACCTAAATTAATTGCATTCCTATAAAAAATACCAGCATATGATTTGGCAATTATAGCTTTAATTCCAAGATATTTTAGAGCTTGTGCAGCTTGCTCACGTGAAGATCCAACTCCAAAATTGCTTCCAGCTACAAGTAGATCTCCTGGTTGCACATTCTTGGCAAATGTAGGATCAACCGCTTCCAGACAATGAGATGCTAAAACACTAATTTCGCTACTCATAAATTTTCCAGGCGCCAATATATCAGTATCAATATCATCACCAAATAACCAGACGGCACCAATCTCACTCATTTTTTATTCCAATAAAATTTCGCGGATCACTGATCTCCCCACTAATAGCAGAGGCGGCAACTGTATATGGTGAGCTTAAATATACACCAGATGATAGTGCACCCATGCGCCCCTGAAAGTTTCGTGCAGTTGATGAAATGCAAACAATATCTTCACCCAATCTCTCTGAACCATAGCCAGCACAAATTCCACATGAGTTTGGTAAAATTGATGCGCCTATATCTTCAAAAATCTGCATAATTCCCTCTGTTTTAGCAGTTTCTTGATCTTTTAGTGATGCAGGAGCAACCAATAATCTAACCCCAGAAGCTAGTTTTTTTCCCTTCAAAACTGAAGCTGCCATTCTCAAGTCAGACAATTTAGCTCCTGTACATGCACCAATATATGCAACATCAACTTTGGTTCCTTTTGTTTCAGTAATGTCTATCGAATTTGCAGGTGAATGTGGGGCAGCAACTTGAGGTGGCAATCCAGTAGCATCAAATTGGTGAGACTCTAAAAACTTAGCATCCTGATCAGAAAACCAAGGCGCAATATCGATATCAATAGAGCTAACATTTTTCAAATATCTTTTTGTAACATCGTCGGGTGCAATTATACCAGCTTGCCCACCTAGTTCTGCTGTCATATTTGAAAGGGTCATGCGTTCTTGCATATCTAAAGTCGAAATAGTTGAGCCACTAAACTCTACAGCCTGATACTTACCCCCATCCATTCCTAATTTACCACACGCATAAAGCATCATATCTTTGGCAGTCACAAACTCGCTCAATTTTCCTGACCAATTTATCCTAATTGTTTCTGGAACTTTAATCCAAATTTCGCCAGTAGCTAAAACACCAGCCATTTCGGTCGCTCCAATTCCAAACATATATGCCCCAAAAGCGCCACCTGTAGGTGAATGACTATCCCCGCCAACAACGAACATTCCTGGCTTTAGATGGCCATTTTCTGGTACCACCACATGGCATATACCCATCTGATCATAAAATGATCGAATATTATTAGTTTTCACCCAATCACGAGTCAGTTTTTGAATAGCTTTCGTTTCATTATTAAATTCTGGGACATAATGGTCGGTAACCACAACTATTTTCTCGGATGACCAAACATCCACTCCCAAACGATCTAAGATTGGTTTTACTCGACGAGGACCCCCTGAATCATGGATCATGGCGAGATCTATATTTGCGATTTCCACCTCACCAGGAGTTACGTACTCTTTACCTACTGCTTTTGCGATAATTTTTTGCGCAAGTGATTGGCCCACAGGAGAAAGCCTATCGCCCAAAACTAGGTAGCCAAAGAGCTATTTGTGGAAAGATTATTAGTAAGCCAACAAGTATCATAGCGCAGGCCATAAATGGTACAGCAGAAAGGTATATATCACGCATAGTTGTACCTGGAGGGGACACACCCTTCATGACAAACAACAAAAGACCAAATGGAGGTGTCGTAAAACTAATCTCTAAGGCTAACAAAATAATTACAGCGAACCAAATTAAGTCAAAACCAAGAGTTTGAGCCAGTGGAAAGAAAATTGGTACAGTCAACAGCATCATTGAAAGTTGATCCATAAACATTCCTAAAATAAGCAAAATGCCAAACATGATAAGCAGCATCACTACTGGGGCTAGATCAAATTGAGTGGCCCATTTAATTAATCCTGCGCTTGCTCCTGAGAATGCTAAGAGTTGAGAAAAAGTTGCTGAACCGAAAATGATTAGTAGTGCCATTGTAGTCACTTTTAAAGCACCCGTGACAGAATTTTTAAAGCCATCCCAGGTTAACTTACCATAGAGGATCGCTAAACCCAATACACCTAAACACCCAAAAGCAGCAGATTCAGAGGGCGTCGCCCATCCGTTTAAAATTAGCAGGATAACACCCACAACAATCGACATCATTGGTAATACATCAACTACCAACAGCTTTACCTTCTCAACCCAAGAGCTTTTTTCCACCTCATAAGATGGTGCAGCTTCCGGATCCCAAATACACATTCCCAAAATTAAAATAGCATAGAAGCCAGCTAGCATCAGTCCAGGAACAACCCCTGCAATTAATAACTTACCAACATCTAAGTTCGCCAAAGTTGCTAATAATACAGCAAGAGCCGACGGAGGTATTAACATAGCCAAACCGCCAGTTCCTAAAATTGGGCCAATTGACATATGCTTTTTGTAGCCCCTTTTTTCCATTTCAGGCACCATTAGTGAGCCAAGTAAAGCCGTTGCACCCAAAGAAGACCCTGATAGAGTAGCAAAAGCGGTTCCTCCTGCGACTGTCACAAAAGACAATCTTCCTGGGATTTTACCCATTAATTTATCAACAGCTGAAAACATTTTATTTGCTAATCCAGTATGAAAAAATATCTCACCCATAAGTAAAAACATTGGTACAGGCATTAAATTAAAAGAAGTTACTGTTGGCAAAGCATTGTTGGTTAATTGACCAATCCCACGTGACATTTGACGCAGTAAGTCACCACTACCACCCATAAAATATGTAGCACCTACCATATTTGCTGCTAAAAATGCCAAGGCTACTGGTACGCCTAAAAACATAAAAAATAGTATCATTCCCAAGAGGAAGGATAATGCTAAATACCACTCCATTAGAATTTTACTCTCAAAAAAATGTTATATCGTTGATTATTCATGAACCCCTGCCTCACCAGTGTGCATAGTCTCACTTCCAAAAATAAATCTAATGAAATTTAAGGCCATTAATGAAAAGCAAATGGGCATCGATATTAGAAGTAACCACTTTGGCATATCAAGTGATCGCATATCAGCATCACCATAGTTATATGCTTTCAATGTATTAAAACCGGAGTACCAAACCAAAAATAGACATATAACAAGACATAAGACTGCAATGCATCTTGAATATATACGAGCAGACTCTGTAGGCAAAGCTGCTGTTAACATCTCAATAAAAACATGTCCTCGTATCCGAACGAGCCAAGGCGACGCAGCCATCACTATGTATAGCAATCCATACTCAGAAAACGTAAAAATATGAGAAGAGCCTGAAAAATTAAATGATCTGAGTGTAGCTTGAATTACAATACCAAACATAATCACAACAAGGTAGACACCAGCCAAAATGGCAAGTAAATTACATATTTTATCAATAAAACGCATTATCACCCTCTAAAAAAACCTGGCACTACAATTAATGCCAGGCCATTTATATTATAGACAAACAATTATGGTGTATAATGCTTACGCAGTGCATCATAGCTTGTTGTATCACCAAGGGCGTCAAGACGACCTTTCATTCTACCCCAAGCTGCATCATCAGCTGTTTGAAGGTATTTAGCTGATCCCTCAGCACTATGAGAAACAAACTCCATTCCACCAGCTTTCAAAGCTGCTGCTTCAGCAACAACGTCTGCTTGTCTGTCATTATAAGACTTCTCTTCCCACTCAATTACGATATCTTGTAATAGTTTCTGAGACTCAGCAGATAATGCATTCCAACTATCATTATTGAAAATCACACCTATATCTGTGTTGTAAAACTGAGGATCAACTCGATATTTCATAAATTTGTCCCATTTCAAGTCCATCAATCCTATTGATGTCCAAGCAGCGGCATCCACAACTCCTTTTTCTAAAGCTGCATATACTTCTGTAGCTGGCATACCAGCAGTAGTAGCATTCATTGCCATAAAGAAAGCATGATAAATTGGATTATCCCGTAATTTCACCCCAGTAAGGTCAAGAATTCCATCAGCACCAAATTTTGGTTTCGCTGCACTATAAATGTGGAATTGAACACCGCCATCAATCCAACCAAGATGGCGCACATTGAAACGTTTTTGGTGAGCAGCATCCATTAATGCTGCGCCACCGTTAGCTCTTGCTTCCATTGGATTAACTGTTGAAGCAACCATGGCATCGATTTCAGGAACTGATTTACCATAAAAACTTCCCGGTGTGTGAACCATGTCAATAACACCATCGCGCACAGCTGCAGGTTGTTGGAACATTCCTATGGCTTCAGGCCCACCTTTGACTTCAATTTGCACAATACCTTTTCCACGAGCATTTATATCATCAACCATCGCTAAAAATGTTTGAGTGTATACTAAAAAACCAGGAAAAGCATGAACAGCAGTAACTTTATCTTCAGCGTACGCAGACGTTGAAGCTAACATTGATGCAAAACTAGCCGCAGCTATCGCACCAGTAGCTTTTAAAGAAAGCTTATTAAAAAATTTCATTATTTTATCTCCATGAGTGTTTATCGGCAGATACAAAACTTAATAGTTAAGATTTATAAGCATGATGATAGGCAATATTTAAATGCATTTGCAAGCAAATACATTTAAATTCGAATATTAAATTGTATATCACTTAATTAAGACCCGAACTATCTGCCTTAACTCAATCCTTCAGCCAAATATCTGCTACATGTTTTGATCAAAAGTTCATTATTTTCTGGAAATGATAATGAAAAACGCATGAACCCTTCTAAACCAGTCTCACGCGTTCGATTAACAATGATTCCTGCTTCATTAAATAGAAACTGCACTAAGCCTTCTATAGTTTGCGCATCTTGATTATTCGTACTAGCAAGTAAAAAATTTGCACGACTTGGAAGCGTGTGGACTCCAATTTTAAGCAGAGCCCGTGCTACCCTTTCTCTTTCATCAATAATCAAATTTACCCTGCTCTGAATTTCTTCAATGTCATCTAAACTTGCTATAGCAGCTGCTTGAGCCATCGCATTTACACTTCCCATCCCTCTCGCAGCATAAAATCCTGATATCATTTCTGTTGGAGCATGGCACCATCCAACCCTTAAACCAGCCAATCCAAAGGCTTTTGAAAATGTTCTTGTTACAATCACGTTTTCATATTGATCAACTAAATTATGAATTTGGCGGCAATAATCAAAACTGACAAACTCTCCATAAGCTAAGTCTAAAACTAGCGCTACGTTAGTTGGTATATTTTCGATTAACCGTCTAATTTCGCCCAATTCAATAAATGTCCCTGTGGGATTATTTGGGTTAGCCATAAATATAAGTTTTGTTTTTGAACTGACCTTACCTAATATTTGGTCAACATCAGTGCAAAACAATTTTTCTGATGCCTTTACCAGTTTTGCATTTAATCTATTTGCTGCTAAAACAAATTGTATATAGCCAAATTCAGAAATTAAAATTTCATCATCTGAAGAAACAAAATTTCTCGCTATAACATCAATTAGTTCCTCTGAACCATTTCCACAAATGACTTTTTCTTTTTTAATATCATAAACATCTTCAATTTTACTTCGAAGATCAAAACACATGGGATCACCATAAGACCCGGCACTTTGTTTGATTTTTTCAATCGCTAAAGCAATTTGTTTTGTGGGCTTGAAGGGTAGCTCGTTATACCCAAGATTTATTGTATCAAGTCCAAGTGGCTGAGATATTGAAATTCTATCTCGCACTGGTAGTGACTTAATATAACTAGTCGGTTTCATATTATCTGATTTATTTTGGGTCAATCTATTATTAAAATCATTATAAAACTTCTTTTGAGGCTCTTGCTATACCCTCACGAAGAATTGCGACCATGTCATCTATTTGTTCTTTTGTGATGATCAGAGGTGGTGACATAACGCAGATATTTCCAATTGGCCGAACAATCATTCCAAGTTCAACACAATGCTTGTCAATTATTAAGCCAAGCTTTTCAGCAGCATCTTCTTTTGAATGGCACTCCACCGCAGCCAACATTCCAATAGTTCGCACTTCTTTAACTAACGGCATTTCTGCCAACTCATTCAATTTTTTGCGAAAATAAGGTATAATATCGTGCACATGATTTAGGATATTTTCATCTTCTATAATCTTTATATTTGCCAATCCAACTGCACAACTTACAGGATGCCCAGAATATGTATAACCATTAGCTAAAGTACTATCATCTCCTGAATTTTTGACAATATTATCTAATAATTTATCAGAAACAGCATATCCTCCCAAAGGGATATATCCTGATGTTATACCTTTTGCGAAGGTTATAATATCTGGTGTTATTCCAAAGACCTCTTCCGAAGCAAACCAGGATCCACAGCGTCCAAAGCCAGTAACAACTTCATCTGAAATATATAAAATATCATTTTTTCGACAAATCTCTAAAGCACCTTTTAGATATCCCTCTGGAGCAATATTGACTCCACCCGAAGCTTGCACAGGTTCAGCAATAAATACAGAAATATTGTCAGCGCCAATTTGTTTGATGCGATCTACCAATTCGTTCAGTAAATAATCACAAAAACCATCTTTGGACACTCCTTCTGGCAAACGTGATGAATTTGGTGAAGTTAAGAATGAGACTGGCTCATGATCTAAATTAAATTTTGTTTTACTAGTGGGATCGCCACAGCAAGCAGCTGATAAATGTGTGCTACCATGATAACTACCATCACGGGCAAGTATGATCTTCTTTTCAGGTTTTCCTCTTGTATTTTGATAAAACTGAACCAACCTCAGAGCTGAGTCCACTGCGGTTGATCCGCCCGAAGTGAAGAATACATGATTTAGATCACCTGGAGTGAATTCTGCAATTTTTTTCGACAATAAGGCAGCCGGACTATTTGTTGTATACCACGGCGAGTTGTATGATAACTGCATAGCTTGATCAGACATCGCACGCGCTATTTCTTGACGTCCATAACCGACCTGAGAACACCACATCCCAGCCGGAGCATCAATTAAACGCTTACCATTTGAGTCTATAAGATAGATATTTTCAGCTGAAGTAATTATTGGTCTTATTTCTTTACCCAATTTTTCCAAATCATCCCATGGCTGGATGAGATGATCCTTAGCCGCACTTTCAATCGTAAAAATATCATTTAGCTTTGTCATATTAGCTCCTGAAGACAATCGTTTGGAAAAATACTTATGATAAATAGTAGGAAAGTCAATTCCATCTTTTGCAAACTTAAGTATTCGAATATTTGAATAAAAACTGCTTATAAATTATTTTGTATTCTTTAAAAATTAAACTATTTCCAAACCTAAAATTTTGTGTCACCGATAGTGGAGTTTATTATTTGTGGAAAATATAAAAGTGCAATTATTATTACCGTGGATCACATTAGGCTATATGGGAATAGTATGGGGGCTGTCATTTTCCTTAAGCAAAATTGCCGTTGGATTAGGAGGCACGCCAGTAGGATTAACATTTTGGACGTGCCTATTAACGGGCTTGATATTGCTTATTTTTAGCTGGATTCGTGGACAAAAATTAAGATTTAAACTCAAAGATCTGCGTGTAATGCTATTATTGACATTTCTTGGAGCCATGCTTCCCAATATGTTTTTTTATTATGCGGCTTCTCATGTTAGCGCCGGAATTCTATCTATCACGGTAACCATAATACCCATTGCAACTTATGCTCTTTCTCTATTGCTTAAGTTAGAAGCTCTTTCAGCTCGCCGGGTGACTGGAGTGTTTTTTGGAGTCGGTGCTATTCTTGTTTTAGTTTTACCTGAAAATAGCTTGCCAAATAAAAATGAAGTAATTTGGGTTGTTGTGGCATGCTTGAGTTCTATCTGCTATGCACTTGAAAATATTACACTTGCCCTTCGTGGAATTGATGGAATTGGTCCAGTTAGATTATCATGTGGTATCAACTTATTAGCAGCATTGATTTTAGGTACATTCTCATTTTTTACTGACAATTTTATGCCTATTCCACTTCCTGTAAATAGCCTTACATGGACTATAATTGGACTATCTTTGATCGGTGCAACTGCATACACACTCTTTGTTTTAACAGTTGCTAAATCTGGACCACTTTTTGCAAGCCAGGTTGCGTTCTTGGTAACAATATCTGGAGTTTTATGGGGTATGTTCCTATTTGGAGAGGCACATTCTAATTGGGTTTGGCTATCATTGGTAATTATGTTGATTGGGATGGCGTTAGTATCACCGAAAAGCAAAGAATAAATTTTTATAAAAAGAATACATTAGAATTAGTGCAAAATAAGGCAAATTTAATGAGTAACTCTTTATGCGTAGTGTTTTTTTAATGTTGCTGAATTATGTTTAAGTTAAAAATTCTCTCCGCTAAAGTGATACCAATATTATTTTGGAGCTCACCTAAAGCTCTTACTTTAAAACCAAAATTTATTTCAGTAATATTCTTAATTATTGGACTTGTATTATTTGGACTTGGAGAAGCCTTATTGATCTCTGCTGGTATTGGGGTGAGTCCTTGGACAGTATTTGGACAAGGCATTTCAAATGTATTAAACGTAAGTATTGGCTTTGCAACTTTTATAATAAGTCTTTTTGTATTACTTTGCTGGATACCTTTAAGGCAAATTCCTGGTATTGGCACTGTACTAAACGTAATTATTATTGCTAGTGTCTTAGACTACTCGCTCCCATACTTGCCCTCTCCAGAAACATACATTTTGAGGCTTACTCAAGTAGTACTAGGCGTAGTTATAACTGGGTTTGGTGGAGGAGTGTATCTCATTGCCAACTTAGGTCCCGGTCCAAGAGATGGATTAATGACTGGTTTGCAACGTATATCCGACTTTCCAATTGCTTGGGTGCGAAGTGGAATTGAGCTTACTGTTGTATTAATTGGATGGATTTTAGGTGGGATTGTTGGGATTGGCACCTTGGTTTTTGCCTTTGGAATTGGTCCTTCTGTTGCTATAAGTATTTACCTTTTAGCTAAGTATATTAATAAGTCATAAAATTAATAGTAGATTTTGGATTAAATTTGATAGGTATTAAAAATGCATAAACATTTTGCTAAAAGAATGCTGGGTGTAAATCCATCAGCAATAGACGAACTATTAGCTCTTGGCGCTGATCCAACTATTATATCATTTGGTGGAGGCTATCCTGACGCTTCTTTATTTCCAAAAAAGCAGTTAAATCAAATCTTCCATGATATAATCAACGATCCAAGTGGTTCTACTATGCAATATGCACCATCAGATGGGTTGCCAGAATTACGCCAAGAGATTGCAAACTTAATGAAAGAAGATGGTACTACCTGTGAGGCTGATGATGTTTTAATTCTTCAAGGCTCGCAACAAGGAATTGATTTTGCTTCAAGAATGCTAATCAACCCCGGTGATACTTTAATCACTGAAGATCCAACTTTTCTGGGTGCATTACTTGCATTTAACCCCAATCAACCCAATTACGCGGCAATACCAATGGATGATTACGGTATGCGAATGGATGTGCTTGAGACAGTTTTAAAATCCAATTCAAACTGTAAGATGATATATACAATACCTGATTTTCAAAATCCAACTGGTGTAACAATGAGCCTAGAGAGACGCAAAAAACTAATGCTTTTGGCAAATTCGTATGATGTAATTATTTTAGAGGACACACCATATCGTCATATACGATTTGAAGGCAAAAGCTTACCAACTCTCAAATCTTTAGATACCCAAAACCGAGTGATCCACTTGGGAAGCTTTTCAAAAATTTTAGTTCCCGGTTTGCGAATTGGTTGGGCCGTGGCAGAGAGAAGTATAATAAAAAAGATGGGGCTGCTAAAGGTTGCCGCAGATACACAAACCTCAACCCTGAATATGGCAGCAACAAATATATTCCTTAAACGATACGATTTAGGAAATCATATAACTAAACTCAGAAAAGCATACTTAACAAAAAAAGAATTAATGCTAGAGCAAATAAAAAAACACTTTCCTGAAAATGTCCAGATTACCAACCCAAGTGGAGGGCTATTCACTTGGGTAACATTCGATAAAAAATTTGATACTTCAGAGTTCATGAAAAAAATAGCACTTCCAGAAGCCAGAGTGGCATATGTTCCGGGTGGTAGCTTTTTTCCAGTTAAGGAACAAAAAAATCATGCACGGATCAATTTTTCATCTCAACCAGAAGATGTTATCTGCAAAGGTATTTCTGCTCTAGGGCAATCACTCAGAAACTACGAAAAACGTAACACAAGTTAACCTAGAGTTTGCAAATTGTAGAAAATGGTAAAAAAACCTTGAATGCTCAAGTAAAAAATTGTTACACGATATCACTAAATTTTTAAAGGAAATTGTTCAATTATGAGTGAACCTAAACCAAAAAAAACAGCACCTAAAGAAGTAAGTTCAAAAGAGGTTAAAAAAACAGATTCAGGTAAAACAACTGAAACTAAGCAAGAATCTACAACCACAAAGAAAGCAGAGCCCAGTAAGTCTGCTTCTCAATCCTCGATAAGTCATTTTTCAAGCGTTTCAACACCAGCCTACCGCTCTGGTTGGGAAAAAATATTTGGTAATAAGAGCAAGTCAGAAGCTTCAAAGGAGTTTAGCAGTAAAACCAATCCTGAACTTCCTAATGAAATTTCGATAACTAACAATCATATTGATACCAATTTAAGAGTTCTACTTCAAAAAACACTCGAACTTAAGGCTAAGGAGCAGGGAGTAAATCTGATAGATGAAGAAACATTAAATAGTGTTGAATATCACGTAATCTGTAAAATTAAATGAATTAAGTTATATTAATTTTTACAAGAAAATGACTAGTATATTATTTTTAAAATCTGGCTTTGAAAATATTTTCTGGTTATTTAATAATAACAAACTTTATCCTGTTCTTCAGATTACAATGACAAGGCGATTAAACCGATAAAACTTCTTTTAAATAATCATTCTATAATAGGCGCGCCACCCTCAGAAGATCGTTTTTCAATAAAGTTAGCTAATCGATCTGAAACTTCCTTTCCCGTCTCTGGTTGCTCGTAATTCTCTAAAGTATTCTTCCAAATATCTGTTGCACGTTCATAAGCAGTTTTTGCACCTGCTTTGAGCCAAGTACCATTATTTGATAAGTCAGAAACAAGTGGAGAATAAAAAGCTGTTTGGTAACGATCCATGGTATGTTTTGCCGCAAAAAAATGACCACCAGGTTCTACTTCTCTTAATGCATCAAAACCGATCTCCGCTTCTGTTGCTTCAGTTTTTGTGCATAATTCAGCAACAGTTTGAAGAGCTTCAATATCTGTTATATATTTTTCATATCCAAAAGTAAGACCACCTTCGAGCCAGCCTGCGGCGTGAATTGTTAGCGAGGCGTTTGCCATAAGAGAACCCCATATTCCTGACATATTTTCTGTTGTACCTTGGGAATCAGCAATATTGGAAGCAGACCCAGCGGCTGATCGCCAAGGTAATTTTATATGTCTAGCAAGTTGCCCAGAACCAATTTGCATTTTAATGTGTTCTGGTGTGCCAAAGGCTGGAGATCCAGATTTCATATCAACATTAGATGCAAAACCACCATAACTTACAGGCGCTCCTGATTTAACTAACTGCGCTAATGTTATTCCTACTAGTGCTTCAGCATGTTGCAATGTTAGCGCTCCCGAAACTGTTATCGGCGCCATTGCTCCAGCAAGACAAAAAGGAGTGATTATAGTCATTTGATTTGCACGAGCAAAATCAATAATCCCTTGAGCCATTGGCCTATCCAGCATTCGTGGAGAATTTGAATTGATCACAGTAGTTCCCCAAACACCACCGTTCCATTCTTCTTCGCTCAAATTCAATCCTAGCCTGATCATTTTAAAGCTATCTTGGGTTTGTTTGGTACCCCGTGCATAAACAAACATTGGTTTATCTGAAAATTCCATTTGGGCTTGCATTGTTGAATAGTGACGTAAGTGGGTGGCAATATCTTGCGGTTCAGCTGATGGTCCTAATTTATGTATCACATCAAAACTTTGGTGTAATTTTATTGTTTCAATGTAAGCGTTCAAATCACCAGGTCTTCGACCTCGCTCTCGATCAAATATATTTGGACACCCAGCGCCAGGTGAAAATATTAACGCACCATTTTTATATGTTAGAACATTCTCAGGATTTGCTGCTGACAATATGATCGAACTTGGAGCTGTCTTTAACGCAGAAGCAACTATATCCTCACCAATAAAGACCATTTCATCCTTCACACGTGCTCCAGCACTTTTAAAAATATCTCTCGCTTCTGGCAGTAGGGTTTTAATTCCAAGGGTTTGGATAACTTTGAGTGCAGTATTATGTATTGATACGATCTCATCACTACTAAAAATAGTCTGCGGATCAAAAGGATGTTTAAGCTGTCGGTAACGTTGTGAACGAGAAATCTCAGATACCATTGGTCTCGATCGTCCACCACGACGTTTAGTACTCATGTTTAATTACCATCGTATATAAAAATTTTCATTAAGTATTTACCATTACATCATATCAAAGTTGGTTATGTTAAGTTTTCTAGTACGTCATAAACGGTCATAATGTCCTCTCGTGTACAATAGAATTGCCCAGCAGTCATTCTGATAACAAATTGGTCTTCATGCATTGTTTGAGTTAGGTAGATTGTTCCATCATTATTTATTTTTTTAAGCAAAACTTCAGTTGCCTCATTTGCGTCTTCACCAACTGGAGCGTATTGAAACGTAAAAAGTGCTAATCTACTATTCGTTATGACCTTAAATTTTGGATTTGAGTTGATTTTTTCTTCTAAATCCTCAACCCATTTTATATGATTTCTAATCATATTTCGCAATCCATTAAGACCATAAGCTCGCAACAAAAACCATAACTTCAATGCCCTGAATCTTCGACCTAATGGGATAGTCCACTCGTTAAAATTAGTGACTTCATCTTGCTCTAAAGTTTGAAGATAGTCAGGTCGGAGTCCCAAGGTATTTATCTGTGCAGTAGGATCAGATAAAAATTGTACAGAACAATCTGCTTGTGCGCCAAGCCATTTGTGAGGGTTAAAAACGATGCTATCAGCATCTTCAATACCATTCCATAATGTGCGATATTCAGGGCAGATCATTGCTGATCCCGCCCATGCGGCGTCAACATGGGTGTATAGTCTATACTTTTTTGCTATTTTAATTATTGATTTTACGTCATCAAATGCACCAATTGATGTTCCACCGATACAAATAATTATACCAGCTGGTTTTAGATTATTGGCAATATCGCTTAAAATAGCCTGCTCAAGCAAATCTGCTCGCATTTCAAAATTATCGTTAGTCTCAATTTTGATGAGATTTTTTTGCCCAATACCTGAAATTCTAACAGCTTTGTCAATCGAAGAATGGGTTTGAGCTGAAGCATATATACGTAATGGGCTTTGCTGAAAAAGACCTTCCTGCAAACCGTTGTGTCCAAGAGCTAATTCTCGCATCGTTAGGACAGCAGAAAGTGTTGCTGTTGTTGCGGCATCATGTATGGTTCCTGTGAAATGTTCCGGCAAACCAAGTGCTGAGCGCAACCATTGCACCATAACTTGCTCTATCTCGGTAGCTGCAGGAGAAGTTTGCCATAACATGCATTGTGCAGCAACTGTATTAACTAATTGCTCCGCAATGATTGATGCTACTGAAGCATTAGAGGGAAAGTAGGCAAAGAACCTTGGATGCTGCCAGTGGGTCATTGCATCTGGAACAATGTTTTCAAAATCTTTAAATATTACCTCTGGATCTTCTGCATCCTCAGGAGGATTACTTGGCAAAAGTGAAGCTATTGACCCAGGTGTGATATTTGGTCGAACTGGTTTTTTTCCAACATTTTGCAGATAATCTGCACCCCATTCTGTGGCTCTATTTGACCATTTTTTGTAATCTATTATTTCCACAGATTTTTCTCCCAATATTAATTGCAAATATACTTAGCCAATATATGTTTTTGAAAACCATTTCTCTATGTTGAGCTCTGTTATTTATAAACAAGTTTTGCACTTGGTCTGAGCACCACAGCATCAGCAATTCTTTTTACGTTTGGAAATTCTTCGACTTTGGGGTGGTCATTTGTGGAAGAGAACCAAGTAGTCAACATAAATAAGTAAAGGTCTACAGCACTAAAGCGTTCTCCTAGAACCCACTTGTTGTTGCCTATTTGGTCATTAATTACGCTCCAAGTTTCTCGCAACCTTCTAATCCCTCGCCTTTGAGCATCTACTTCACCTTCAATTGAATCAGTAAACCGATCTGGGTAATAGAAGGTTTGAAATGCAGTCTGAACAGAGTTAGAAAAATAAACCAGTGTTTGAAGAAATAATGCTCTATCTGGGTCATTAATTTTGGGTGCTAAATTCATTTCAGAATGGCGATCACATAAAAATATTGTTATTGCGGCACATTCGTACATGCCAGTATCATCGAACATAAGAACTGGCACCCAACCATTTGGATTAATTTTAATTTGTTCTGGCGGTCTTTGCTTGCTTCGATCTTTGGTGGATTGAATCAGCTCATAAGGCTGCTCCAACTCTTCAAGAACCATCTGAATTCCCTGAGATGCACTTCCATCAGCATAAAATAGTTTATAAGTCATATTTTTCCTTTCTCAGCTCTCTCAGAAACTTTAGTAACTCAATATGTCCAGTCTTCTGTATAAGGCCGCAATTCAATCTCATTACTCCAAGCTGATTTTGGCTGTAGATGCGTTAACCAATAGCTTTCAGCTACATCGTTTGGATCTGCTAGGATATCAGGGCTATATTTAGAACCGTAAGATTCTTTCATATAGGGCACATCCAGATCACAATCTAATCTAACATGTATGATGTGAACACCTTTATCTGCATAAGCCTTTGAAAGGCTTTGCGACAATGCGCGTAATCCAAATTTTCCAATCGAATAAAGCGAGTAGGATTTTGACCCCCTATAAGCTGCCGTTGCACTAGAAAAGAATACACTGCCCTTAGAGTTTTTTATCATTTGTGGTAATACTGACTTAGCAGCAGCAAATGCACCTATTACTTCAGTATTATAAACTTCTGTAAGTTGCGCGTAAGAGATATCTAAAGGTTCACATTTTGTGAACTCACCTCTCACATTATAGATTAAAACTTCAATTTCACCCATTTCATCAATAATGTTTGAGATTGCTTTCTCAATAGAAATAGGGTTTTGCGCATCAGCAAAAAAATGCTTTACGTAAGATCCAATTTTGTTAACTGCTTCAATTGCTGAAGCGCTCCCCTCGAGTGAACGTGAAATTAATGCTATGTTGTACCCCTGATTAGCAAATTTCTTAGCGAGAGCTTGTCCTAGTCCCTCTCCTGCTCCAACAATGGCGCAAACTAATCCCGGCATTTAAAACTCTCATCAAAAAAATATTTGCAGATCCGGCAGCGTCC
>Ga0209425_10000757_pt1 | contig 38484 bp, 29 predicted proteins | sample COG_05_FD_184749 | JGI IMG/M metagenome (GOLD analysis project Ga0209425, IMG submission 184749) | Pelagic Microbial community sample from North Sea - COGITO 998_met_05 (SPAdes) (version 2) | ecosystem: Environmental > Aquatic > Marine > Neritic zone/Coastal water | place: Helgoland, sampling...
TCAGTCTTGAATCTTAATCTTCACTACACAACCAATGGTCGCGAGACTGTCGATGAGAGTGAAATAGGATTGTGGTTCTACCCAGAGGGTGAAATACCGGCAGAGAGAATGTCAGGTCGATGTGCTTGTATTTTTCCTAACACCTGGACAAATATTCCATCAAATGACCCTGCCTTTGAGCAGACGGCGACGATAACCATTGGCAAAGATGCCAACATTTATAGTTACTTGCCGCACATGCATTTCCGTGGGAAGTACATGCGTTTCTACGCAGACTACCCAGATGGCTCAAGTGAAGAGCTAATCAATATTGCGCAGTTCAACTATGCTTGGCAGATGAGCTACACCTATGCCGAACCAAAATTTGTGCCAGCGGGTACTAAGATTACCGCGGTAGGCGCCTTTGATAATTCTGCGCAGAATCCTGCGAACCCTGATCCGGAGAGAACGGTACCCTGGGGACAGCAGAGCTGGGACGAGATGTTTTTCGGAGCGGTTCAATGGAAAAACATCGACCAAGGCGGCAATTAGTACACGTTAGATAACTTGGTTCTAGATCAAAGCCCGGCCACTTAAGTGACTGGGCTTTTTTGTGGGTGGACGCAGCTCAGTAGAGCGCGAATTGCCGCGTTAAATTTTTTCTCTGGCTCGTTATTTACAAATGTAAACGCCTCGCCCGAGGAGAAATTTGCCTTGCACTTCGCGCTCTACTGAACTGCTCGAGATGGCGGGTGTGTGCTAGGCTGCTGCGATGGTAATTCTTTTGTAGTTTCTGCAATAAGAAAAAATATTCGAGAACAAAGGGATCGGGGTAAAACTAGTTTGATATTAAGAGCTGGTGCCATGTTTGGTTTCGCTAATTCTTCTAGCCATTTCAAAAATTGGTTCTGCTAATAGTCGATTCGTGCGACTTTTACCTGGGGAGTAGTGCTAATGTCAGTCCAAGTCACATACACTGAATTGCCTACCGCTTCGATGATCGGAAATCCGCTGCGACGCGATGCACTGCTACTAGCAACTTCGGTAATATCTAAAAAATTACCCTTTATGTCGTAGCGCGAGAGCACAATTTTCGCCCCATCTGTGGTGTCCATCCAACTTACGACGACCTCGTTGGATTCCAAAATAACCGTGCCAACACGGCCATTCGTATTCGGACTCTCGACAACTATTGGGTCAGAGAAGCTCTGGCCACTATCGCTGGACATCACTAGTTGAATTTTTGGTGTGTCGTCTTTAGCGCTAAACCAAGCAACGGCAACTCTCTCTTTCATGGCTGCAACCGAAGGGCCATTAACAGGACAGCCGGCAATCTGCCAATTGTCATTGTGTAGTGGCTGCGGCAACGTCCAGGCACCTTCTAGTAAACGTGTAGCATAGATATCTCGCACTTCTTCGGAAGAGCGGTCGCGGTAGACAACGATTGGGCCTTTCTCTGTCATCGCTGAACTGGTCTGGCAGCAATCACAGACGCGATGATCTAGTTCCCATTCGCTAACATTGGCGCCAGACTTATCGAAAATACCAGCACGAAGAGTCATCGCGCCTAGCGGATTACCCTGTTTAGTTTCCCGTCCGTCCAGCCAAGTGATTAGTGTAGTTCCATTGTCAAATGGCAGCATCGAAACGAAACCGTGTTCGGCGCTAATACCGTCTGTGTGGATCGTGCGAGCTTCTGTCCAAGTCGCGTTGTCCTTGGGATAAAATCGCGCGCGAATATCGTAGTCGTAAGTACCCTGCGCACTTATTTGTAACCAGTGTGCAACCATGCCGCTAGCATCAACCGACAACGCCGGGAAATCCGCCCAGTTTACAAACCAATTGTTACCTTGGCTAATCACCTTGGGAGTATCCCAGCCCTCACTAGCAAGTCGAGAGAACGCGAGTGTTGCCTGCTCAGTATCCTGACTTACCCAAGAGAGATAGATTTCTCCGGATTCATTGGCGACAACACGGGACAGGCTGCTATTGCTCGAAGCGGGTGATGGCAAGTGTTCTAACCGTCCTTGTCCGGCCGCGCCCGAGGCAAAGCCCAAGCTCCATGCAAAGAGGAAGACAAGCAGAGCTGTATTTGGAGAACCGATCGATCTAATCATGTCACTATGCTCCAGCTGGTTCTAAGAACTGCTTAATCGGTAAGCGGAGTAAGTCCCTGAAGTGATAATGCGTCAAGTATCTCCTGCTCGCTTTGCATGCCTATTAGTTTCGCCATGACTTCATTCGAGGGCGACAATAGATAAGTGGTAGGCAGAACGTCAGGGGGTTTCATCCCTAGCAGATCGACCGTTTCCTGGCTTAACACAGTAAATTCGATGCCCATCTCTTCGGCAATCTCAAGCGTTAACTCTCTGGGATCTTCATCGAAGTTCACGCCCACAATTTTTACCTTGCTATTGGCCAAGCGCACACTCAGCTCATTGAACATGGGAATCTCTACTCGGCAAGGCGCGCACCATTCAGACCAATAATTCACAATGCGCCAATTGCCATCGTTAGTTTCAGCTGCTGTGAGTGGATACGAAAGCGTCGTAATAGCCACAAAAATCAACACGAATAGACTCTGTGAAATAGATGGTTTCTTAGGCTTAGGCATTAATGTGCACCGTTATCTCTGTATGAGTGAGTCATGACTTTGCCTCTAAAATTCTAAGCTGTCCCTGTTTTTCTTATCTGTTTTTATAGAAGCTAATAGATATCAAGAGTAAATCGGGCTCAGCCTGTATGTTGATGATGTAGATAGCAGAGTTAGCTGCGCGTGGGTTTTTAGTAGGCAACATGACCGATTACGTATTCAAATCATAAGTTAAAAAAGTTAGCTATGAAACCTGTTTGTTTGGTTATAGGCGCAGGTGCAGGAATTGGCGGCAGTGTGGGCAAGCGCTTCGCCTAGGAGGACTATCACGCTGTACTGTGTCGACGCAGCAATGAAAAAGGTCTAGCTAAGCTGGTTTCGCAGATTAAGGAAGACGGTGAAGAAGCATCGGGGTTTCTTTTAAACGCAATGAACGAAGGCAGTATTGAAGACTGTATAACGGCAGTAGAGTCGGAGATCGGGCCGATAGAAGTGGTAGTCTTTAATCTTGGTGCGCAAGTCGGCAATCGTTCTCTGCAAGACACTTCAGACAAAGTGCTCGAACTGGGTTGGAGGATGTCAACGTTCGCTTTGTTCAGAACTGCACCCACTGCCGCTGTTCGCGGTAATGCTCAACAACATTGCCATGCCGCGGCTATGGGCGGACAGCGTAGGCTCTGTCAATCATTGAATGCGGAATACGTAAGCAAAGGCATTCATGTGGCACACGTGGTTATAGATGGGTCTGTTGATGCTCCTGATACGCTAGGGGAAATACTGGGCGCTAAAAAATTTCAGCAGCTAAGAGAAGAGAAAGGCATGGGGCATGATGGCTTGATGTTGCCAGAAAAAATTGCAGAGACTTACCTGCATCTACATCAGCAAAACCGTTCCATCTGGACTCACGAATTGGACTTGCGCGCTTACTCAGACCCAGCTTGGTGGAATCACTAAACTATGGATTGGGATGCAATGTGATGAGATTCTTCTGACGTTGTAAGATGCCTAATAATTAGTAAATACCAAGCTAGGGTTTATGATCAAGTCACACATCATTTTTTGGGGTGTCGGCACCAGTCGCACAATCCAGCCCATCTGAGTTGCGGAAGGGCTAGGCTTGAGTTATGCGCTGAAGCCTAGCGGACCAAGAACCGCTCAGCGGTCGACTTGGAATGCACGTAGCAGGGACCCGCTTAGATGATGCTGCCTATAGGATCGCTGCTCATCTTCCTTCCTACAACGGGTAGCTGTAGACATTTTAGGCTTTCCCTCCTATCCTTAGCTCACAATAGTAATAGCTAGAGAACTAATATGATGTGCAACTTGGTACATATCCGGAAACTCTTCTGTTTTCTCTTTGTCGGTCTCTTTATGGCGAATTTTACTTACGGCCAACAGCCTGACTTAAGTGCTGTTTCAATTACCAGACTCGCAAACAAACCTATTATTGGTCCAGGCATTCACCCCAGTACTGGCGAGAATATCCAGGGACCTTCTCTAATTCGAGTGCCAGATTGGATAGAAAATCCTCTGGGCAAATACTATGTCTACTTTGCCGATCACAAAGGACTTTATATTCGCCTAGCCTATGCAGATGAACTTACCGGTCCTTGGCAAATTCACGCCCCTGGCAGCCTCCAGATTGAGGATTCTTACTTTGCACCTACCCCACCTCCAATTTCTGACGAGCTACTTGCTGAACTGACCGCTGCTCGCAGCGGGGTTTCCGGATTAGGTTCTCCTGTTTCGCATGATCTTGCGCTTGAGTTTACTCTGCCCCACATAGCCTCTCCCGACGTCCATGTTGATGATGAAAACCAACAGATCGTTATGTACTATCACGGTTTAGAAGGACCTGCTTTTCAGCACTCACGGGTAGCCACTTCTAAAAATGGCATCGATTTTGTAGCCCGGGAAGAAAACCTCGGTCGCACCTATATGCGAGCCTTCGAACACGATGACATGACTTACGTGTTAGCGATGCCCGGCCAGTTTTATCGATCAGAAGATGGTTTCACCAACTTCCAGGAAGGGCCTCGGCTATTTGCATCCAATATGCGCCATTCCGCAGTAATCGTGCGGGGTGACCATCTTTATGTCTTCTGGACCCGCGTAGGTGACGCACCAGAAAGCATCCTGCTGAGTACAATCGATATCAGTTCAGACTGGATGGAATGGGAAGAATCTGAGGAAGTAGTTTTACTCAGTCCTGAATTCGAATGGGAAGGTGCCAATGCTCCGATTGAACCCTCGGTACGAAGTACAGCATATGGTCAAGTGAACCAATTGCGCGATCCAGCTCTCTACGTCGAAGACCGAGTAGTTTATCTGCTCTACGCGGTAGCTGGAGAAAGTGGCATTGCGTTGGCTCGCGTCGACTTCTAAATCGAATGGATAAAAAGGTAGGATAGAGTAACAATACGGTACTGTTTTTTATCCTGAACGCCATACATAAAAAGGCCCAGCTTGTGCTGGGCTTTTTTATGTATAGCGTTCAGAGACGGAATCGAACCACCGATACGAGGATTTTCAGTAGAACGCGTGACCGACTCCTTTTTCAAATCAATGGGTTAAAACCGAGAAATCAGAGTGTGCTATGGACTGTCAGGAATTTGGCCAAACCACTGTATCCTTACTCTGCCCCCATTTCTTTAACTAATAGTGTTCAAAAACACGCTATGCTCCCGTACTATCAAGCCAAGGCCACAGGAGAATAATAATGAATAAGACTTCCTCCAATGCATTGATAGCAACACTTTTTAGCTTGGGTTTAATCCTCCCTATCTATACCAATGCGGCAGACTCAGATTCCGAGCCCCCTATAAGCGATGGCTCGGTGGAGAGTATGAACGCCCGCGCTGACTATTTCCGCCTAGACAACGACTACAGTCCACCACCGGGTAAAGGGCTACACCATTACACAGCAGGCTACGCCAAGATTCTTTGCTCCGCTGTCTTCATCACTGGTCTTGACCCCGATGACGCAGCTGCCAACGTGGGCGGCTTTATTTCACCTTTTGAACAGCGAGAGCATGTCGTTGATATACGGATCGACCGCGAACGCCAGCAAGTGGCACTGACTTTGCCCGACGGCGTGATCCGTACGGCACGGCGCTATGGCAGTCAAGGTTGTGTTGCTCGACCAATGGCACAGGAGACTATGCAGTTCACCCCGTCTATCATCGAACCTGACTTGCCCCCAGCTGATACAACAGCTTGGCCTATGGGTGATGTCCTGTCCGAGGAGCTCTGGCCTGAAGGCGTAAATCGCGAACTAGTGGAGCGCGCTTTAGAGGTAGGGTTTGGTCCACCGGAGGCTCGCACACTAGGGCTGGTGATTACCTATCAGGGCCGCATAATCGGTGAACGTTATGGTGATGATGCTGACATGCATACGCCATTAGAAAGCTGGTCAATGACCAAAAGCCTGACTGGCACGCTGATGGGCGTGCTCATTCAGCAGGGAGCATACGAGCTTTGGCAGCCAGCGCCGATACCTGAATGGCAAATCGAAGAAGGCGACCCCCGACAGGAAATTCGCATCGGTGACATCATGCGCATGTCCAGCGGTATTATGATAAATGCTCCGGCAGATCCAGATTTCGATGACAGCATCTACCCTGATCATGTCTACCTCTACACCGGCGGTGAGAACCTGCACCAGTATGCAGCTACGCGCCCACAAGAATACCCACCAAATACCATTGGCCGTTATCGCAATACCGACCCAGTGCTGGCCAGCTACTTGATCCGATTGGCAGTAGACGGCCGTGGTGACAACTACCATGAATTCCCGCAACGCGCATTGTTCGACAAACTCGGCATACGCAGCGCGCTGATCGAGACCGACGCCTGGGGCAATTTCCTGGGCCAGGGGCTCGGCTTCATGTCCGCCAGAGACTGGGCAAGGCTTGGCAATCTGTACCTGCAAGATGGTGTAGCCGACGGAATACGGCTATTGCCGGAAGGCTATGTGGATTATGCCAGCGCAGTTGCCCCAGCATGGGAGAGTGACGGCCGCCCTATCTATGGCGGTGCTTTTCTCTGGCTGTCGGAACCAGAAACAGCGGATGGTACGCGCCTCAAAGCAATGCACATGCGCGGCGCTGGCGGTCAGAGCACCAACATCATTCCAAGTCATGACCTTGTCTATGTGCGCATAGGAAAATATACCGGCGCTCGCGCAGGCGGCGAGGCGTTGAACCAGATGCTTCCAATGTTGTTAGATGCAGTACCAGCAGCGCAGTAAAATCAGATATGAGTAAAAGGAGTAAAAGGGGACAGATTTATTTTCTAGATCAGAGATGCCGGCTCGGGACGGATAAAATCGTCAGGAACGATTTTGGACAGCTGAAGGCTGGGCGTAGCCCGAGCGCATGGATGCGCGAGTCAATAATCCAAACAGGCTTAGGCCTGTTTGTCCGCTCTAGCTTCGCGCTGGCGCGCTCGTTGCAAATTGCTTCGCAATTAGTCGAACCATATCGATACTTCTCATCCAGTTCCTGGCCACCCTATACAAAAAAGCCCCGCTGAAAGCCAGGCTATTTTGTATAGGGCGTTCAGGGGCGGAATCGAACCACCGACACGAGGATTTTCAGTAAACTGCGTGACCGACTAATAAATTAAATCAACGAGTTAAATGGTTAAAAATAGAGTGTGCTAATAAAAAGTGCACTATGAATTTTGAGTAATAGGAGTTGAAAAGTACTGTATATTTACCCTGACCCCAAATTGACCCCAAATTGACCCCCCAATGGGATATTTATGGAAAAAGACGAATCATACACAAATAAATTTTCAGAATTCTCAAAAGCTTCAATTTTGGTTGCTGGAGGGAAGGGGGCTAATCTTGGCGAAATGACTCAAGCAGGATTTGCTGTGCCTTCAGGCTTTGTGGTAAATACCGGCTCATATGATGCGGTTGTTAAAGCTAATAATCTTCAAGATAAAGTACTATCCATTGCCTCGGCCGTCTTGGGAGACAAGCCAGAAACAAGTGAATCGGCTTCCGAAGAAATTAAGAAACTCTTCGTTAATGCTCAGATTCCAGCTGATATGGAAGCAGCGATTGTAAGTAGCTACGCTAGTTTGGACGGGGAAAATGCAGTTGTGGCTGTCCGCTCTTCTGCTACTGCTGAAGATCTGCCTGGTGCTAGTTTTGCGGGGCAGCAAGAATCATACTTGCATGTTCAAGGTAAAGAGCAGCTTCTAGAAGCCGTCAAGAAATGTTGGGCGAGTTTGTGGACTGCGCGCGCTATCACCTATCGAATCAAACAAGGAATCGCTCCAGAAGATGTCAGTATTGCCGCTGTCGTACAACAACAAATCAACTCAGACATCAGCGGTATCGCCTTTTCACTAAACATCCTAAACAACTATTACGATGAAGCCGTCATCAACAGTAACTTTGGCCTAGGCGAAAGTGTCGTGTCCGGCCAAGTCACGCCAGATCATTTTGTTGTAAACAAAATTAGCAACAACATTACTGAGAAAGTAATAAACGAAAAGCAGTTGATGTTGGTCGGCAAACCAGGTGGTGGGATTGAAGAACAAAAAATTCCAGACCCGAAAGCTCCCTCACTGATTGACGAACAAGTGCTCGAAGTCGCCAAGCTCGTGATTGATGTGGAGGCACACTACAAGGTACCGATGGATATTGAGTGGGCTATCTGCGAAGGCAAGCTCTACTTACTCCAAGCCCGTCCAATCACTACCCACCTCCCACTCTTTCCTGAACTACTTACCAAACCAGGTGAAAAGAAAAAAGTCTACATAGACATGATTGTAATGTCGCAAGGCTTTTCTGATTCTATGTCTGTGCTCGGGATGGACTATTGGGCAAATATGCTAAAGGTCGCAAAAGGAAGCACAATGCCGCGAGGTAGAGATGCGATTGTCTGGGAACTGCATGGTCGGCAGTACTTGAATATTTCAAACATGATTAAGATAGGTGGAATAGTTACAAAATCATTTAGTGGTTATGATGCTCCAACGAGACAAATTCTTGCAGAGCTAAAAGAGGATGACGAATATATACCTGATGAGCTTCCAGAGCCACTTAAGAGCTACACCTTCAAGGCGATTATGACCGCTTTGCCAATAGTCAGAAAGATGATTCCTGCTCTGTTTAATGTAGAGAAAGCTCAACAGGAATATATGAAGTTCGACGCCAAAATCTGGAAGTATCTGAAAGAGGATTTATCTCGTAGTGAAGAAACTTTTGATGTTCAAGCAGAGCGTGCGCTTGATATGTTTGGAGCGATGACAAAGAATCTAGGAGGATATGCGGCATCTAAGTTAGCGAATATACGCCTCAAAAAAATGTTCAAAGGCGACAAAGAAGCCGAGGACTTGCTGATAGGACTCTCTATGGACCTGCCATGGAACCCAACGTCAGAAATGGGACACTTGATGCTCAAGATTGCGTCACATCCAGAGTTTAAAGCCACCAAGTCAAGCAAAGAGTTTATTGAAACGCTAGAAACCAAAAAGTACGGAGAAGAATTCCAAGCCTTGTACGATGACTATATCAGACGATTTGGTGTCAGAGGAATGATGGAAATTGATATAGCTACGCCACGCCTGTACGAAAATCTTGATCAAGTATTCTTTCAGCTACAACAAATCAACACCGCAGACAACGCTATTTTGAGAGTTGAAAAAAGAAGTAAAGAAGCTTATGAAAAATTACGCCACATAGCTAAGGATATGGGCAAAGAAAAGAAGTTCATCAAGCATGCAAAAACTTTTCGCAGTATGATGGGCTTACGAGAACAGCCAAAATATATACTTATAGTATCTATCGGCATCCTGCGTGAGCGAGCACTGGTGCTGGGAGAGCAGTTTTTAAACGCTGGACGACTCGATAATCAGAATCAGATTTTCGATTTGAAGACAGCGCAAATCGGTCAAGCCGAACAAGATTCAGCGCTGGATTTGCGAGCGCTTGTTGAAGAAAATACTGCTCCTTACCGACCAGTGGCACATATTAAATACTGGCCACGCATCATCGATAGCCGGGGTAAAATCCATCGTGTTAAAACAGAGACAAGAGAAGGTGAGCTCTTGGGCGAAGGAATTGCTCCCGGCGTAGTCCAAGGAAAGGCCAACGTGCTTGAATCTCCATACGACAAGCCTCTCGAAAAAGGCGAGATTCTCGTCTGTCGCGCCAGCGAGCCGAGTTGGACGCCAATCTTTATCAATGCTGCTGCTGTGGTGATGGAAATCGGTGGCCCACTCCAACACGGAGGGATTATTGCCCGCGAATACGGCTTACCCTGTGTGAGTAGTATCGACCAAGCAACCAAGCTAATCAAAGACGGCGATCTACTTGAAGTAGATGGGAGTAATGGGATTGTAAAAATTGTTGAGGTTGCTTGAGGGTGGTTATGGGGACACTCACAACTTAACAACTTAACAACTTAACAACTTAAAGGGGTTATGAGCAACTCGATTAGCCAGCCCTCCTAAACCCCTTGCTGCTATAATGAGCACTGCGCCCTCTGCGACAATCTACCGAGCTTCTATGTCATTTTTAAAACTTGGATTATGTAGTCCTATTGAACAAGCGATTGAAGAATTGGGTTATACAACTCCTACCCCGATTCAGAAGCAAGCCATCCCCATCATTATTTCTGGTGAAGACCTCATTGCCACGGCTCAAACGGGGACAGGTAAAACCGCCGCGTTTGTTCTTCCGCTATTAACCTTATTTAACAAAGAGCGCACCTTGCGAGGTAAACGTATACGCGCGCTTATTCTGACTCCTACACGTGAATTAGCAGTGCAAGTTGCTGCGAACGTTGTTGAGTACAGCAAGTATTTAGACCTAAGTTCTATGGCTGTTTATGGCGGTGTTGATAGCGAACCACAACAGCAGCGCTTGATTAAAGGCATCGATATTTTAGTGGCCACTCCGGGCAGATTGCTAGATTTGGCTTATCAGCGTGCGCTGCATTTTGATGAGCTTGAAGTGCTAGTGTTAGATGAAGCAGACCGAATGGTGGATATGGGTTTTGTTGATGATATCAAGAAGATCGTTGAGCGCTTACCTGCAGACCGTCAAAACCTAATGTTCTCGGCTACCGTGAACAATGGCGTTCGCATCTTTGCCGATTATTTTTCAGCCAGAAAAATGGGTAGGCGCGCTGTTGAGATATCGATTTCACCAAATGCCACAGCGGCACCCAATATTGACCAGTGGCTAATCACCGTAGATAAAGACACTAAGTCTGCCTTGTTGAGTCATCTAATTAATGAGCAGGAGTGGGATCAGGCGTTGATTTTTATCGAGAAGAAACATTCTGCTGCCAAACTGGTGGCGCAACTTGCAAAACGCGGTATTGAAGCAGATGCCATTCACGGTGATAAAAGCCAAGCCATGCGTGAAAAGATTTTAGCTGATTTTAAATCTGGAAAACTAAAATACTTGATCGCTACAGGCGTTGCCGCCCGCGGCATAGATATTGGTGAGCTGAGTCGCGTTGTTAATTATGACCTGCCCTTTAAACCTGAAGAATACATTCACCGCATTGGCCGAACCGGTCGTGCTGGCGCGACAGGTGAAGCCATATCGTTTGTGGCAATGGGCGATTTTAAAAATTTATGCGCCATTGAAAGCCGTTTAAACCATATCGTCAACCGAAAAGAGATCGAGGGTTTTCCGCTTAGAAAAGTGGTTCCCGTTTCAATTTTAAATTATGTCCCTAAGAGCAAACGGTAGCGAAAATTCATACCAGTGGCGTGTTACTTCTTCTATTCTATTTTGCCTTTTAAGTCGGTGAATCAATAGAATCAAAGGAGTCAGAATGCTTTGATTCTATTGTCGTTCAAACAACTTAATTTATGGTGGAAGTCGGCCGGTGGTGCCATGAAAGTCCTTCTGTTTTATATCCTCAAGGATCTTCGCTTAGTTCTCTTTATCAAGAGGAGACATTTGGGTTGCAAGTATTCACCGATTACTCTGAGCTGAAACCATCGTTTGGGTTCTTGGATTCAAAGTGACCTAAGTTGTTTCAATTGTTAGTTAGTGTCTCTACAAGTAACAGCAAAGCGGCGTCAGAAAAATCCTTCATATTTTTTTCACGGTCATTCGATTGATTTTTAACAGTTACCGAAGCATTGACTGGCCCCGATAGGGCAATCACGCTAATGCCCGTAGCATCGCTATAAGGTGTACCACCAGGTCCGGCTACACCCAGTTCTGCAATGCCCCAGGTGGTATCCAATTTAGCGCGCGCAGCTCTAGCGAATTCAAGGGCCATTTCTTCTGTGAGAGGATTGAGTTGTTTTACGCGCTCCATATCCAAGTCTAAGAATTCTCGGCGTGACTTGATGGTATAGATTACTGTGCCGCCCATAAAATACCGTGAAGCGCCAGGCACGGACAGTAAGCTTGCTGCAATCAAGCCGCCAGTTGAAGATTCCGCCACTGAGATAGTGTGCTTGTGCTCAGTCAGCAGCTTGGCGGCACTGCTTGCGTATTGAGAAAAACGAGACATAGTTACTACCGGACAATTAGAAGTGTAATCAGTATAAGCAATAGCTGGCAGTAGGCAATGCTCTAGGGCACCATTAGGGATTGTATTAAATCTTAAGCCAAACATATCGGAGCTATTCATGGATTACTCCACAATCTTGTACGACCTGAAAGACAACATTCTTACAATATCCCTAAATCGTCCTGAAAAACTCAATGCGTTTACGCGCGACATGATGGCGGAAATGATTGATGCCTTGGACCAGGCAGATGCCGATGATAGTGTGCGCGCAATTATTGTTACCGGCGCTGGCCGAGGGTTTTGTGCTGGTGCGGATTTATCATCCGGCGGTGAAACCTTTAATGCTGACGCCCGTGATGACCGCGAAGACGGTTTGCACCGCGATGGCGGCGGCCGTCTTACTCTGCGCATATTTGAATGTAAGAAACCGATTATCGCCGCCATCAATGGTCCGGCTGTTGGCATTGGCGCTACGATGTTACTGCCAATGGACATTCGAATTTGCTCAACACAAGCCAAGATCGGTTTCGTCTTCTCCCGTCGCGGCATAGTGCCAGAAGCCTGTTCCAGTTATTTTTTACCGCGAGTGGTTGGCATAAGTCAGGCGCTGGAGTGGTGTTATAGCGGCCGCGTATTTCCCGCTGACGAGGCCTTGGCTGGCGGTTTGGTACGCAGCGTTCATGAGCCAGATGATTTACTAGAAGCAGCCAATGCCATAGCCCGAGAAATAGCCGACAATACTTCCGCGGTATCGGTGGCATTGATCCGTCAGATGATGTGGAAAATGCTGGGAGCAGACCACCCGATGGAAGCACATAAAGTTGATTCCCGAGGTATTTACTACTGCGGTAAATCAGCTGATGTTAAAGAGGGTGTTGAGTCTTTTCTTGAGAAACGACCGGCCAAATTTCCGCTAAAGGTTAGCAAAGACATGCCGGAATTTTATCCCTGGTGGGAAGAGCGGGAATTTTCCTGAGTGTTTCTATTTGGAGTGTGAATTGGAATTAATATTAGCTACGTAACTTTAGGTACGAACGATAGAGTGAAAGCAGAAATTTTTTATGACACTTTATTAGCAGATTCTCCATTTGAGAAAATCTATAGCGAGGATCGGATGACAATGTGGGTCAATGACAAATTTATGTTTGCCTTGGCAGGGCCATTTGATGGTAACGATGCAACGACAGGCAATGGTTCGATGATAGGTTTTCAGGTGGATAATGAAGCAGATGTTGATCGCTTGTATGAATTGGCAATTTCACTGGGTGGAAGTGATGAAGGGAAGCCTGGAATTCGTAGTGGGCACCAATCGGCTTATGTGCGAGATCTTGATGGAAATAAAATCTGTATTCTTGCTTGAGGGATTTAAGATACGAGAGTACTTTGTTTTTTCAGAAGATTCGAGTTGGCGGCTCGGGACGGTAGAATTCAAACAGTCTTTGGCCTGCTGTGCCCTTTTTAATACAGCCTAGAATTGTCGAATATTCTTGGACATTCACTCGTGTAAAAAATTAGCAATTTCTAAGCTGTTTTTTCCAACATAAGCATGTGGTCATTCCCCTTGATGCCGATTTTTCAGCGCGAGTGAATTCGACTTCAAATACTTTGACAGCGCCTCTTAGATCCTCATGGGCCATCACGCCTTATAAAATCTCGAAAACGTCGTAGGCCACTTTGCCTGTGATCTGTTTGCTCTTGCCTATGCAGACGATGTGGTTGAGCCAGTCGTATTTCTCTGAGGCGGTTTGGAAGATGGGGCGTACACGCCAGTACAGACCACTATCTGCTCTGTGAACAACACCGGTGTAGCTCATGTAGATGATCTCGCCGTCGCTAGTGTCCAGAGTGATTCTTACGTCCAGACTGGAGTGTCCGGATACTTGGGTGATCCAGTCGGCGCCGCCGTCTCTTACTGTTCCCTGCAATCTTGGTCCGCCGAATGTACCGCCGGTTACGGGCGCGATGCTCGTGTGCCCTGTGTCTAGTTGATCGGAGACATCCAATGATAGTTCCATAAGGAACGCGGATTCTAATTCGCTTGCCCCTACCTGTGCTAAGGCCATTTGCTTTGCTCCTACGGCGGCGGCCGCTAATGCGGTTGCGCCTAGTTTGGTGAATTGTCTTCTACTAAATGATTGTTGATCATTCTTCATGTGAGCTCTCCTTGAGGCTTGCCCACAGTGTAAGTCGGGAAATCAGTTTGTCACAAGGTTTTTAGTTTTAAACTGGTTGTCGAATCGGCGCAAAATCGTGGGTAGATAGAACAGGTCCAGTAGCAGGGCGAGCACCACGATGGGAACTAAGAGTTTCGCTGCCTGCTGAAAGTAGATGGTATTCGCGGCGATGAGGATTGTAGTGCCGAGAGCCAAGACGATGGTGGTAATAGACAGTGCCGGACCGGCAGTCTTGATCGCATGGTCGATAGAGCTTGTCTTGTCTATTCCAGCGCGCCGTTTCTCCAGATAGTGACTTAGTAGGTGGACGGTATCATCGACTACCAACCCGATGCTGATACTAAATAACATCATCACGAATGGGTCCAGCTGCCCCACGAATAAAGCCCAGAAGCCGAACACCATAGTGGCCGGCAACAGGTTTGGAATGATGCTCAGCATGCCGAAGTAAAAACTGCGCATACCTATCATGAGGCTGATAGTGATCAACAGCAGACTTATAGAATAGCCCTGCAGTAATTCGATAGTCACTAGCTCATCCATTCGGGAGAACAGCAATACGCCGCTGCCATGTAATAGATCTGCCTCGGGAAAGTCTTGGTGAAATTTCTCGGTTACCCTAGCGTCAAAATCGATTAGTTCCTGATTCGACATGGGAATGGCGTTGATGAATAAATTGATCATGGAGAAGTCGGTGTTCACGAAGCCGAACAGTGGAAAGTCATCACTTTGAATAAGTGCATAGGCGAGTAAGTAGTTCGCTACGGTGTCGAAGTCATCTGGAATTAGATCGAATGCTTCATCGTTATCGTTCTGCACGCGATGAATCGTTTTTACAACGTCCACAACACTTGCAGAAGACTGCACTTGCTTCTGCTCGTTCAACCAAAAACTGAACTGTTCGACCCTGCGCAGAAAGTCCGGCTCGATCGCAGTCCATTCCGTTCGAATGTCGATGCCGTAGTTGAGAGCAGAGCCGCGATTGTAGTGGCTGCTCACCTCGTCGTAGTACTGTTTTATGTCGGTGTCGGAGGCTATAAAGTCGAGGCGGTTAAAATCCGTCTCGTTCAAAGGCAGTAAAGCAAATGTCGCAATCGCTAATAACGTGCATCCCCAAAATATTGGTACGTCTTTGCTACGTGTAATTTCGCTGATTTTCTCAAGCTGGCCTTCCATGAAGGAAACGCCGGTGCTTGCAATCACTTCTCTTTGCGATGTCATCCAAATCAGAATCGCCGGCAGCAAAAACAGCGTGAGCAGGTAAGCGAACACTATCCCTAGCGCAACGATCTGCCCGAATTCCTGAATCGCGGGTGAGGAACACATATTCAATGACGAGAAACCAATCGCGGTCGTGAGTGCGGCAAGCGAGACCGGTTGAAAATTGTGCGCGATACTCTCACTCATGGCATCGATCTTCGCACTGCCTCTGTGCATAGCCTGCTTATAGATAGAAATAATATGCACACTATTAGCTACGGCAACAATCACCAGAACCAGTGGGGCGATGATAGAGATGCTATTGAACGAGAAGCCGAGGTGGCCGAGGGTGCCTATGGTGCACAGTAACGTGAATAGCACATGAGTCAAAATGCAGATGCCAAGAGTTGCTGACCTAAAGCAATAACAGATGGCGAGAACGCAGGCGAGGATCACGAATGGCATGAGGTTAGTTAGGTCGTCTACCATAGCCTGCTGGCTAGACTGCTCCAGCATCACTTCGCTGTTCGCTAGAATCTTTACCTCAGGGTGGCGGCTGCGAATCTCGTCTCGAAGTACTAGCGTGGCAGTGGCGATGTCCAGACGATCATCGTCAGAGATGCCTGTCGATTCCATAGTGATTACCGCAAAGGTAAGTGCGGCATCATCAGAGAGAAGATTGGCTGTGAGTAGTCTATCGGCCAACGCGGCATCGGCAACCTCACTTAGTTCTTCTTCGGAATAGGAACGCAGGGTTTTTATGAAGAGTTTGCTCTGCGTCTCGGGTGAAACATAATCCAGAATTGTAGTTAGCCGATCGGCAAAGGGGATAGCCGAGTAGCTGTCTCTAAGATCATCGATCGCTGCGAGTAGTTCGCTATTGAAAACCGTACTTGATCCATCTGTCACGAACGCGAACCGCACTTCCAATGGCGAAGGAAATTCCCCGTCCATCAATAACAGTTCGTCGAGATACGGATCGCTTTCGGTGAGCAGCGCCTCTAACGAGGTGTCGAAGCTGGTGCGAATAATACCCGTGGCTAACAGTAAACTTATAACAGCGGACAGCACTGTTAATAGTTTGCGGTTGCTAATTGTAAAATTAGCAACGCGTTTGGAGAACGGCTTCCTGCTTTTATTGCTAACCACGATTGACATGCTTTTAATGAATCCTAAGTGTTCTTGCAGTGTTCCATCCAGCTTCTCACGCCGTGACTGAGAAATTTCTGTCGACGCAGAATAAAATAGAATTGCCTGGTCCAGTTTCTATGGGGACAGGCAAGTGGTACTAGTGAACCACGTTTGAATGCTTCTTCTAGGGTTATCTTCGACAGGCATCCTATCCCCAGCCCTGCTTCGACTGCACGCTTTATACCCTCTGTGTGCTGTAACTCCAACCTCAATTTCAGATTGGAGAGGATTCCGGTCATGGCTCGGTCGAATGCCTGACGGGTTCCCGATCCCTGCTCACGTATTATCCAGTCCGCTGACAACAGATCCTCGTCTTGAAGGTCGCGGTGCGAGGCTAGCGGATGAGTAGGAGCACAGAACAGAGCGAGTTCATCTTCGCGCCAATAGCTTACATCTAGGTCGGCTTCTTGTAGCTCACCTTCAATCAAGCCGATGTCCAATTCGAAATTTCTGACTTTGGCAGCAATGGAGGCTGTGTTCTCCACATTTAGATTTACCTTGGCAGCTGGGTGCTCTTTCATGAACGCGGCCATGATTCCTATCGCTAGGTAGTTTCCAATGGTCAGCGTCGCACCTACCTTTAGCTCGCCGATGTCGCTGGCGCCGATTAAAGAGTTCTCAAGCTCTTCGGCTCCCGCTAGCAGTGCTGCAGCCTTTGAGCGCAGAGTATTGCCTTGATCGTTCAGCTGTAGACGTTTGCCTATTCTATCGAATAGGCGTAAGCCGAAACGGTGCTCCAGCTCCGCAAGTGAGGTGCTGGCGGCCGATTGCGACATAGCCAATTCCTCGGCAGCCAGACTGACATTCTCGTGGCTTGCCACAGCTAGGAATACTTGGAGTTGTTTTAGTGTAAATCGCATGAATTCTCAGCTCTATATTAATAAAATAGATAAATAATATATATATAATCAATTTTACAGATATATTAGGCAAATCGTAGACTGCGCGCAATAATTTATTGGCCCTTTTAATATCAAAGCGGGCTATTTACGTACCAGGAGTGAGCAGTGGCACACATCTCTACCGAAAGCGTTACCGACGTGCATCATTGGAACGATTCTCTGTTTAGCTTCAAGACAACACGCGATAGCTCGCTGAAATTTGAGAACGGCCACTTCTTGATGCTGGGTTTAGAGGTTGAAGGCAAGCCATTGATGCGCGCCTATAGTATCGCCAGCCCAAATTACGATGCACAGTTGGAGTTTCTAAGCATCAAGGTTGCCAACGGAGCACTCACGTCTCGCCTACAAAACATTCAGGTGGGCGATGAAGTGTTCGTGAGTAGTAAACCTACTGGCACGCTAGTCGTCGATCACCTACTCGAAGGTAGGAACCTGTATCTGATTAGCACCGGCACCGGACTCGCGCCTTTTATCAGCATCATTCAAGATCCAGAAACCTACGAGAAATTTGACAACGTCATTGTGACCCACGGCGTGCGTTACGCCTCGGAATTGGCCTATCAGCAATTTATCCAACACGACTTGCCGAATAACGAATTCTTCGGTGAAGAAGTAAGAGAAAAGCTGATCTACTATCCCAGCGTTACGCGTGAAAGTTATGCAACGCAGGGTCGCCTGACTAATGCGATGTCCACTGGAAAGCTGTTCACCGACACAGGACTGCCACAAGCAGATCCCAAGCACGATAGATTTATGATCTGTGGTAGTCCGAGCATGTTGAAAGACACCTGCCAGATTTTGCACGACTGGGGTTTCGAGGAGTCGCGTCAAGGAATTAAGGCGCACTATGTTATCGAGCGCGCGTTTGTTGAATAGCTCCTCAGCTTACAGCCGTCAATTTACTAGGTCCTGGCCTCTCTGGAACCAAATTAGCGCATAAAACCCGCGTCCAGGGTTCCTCCGCTTAAGCAGAGCACTGCGCCACTATCCTCTATGAAGGAGATGCTGTATTTTTAGAGCATCACTACTCAGGGAGTCTTCGCTTGAAAACGAAAACCGTATTGCTGCTATTAAGCTGTTTCATATTAACTAGTCATTCACTAGCGCAAACCATTGAAGATGAATCCGTCGCCTGGCTTCAGGAATTGATTCAGATCGATACCATTAATCCACCCGGTAACGAATCTCGTGCTGTTGATTTCTATGCAGCGATATTTGAGGCGGAAGGCATCGAATACGAGACAGCAGAAAGTGCGCCCGGACGTGGAAATATCTGGGCAAGGCTTGAGGGTGGCGATCAGCCAGGCTTGATGATGTTACAGCATACTGATGTGGTTCCGGCCGATCCGGAATACTGGACGATTGACCCTCTCTCGGGTGAAATACGTGATGGTTACATCTTGGGGCGCGGCGCGAGAGATATGAAGGGCACGGGCATTTCACAACTAGCTGCCTTTCTTACACTGCATCGAAGTGGTAGAGCACTAAATAGAGATGTGGTCTTCTTAGCAAGTGCCGACGAAGAGGCTGGTGGAGCTTTCGGAGTTGGCTGGCTTATCGAGAACCGCAGAGAAATATTCGATGGCGTAGGTTTATTGATTAATGAAGGCGGCTCGGGTAGCCGCAATATGAATGAGATAATTTTCGGTGTCGAAGTAACGCAGAAAGTTCCGGTGTGGCTACGACTAAAAGCTGTCGATGTTCCCGGTCATGGCTCCTCACCGAGAACGACCAGTTCGGTAACGCGCATCGTCGATGCGTTAGGGATACTTCGTGCTAACCCGTTTCCTGCGCGGATCATTGGCCCGGTGGATACTTATTTTGCCGGCATAGCCTTGTCGTTAGATGATGAATGGGCAGCCGCTTATGCTGATATTAGTTCTGCTATTCAGGACCCAGACTTCCTTCCCGCGTTTCAAGAGTATCGCCCCGGTCATCACGCGCTAACCAGAGACACTTGTTCCATTACGCGCATGAGTGGTTCTAGCAAGATTAATGTGGTGCCACCAGAGGCTTGGGCCGAGCTGGATTGCCGCATTCTTCCCGACAGGCCGGCCGAAGAATTTATCGCCGGTCTTGGCGAGCTGATCGCGCCAGCCGGTGTGGAGGTAGAAGTTATCATGGCTTTTACTCCAGCAATTTCTTCGACGAACTCTCGGTTGTTTACCGCGATTGAAAACGTAACCCGCGAATTGTACCCAGGCTCTAGAGTCTTGCCGTCGGTGAGTACCGGCTTTACCGATAGCCATTTTACTCGCGATCTGGGTATCGTGAGCTATGGATTTAACCCGATAATCACCCGAGCCGGAGAACCTAGCGGCGTGCATGGTAATGATGAGAGTGTTCCAGAGGTAGACTTTCGTCAGGGAATAACTGACATGATTGCGATCATTAGAAACGTGGTTTTTAATTGAGATGTATTCGGCCTCGGAAATTGGCATACACAGTCAAATGACCCTTTGACGAAGCCATGACCAAAAGCAGGCAGTATCTCGCTGTACAGTGGTGAAATTTCCAACATGAGGTTCATTCGTCGATCTAAACAAGACTAGGTAAAACAGGCCAACGAATGACTTGCCGATGGTCTTATCCATGAAGGTCAGGCGATTCTAATTTTGAAAGGTACGGGATTACTTCTGGGCAACCTTGCCATTTGGGATGTCCGATTCTGATGGGTCCTGGCTTCCTGTTCATTGGCCTGTCAGCGATCACTGCTCGAATTGGCGTGGGAGAAAGTCTCTTTTTATTAAAAAAATCTCGCCAGGAAGCCTGCTTTGAAGGCGAAAATTCCAAGCCATGGCTGGAATAATTGTTTAGGGTCAGCGGGAGTGCTGTTCAGATGACAGGTGCTTGTAATTGCTGCGAGGGGCTACCTCGCTGTAATGAAATCTGCGGCCAATTGCAAAGCTGCGCCGCTTTCGGGTAGTTCTTTAAATGCTTGGAAAACATGAACAAGCTTCGGCCATACGTTCAGCTCAACATCACTCCCCTGGTGATTTGCTCGATTTGCGTAGCGCTGCGCATCGTCAAAGAGGACTTCATCACGACTTACCTGAATTAAGGTAGGTGGCAAATTCGCCAGATTACCCAGAAGGGGTGATATTTCTGGATGATTAATGGGTTTGCCAGTTGTGTTGCGTGTGACGAGGGCTAATACCCATCTTGGTAACTTGCTTAACGGCGTTATCAGTGGCCCTAGAAAGGGATCGGTTGGGATATTTAATCGCCAACTTGGATTGGTCATTGTCAAGTCCGTGACTGGAGCGAAAGCTACTACAGCTTCGGCTGGGCGAACGCCAGCGTCCCTTGCCCATGCGATGACCGACAATGACAAGTTTCCACCCGCAGAGTCTCCGGCAATATACAGCGATTCAATTGGTTCAGGGCCATTGGGGCCGTGTTCTAGAACCCACCGGTATGCTTTGCGTGCATCCTCATGACAGGCGACGGTTTTGTATTCAGGCTGCATTCGGTAATCGACTGCTAAAACAGCGACACCAGCACGCTTGGACAACTCATAAGTGATGTGTCGATGACTCTTTGGACTGCCAAGACGGAACCCTCCGCCATGTAAGTACAGTAATCTTTTGCCTGGGTTGGCCCCGTCGGCGATAACCCACTCCCCGGGAATTCCGTTCACGTCGACTGGCATAATGGTTGCTGGAACCGCGCTTTCCATCAACTCTTCCATGTTTTGTCGCTGAATTGTAATGCTCGCCTTATCATCAGAGGCTGCGATGAACGCCTGTATTCTAGAGACAACCTCATTGTGGGCATCACTAACTTCTTGCTCCTCGATAACCAATGGCGCCCGTGGCAGATCATACTGACTAAGGTTTGGTGCACGGTAGCTATAGGCGAGGTATAGGGTGGCTAGAACGATCAAAATGGCGATGGCGATGGCGATTTGCATTTTTCCTCCCAAGGATCTATCTGAAGATGCTCGATTAGACCTGTGCTGTCAAGATAGTGATGATTCAGCAATTTACGGGCGCAGCGAGAGCAATAGACGGATTAAAAAAAGTAGCCTGAGAGCGTTGTGTATTGGCAGCGCAAGTGCTCAGGCCCAGAGTCAGCCTCACCTGCTATCACGGTGTGTTTGGGCTCAACAGAAAGCGCCGGCTTCATGTTACGCGAACCAAACGTGGGAAAGAGTTGGAGGAAAAAGCCTGGTGTGAGAAAGCACCGTCCGAACACCCTACCGCTATGACGTGGATGCAAAGACTAAAACGAGTATTTACTATTGCCTGAGTACTATGCTTGTCTTATCTGTTTGGTTGTATTTCGTTCAGGCAGTAGGTAAAGGGTGTGAGTGAAAACTCGGGGGTGGGCTTGGTAAGTTCCTGTTGTACTGTAAATATTTAGTGCACCCGGCTTAGCGCAAGTCGACTGCGCTAATGGCACTTTCCAGATTTTTTCGTTGTAATTGAATTGTTCTAGCCGTTGTAGTTAGGCAATTAGTTCAAATTTGAAATCTGGCAAGTATCAAGGATCACTGTTGCAGAGCAGCACTGGACAATGACACCGATGCGAAGGCAGCAGCGTGTCTTGGGTAGAGATAGCGAATGCCATAGCCCAACTAATCATCGCTGTGTAAGAGGGCTGTTAGTTATCGAGGAAAAGCTGAAACACCCTAAAAGAGAAAGCGGGCACCAATGGCATAGCAGGCTAAATTCGCATTAAATGCGCAATCACCGTGCTTGACCATTCTGAGGGAAGGCTTGTTGAAACGTCCCGTGCCCCTGACAGGGTACTTATTCAGCTGCTGGTACAGCAGACTCGCCAACCACGAGCCACTTACCACCTTGCTTTTGGAAAACATGCTTACTCGCAGGGGGGGGCGCTCCGGCGGATGTATGTACCATCAATACAGTTCTGCCAAAGATTGATGGCATTGACTGTATCCGTTAATTGGGTTCTAGAGGGCTTATTTATATATACTGTCTCTGCGCTAACTTCAGGATGAATATATGTACATTCATAAAACTTTCACAACCCTTTTTACCTGCGCCCTCCTACTCGCAGCCTGCACTGATAGCGAGGAGGTGGTTAAATCCACTGCCGCCGTCGCAATACCTGACAAATATGGCGCGCAAATCAGTGAAGATATCCTACGAGCAGGTGGCAATGCCGTTGATGCTGCGGTTGCAACAGGGTTTTCCTTAGCTGTTACTTTCATCGACGCCGGGAATATTGGCGGGGGTGGATTCATGCTTATTCACATGGATGGCGAAACCACATTTCTTGATTATCGTGAAACGGCACCATCTGCTGCATCTAAAGATATGTATCTAGATGAAAACGGTGACGTTATCAACAACGCCAGTTTGATTGGTGGCCTAGCTAACGGTGTGCCCGGAACCGTAGCGGGACTGTGGGAAGCACACAACAGATACGGTAAGTTACCGTGGAAAGACGTTGTGAAGCCTGCTATTAACCTCGCAGAGAACGGCTTTATCCCGGCTGATATATTGGTTGATGACGTTCGGAAGATGTACGACTGGTTTGGGGAAGGCACAAATTTTAAAGCATATTTTGGCAGTATTAATAATGATGAATTATTCAAACAACCAGAACTTGCAGAAACCTTAAGAAGAATAGCGGAATTTGGTGCAGAGGATTTTTATCGTGGCGAAACATCACGCTTAATCGTCGAACAAATGGCTCGCAGTGACGGTTTGATAAGCGCAGAAGATCTTGATAATTATAAAGCTATTTGGCGGGAACCACTTAGGGCTAATTGGCGTGGCTATGAAATCGTCTCGGCTCCACCACCTAGTTCAGGAGGCTTTGCTGTCATTCAATTACTTAAAATGAAAGATTACCTGAAGGAGCAGTTCGAAGGTCTAGAACACAATTCACCTCAGTATATTCATCTTGTTGCAGAAATGGAAAAACGAGTTTTCGCTGATAGGGCTGAATATTTAGGTGATCCCTCTTTCGTTGATATAAATATGGATGAACTAATAAGCGAGAAGTACATCGAATCGCGAGCGAGCGAGGTTTCACCGCAGAACATTTCTACGTTAGGTGGCGTCAAACCAGGATTAGAATCACCTGATACAACCCACTACTCGATTGTCGATCAGTGGGGTAACGCTGTTTCAAACACCTATACAATTAACTGGAATTTCGGAAGTGGCGTCGTCGTTGAAGGTGCAGGTTTCCTATTGAATAATGAAATGGATGATTTTAGCATTAAGCCAGGTGTACCTAATGTCTTTGGGGTTGTTGGAAATACCGCTAACGAGGTTCAGCCAGGAAAACGCATGTTATCTTCTATGTCTCCCACCATGTTGTTAAAAGATCAGCAGGTAGAAATGGTGTTGGGAACACCCGGTGGCTCAACAATTTTCACTTCAGTCTTCCAAACCATTGTCAATATTCTGGACTTTAATATGTCGCCTTTAGAGGCCGTCGCTGCGACGCGCTTTCATCATCAACTTCTACCACCGGATCTTGTCACTTACAGTGTTACGCGCCCTTTACCACAAGAAACTATTAAGACTATGGCCGAACGTGGTTACCGACTTGAACCCCACGATTTTGAATTTGGAGATGTACAGGTAATATCTCGAAAAGGTGACTCTTGGCTACCTGCTTCAGATCCTAGAGACAGGGGAGACTCTCGAGTATTTTTCGTTGACTAGGCGGTATATTTTGTTGGAGTGATGATTTTGAATCCTATAATTAGCCGGGGTCATTCGCAGCTTTAAGGAGCCGTGATTCATAATTCGCCAGCGTTTGACCTGCACCCCAATTGTTTCGTTTGAGGCCTTGTAATATTTCGATGAGATTGTCATCTCGAATTCGTTCCATCTCACGTATACTCATGTGGCCGGATTGTTCATCCGATTGACTGGCAATCTTATCAACTAACTCATCGTCAAGTTCCGGCACATCAGTCAGTTTACTCCAGGGCCATTTTAGGCAAGGTCCAAACTGCTCGATAAAATGACGCATACCCGCTTCGCCTCCAGCAACACGGTAAGTATCGAAGATGCCCATCTGAGCATAGCGTAGTCCAAAACCAAAGCGTACCGCATTATCTATGTCCTCGGTTGTAGCAATGCCGTCTTTTACTAGCCAAAGTGCTTCTCGCCAAAGTGACTCCAACAGGCGGTCCGCGATAAAAGCCTCAATTTCCTTTTTTACAATGAGTGGGTGCATGCCAATAGATTGATAGATCGCCTCTGCTTTTTGAATCACAGTAGAACTAGTTTTGCTTCCACCAACGATCTCAACTAAAGGTAGGAGGTAGACAGGATTGAACGGATGTGCGACTAGAAAGCGTTCGGGATTGGACATAAACGCTTGTAACTCAGAAGGCAAAATACCGGATGTTGATGAGGCGATGAGCGCATTTATGTCTGCATAAATTTCAATCTCTGCATACACAGCTTGCTTAGTGGCAAGTCGCTCGGGGACAGATTCAACAATGAGTTCTGCGGAATGACAGGCTTCGGCGACACTCTCACAAAAAATCACACGACCTTCTTGCGGGCCAGTTACGTTAGAGAGTTTTTTATAGGCGTATCGACTATTAACTAACACAGCGTCAATCTTTTCCTTAGCATCAGGCGCAGGATCAAAGACAGAGACTACAACGCCATTTTCAATTAATCGCGCTATCCAACCCGCACCAATTACACCGCCGCCAATGATTGCTGCCCGCTTGATTGTTGTCATGCTCGGTCCTTTTATTTGGCGACAGGGGTTTTTATTTCGAAACTGCTGCCCTTTTTGTTAGCTGCATTTTAGTGCGCACATCTTCGGCTGACATTAGGGTAGCCCCCATTTTATCCACTATGCTTGCCGCTTTTTCAACTAATTGTGCATTGGTTGCGAGCTCACCTTTTGCTAACCAGATATTATCTTCAAGACCAACACGCACATTTCCCCCCGCCAGAATTGCAGCCGCGACGTATGGCATTTGATGTTGTCCTATAGAGAAAGCAGAAAAGGTCCACTTTTCCGGCGTGTTGTTTACCATGGAAATAAACGTATTTAAATCGTCAGGCGCCCCCCAGGGAATACCCATACACATTTGGACCATAACCGGATCTTGGATAATGCCTTCTTCGACGAGTTGTTTTGCGAACCAGAGATGGCCGGTTTCAAATACTTCTATTTCAGGGCGAACGCCTATGTCCGTCATCATCTGACCCATTGCCCGCAGCATGCCTGGCGTATTAGTCATTACATAATCAGCTTCAGCAAAATTCATTGTGCCGCAGTCAAGTGTGCAGATTTCGGGTAGGCATTCAGCAACATGAGCAATACGTTCCGTTGCGCCAGCCATGTCCGTCCCAGCAAGATCAAGATCCATTGGGTTCTCCGGATCACCAAACACCAAGTCGCCCCCCATACCTGCGGTAAAATTAACGACCACATCCGTTTCTGAATCACGAATTCGGTCAATAAGTTCGCGATACAATTCAGGCCGACGACTTGGTTCACCCGTATCAGGGTCACGGACATGACAATGGACTATCGCTGCTCCTGCTTTGGCAGCATCGATGGCGCTTTCAGCAATCTGCTTAGGGCTTCGCGGCACATGAGGGGAGCGATTTTGCGAGCCACCAGAACCGGTAACAGCACAGGTAATAAAAGGATTCATATTCATAGATAGTGGCATGCATAATTCCGTTTAATTTTTGGTTAAAAATTGTAACAGGGTCATGTCTCCAGTTGCCACATGCGGTCAACTCTACCGCTGTAGACCTTCATAGATTCCTATTGCCTAATCCACACCCTCATTTGGCTCTTAAATCTCTCGATGAGCAGGTCATCCGCAGGCGCCCAGGCTAGGGGTTGCCTATCCTTCTTTTTTGGAGAGATGCAAGTACCGTCTATTTTTTGCTTACGTCCATGGAATTGCTGGCTTTCACTTTCTGTGAGAAATCGCAGGCGAAAAAAAAGGCACACGTTGTGTCCCTTTTTTTGCTTCGTTTTTCGACCTTGTTAATTAAGTGTCGAAAATTGCAACCAGACAGCCTTTCGAGTCTGGTATGTCATCCATATTCACAGTGCCACCAGCAAGAACAGTATTCAATGCGTCTTTCAGGAAATGCTCGTCGGCATTGTTGCGTTGTGTTTCGTAACCCAGTTGGTCATTGATGGGGCCGCGATAGAGAACTTCTTTAGTTCGAGGATTGATGATGAATACCTCAGCGGTACGCTCAACGCCTAAAGCCTTAGCGAGAACCTGACCTTCATCTTTGATGATTGGGAAGTCAATACCGAACTCTCCAGCTTCCTTGGCGATGCGCGGCAGATTGTCCTGAATGTTCGCATTGAACATGACGAACTCAATGCCTTTGTCAGCGTATTCATCGCGTACTTCACGGTAATTTGGCAACGCGATTCTAGCGATCGGGCAGCCTACGCCTTGTACATAGAGCACGACGTATTCATTGTCTGCATAGGTGTCCAGCGTATGTATCGCTCCCAGATGGTCAGTAAGTTCGAAATCCGGAATAGAGCGCAACCATTCATCGGCTAGAGCCGCGGAAGAGGCGATTAGCAGGCCGCTAATTATGAAAAGTTTACGTAGCATGACAACTCCTTAGTAGTAACTAGTCGATTAGACTAGTTGTCGCTTGAATCGTATATTGAGTCATTGTATCGGGCCGATTGCGCAGAGTATTGCTATTTATCAACTACTCAAGCCAGTACTCAAGACATATATAATGATAACAACATTCCATTTCTAATCCTACGGGGTGCGACACCATGTCACAGAAAGTTGCAGCTCGGCTTAAACGCAATTAAATAGCCTATATTAATCAAACTGTTATATCTTTAAAAACTAATTTTAGAATGTAGTAACCAATAAATAACACCCGCCCAGCGATCAATGCAGTCCGAATAGCTAATTACCGTGATCTCGGCCCAGTTTATCTAGCTTTGATTGTGGCAATTGTGTATTGGCGCTATGCTCGGAGAAAGACCTTTCAATCTAATGATGAGGCGCAACAGAATGAATATTCATTGCCGTTTGCTAATTTCCCTGGCGCTAATTTCCCTGACGACGGGGCCTATAGCAGCCCAAGACTGGGCGATGCCCCGAACCAATGATGGAAGACCCGATCTGCAAGGCTATTGGAGCAACTCCTCGCAAACCCCTTTAGTTCGCCCTGAAGAATTAGGCGAGAAGGGATTTCTAACCGAAGCAGAGGCGGCCGATGTAGAGCAGGGCTGGCGCGATCGCTATGATATCTCCTCGCAAGCGGCTGACCCGGAACGAGCACCTCCAACTGATGGTAACGCGGACCTAGGTTACAATAGTTTCTGGTGGGACCCTCGCTCGGATGCAATTCAGTTAGATGGGCAGTACCGCACGTCAATTATTGTAGACCCAGCTAATGGGCAAATCCCCTACCTAGAAGGTGACCGCCCGCAGAACGGGCTGCGTGCTCAGTGGCGAGCTCGACCAGGAGTTGAGCCCTTTGATGCACATGAACTCCGTCCTCTGGGTGAACGTTGCCTGCTTACCTTTGGGTCCGGGTCTGGCCCGCCCATGTTGCCGATTCTCTACAACAGTAACTATCAGATTGTGCAGACAGAAGGCTACGTAATGATTCTTGTCGAAATGGTACATGATGCTCGAATCATTCCAATAGACAAGAGTCATCACTCAACTCATTTTGAGAAATGGATGGGTGACTCAGTAGGATATTGGGAGGGAGACACTCTTGTAGTTAAGACGCAGAACTTCCACTCTCAGCAGTCTTTTAGAGGCAGTTCCGATCAGTTGGTGATTACAGAGCGTTTCAGTCTGCAGAATGAAGGCAAAATAAAATATGCCTTTACTCTGGAAGACCCGGTTAGCTATCGACAACCCTGGACTGGGGAGATTGCAATGAACCGCAAGCCGGCTGGGGAGCTTATGTACGAGTATGCTTGTCATGAGGGAAATTATGCCTTCCATGGCATTATGGCTGGAGCGAGACGGCAAGAATTGGATCAGGTGGAGCCCTAGACTCTAGGAGTCATTTCGATAGACAAAGTGTGAAGCCGCACTGCGTTCTCTATTGAATTTCCCCGCTGCTAGAGGTAATCAAATCGCACAAACTGGTCGAAGCGCGTATAATTGGAGCTTGATATCGACCAATCCCAAGGTAGTCAAACCACGCACTATGTCCTCATCTGTTGCACGATTCTATAGCTCTTTGGTGTTCACTAAACCCTATCTGGTAATCGCTATACTGCTTTTACTCGTTGGCTTCTTTGGCTGGCAGACGCAGAATTTTCGGCTCGATGCCTCTGCAGACTCATTGCTACTGGAAGATGATCCAGATCTTGAGTTCTCGCGAGAGATGGGTGTTCGCTACGGTACTAGCGAAGCCGTAACGATTGCGTATACGCCTAAAGGCGACCTGTTCAGCCGGGAAGAGCTAAACAAACTTGGCGCATTGAGTGAAGAATTGCTCGCAATAAGCCGCGTTGAATCGGTGGACAGCATTCTCAATGTGCCTATTTTCGAAGACACGCCTCTCACCGGAATCTCGGAAGACTATCGAACGCTAGCAGATCAAGACATAGACCTAGTCGCGGCGCGAGAAGAAGTAACTAGCAGTCCAGTTTTCAGAAATGCAGTCATCAGCCCTGACGGGCAAACCGCAGGCATGTTGGTTAGCTTCTCTATCGACGAGACGGCGCGTGATTTGATAGGTCGACGTACCGAACTACGTAACAAGGCGCGATCCGAAGAGCTCTCTGCAGATAAAGCCAGTGAATTAGCGCAGGTAGAAGCGGATTACGCAGTGCACAGTGTTCTCGCAGCCGATCGTCAGCACGAGATAATAGGCGCAGTGCGCGAGACACTGGAACGCTATCGCGGGGATGCGCAGATCTATCTAGGCGGCGCGCCGATGATTGCTGACGACCTTGTTACCTTCGTGAAGGCAGACTTAAGTAGCTTCAGTTTTGCGGTAGTGCTTCTCATCATCTTTGCGCTCGGACTTATTTTTCGCAAGGTGCGCTGGATAGCTTTGCCTCTAGCTTGCTGTGCCTTAGCAGGCGTCATCATGGTGGGGGTGCTGGGGCTAATGGACTGGCGCGTAACTGTCGTGTCCTCCAACTTCATTTCACTGCTGCTGATCATTACTATCTCGCTTACTGTGCATCTTACGGTTCGCTATCGTGAGTTGAGAGCAACTCGGCACTATACCAACCACGACAAGCTGCTTCGTCATTCGGTGCTGAGTATGTTCAGACCTTGTCTGTACACGGCACTCACTACAGCGGTAGCGTTTGGTTCGCTGATAGTCAGTGGCATTCTTCCTATAATTACCTTCGGCTGGATGATGATGATGGGAGTGGCAACGGCTCTTATTGTTGTGTTCACACTGTTCCCAGCTATTCTCAGCATTATCAAGAGAGATGAGTCTGAGATCTCGCCGAACTTGCGCCTCAATTTAACATCAGCTTTAGCCGACGTTACTGCGAAGCTAGACAATAAGATTTTGTACATCTATCTCGGTGTAGTGATCATTAGTGGTATCGGACTCTCTCAAATCCGTGTTGAAAATAGCTTCATTGACTATTTTCGGGAGAGCACTGAAATTTATCAGGGCATGTCGCTGTTCGACGAAAAACTGGGTGGGACATTGTCCTTTGATGTCATCGTTAATCTTCCCGCAGCGGAAGATGATTTCGATGGGGGTTTTGACGATGGGTTCGGATTTGGAGATGACGACGACAGCAACGAAGATGCTTACTGGTTTACTGCGCCGAAGATGGAGCAAGTTAAAGCCATCCATCAATATCTGGACAACGATCCGCAGACCGGAAAGGTACTTTCATTCGGGGCAGTCATAGAACTCGCCGAAAAACTCAATGACGACCAACCCATAGACGGCTTGCTATGGGCGGTGCTCTATAACCGTATTCCAGAAACGTTAAAGAACACCGTGCTGAATCCGTTTATATCTATCGACGCTAACCAGATTCGGTTTAATGTACGTGTAATTGAATCCGCGGAAAATTTAAATCGTAATGAATTATTGCAGCGCATCGAAGCAGGCATAGAGTCAGATTTTGGTTTTGCCGATGAGGACGTTCAGCTGACTGGCATACTTGTCATGTACAACAATGTGCTGCAGAGCCTTTTTCAATCGCAGATATTGACGCTGGGGGTCGTGATGTTGGCGATCATGCTGATGTTTCTGGTCTTGTTTAGATCCTTTATGATCGCGCTGATCTGCATTATCCCTAACGCGATCGCCGCAGCCTTCGTGTTGGGCATAATGGGCTGGGTCGGCATTCCTCTGGATATTATGACGATTACAATTGCATCGATATCGGTTGGCATCGGTGTCGACAATACTATCCATTACATGCACCGCTTCAAGCGCGAGTTTCCTCGGATTGGAAATTACCGCGACACGATGTACTTCTGCCATAACAGCATCGGTCGTGCGATGTACTTCACGTCCATGACCATCGTAGCAGGGTTCTCGATTCTTGCGCTGTCCAATTTCATTCCAACTATTGTGTTTGGTCTGCTGACCAGCCTCGCCATGTTGGTAGCGCTAGTTGGCTCGCTCACCTTGCTTCCCAAGTTGCTTGCGACGTTCAAGCCCCTAGGTCCTGAAACAACAGCTGTGACCCAAGGGTTGCCGCAGTCCTAGCTTTGCTAATTTTTGGCGAAAGTGATCGCCTATCTTCGCAGCAACCAACAAGCCTGTTAGAATCTATCTCTGATAACACCCTGATCATCTAAATTGACGTATTTCGACCTATTACCTAATAGGCAAACGAGGTTTTAATGGAAGTGAATGCTCCCGCAGCAGGTAAGAAGCAAGATAAATCATCCTCAAAGTCGGGATTCATTGACGAGAAGCTATTCAAATCACGGGCCATAACAATCTTTGGCGAGATTAATGACAAGCTCGCGAAAAGCGTTACCGAGAAGCTGCTGGCATTAGCGGCAGACAGTGACGAGCCGATCTGCATCTACATTAGCTCGCCTGGCGGGCACGTAGAGTCTGGAGACGTAGTCTATGACATGATTAAGTTCATCAAGCCGACCGTCAAAGTTATCGGCACGGGCTGGGTTGCAAGTGCAGCGACGACTATCTACCTAGCTGCTGCTAAGGAAAATCGTTTCTCCTTACCAAATACACGCTTCCTAGTTCATCAGCCATCTGGCGGTTCGCGTGGAGATGCCACGGATATCGCTATTCAGGCTCAGGAGATAGTTAAGATGCGTGGGCGTATCAATCAGCTAATTGCTGATGAGACAGGCCAGCCGCTCGAGCGAATAGCACGAGACACTGATCGGGATTTTTGGATGAGTGCAGCGGACGCGATCGACTACGGTATTGTAAGTAAGATCGTAAAATCTGTAACTGAAATATAGAGCCTAATTTTCTTCGTTCTTGGTGACTTTTCTAAAGACCGCTTGGCGGTCTTTAGAAAGCAAGCAAACTACCATGAAGTCAGGAAGACAGGTCACTGCAAAGGCGACTGCGCTATTCGGGCTCAAAAGCTCGGCTTGAACCGTACCAGTCACACCCGCATATTCGATCTCTACGGTTACGATGTTGCCGTCGACTTTTCCATTCTCGCTACTCCAATCGAAGCCTAGTGATTCTAACTGACCCACCTTAAATTCTTCATTCTCAATTGTCACAGTGATGCTGAATAACGTCCCTTCAACAACCCAAATCCCATCCCAGTGCGCCGATAGATCTTCTTGGGCGTTCGCAATTGTGCTTGCGACTAAAGAAAAGGAAATGGATAAGGCTAGTGTGATAGGTCTGAGAAAATTGATAGCACTGAGAAAAATGTGTTTAAGCAAGGCTGACTCCAACTCCAAAAAGTTCTCCATGATACAGGCCTATCACGACATATAAACTAAGGCCGACCAGGAGAGAAATAATGTCCCAAATAAATTTGGGCGATTTTGATTCGACGTCGACAACGCTGCGCAGTGTGAAGATTTTTATACTCGAAAAGATCGCGAAGCTGCCAAACAAGAGCATCGACGCAGAATCACCATTAGACCAAAGATGTGAAAGGCTCCATAGCAGAATACCGACTAACATAGGGTTGTGTAGTATTTTGCGCAGGTAGGACAGGGGAGCGTTGCCAGCGACCACACAGATCAGAGCGGGAATCATTAGCATTAGACTCAGCGAACGCCATTCGTAGATTGGCTGCCAGACCATCTGAAAGGGTGAGAGTGATTTTCCCCATATGATTAGCCCCAGACCCGCCAGGGTAACCAGGCTATACAGACCCATGTAGGCACCCTCGGAGGGCAGTGCATCCTTCAATGGCTGCCGCAGTCCAAATTCTCTGAGCAAATGGGGGGCAAAGAACAAGATTAACCCTAGAACTAATACGGCCATGATTTACCTCTACTGGATCGGGTAAGTGTAGCATTCCTATTTACCCACCGAAGTACAAAAAAGGTTGCTAATTAAATTAATTAAACGTTTAATTAAATATAACGCGAAAATGGAATGAAAAAATGAAGCAATCGACTACCAAGAGCGCCGCGTTAGGCAGACCATCAGGAAGGGACTCGGACAAAGTCCGCCGGGATTTGCTGGGAGCTGCGCGCGACCACTTTCTGAAGAGAGACTTCAAGGCAGTATCGCTAAGGCAGATAGCCAGCAGCGCGGGCGTGAATGGCGCTATGGTGAACTACTACTTCGGGGGTAAGCAGGGTTTGTATCTGGCGATGGTGGATGAGGTGTTCGAGTCTCTTGAGTCGAAGATGGCGGGCTTGAGCGATAGCGCGGAATTCTCGATCGCCGGCTTTAGTCACAGTTACTGTTTGTTGTTGGCGGAAAACCCTTGGTGGCCAAATTTCGTGGCGCGAGAAATTCTATTCGGCCAGGGAGCAATCAAGGAAGAAGTCCTGCAGAGATTTAGCAAGATGATCGCGCCGAAGCTAAGCCATGCGATTAGTCAGGAAGTCGAAAGTGGAAACTACCGTAAAGACCTAAATCCCGAACTAACAATTATGTCTCTTTTGGGAATAACTATATTTCCCTTTCTAGCTGCGCCGATGATTGAGCACGTCTTCGGTATGACGCTCGATGAATCGATGGCCAATAAGCTTGCAACCCATAACGTCGAACTTTTTATGAACGGGGTCATGAACCCCGAGCAACACAACATAGGAGAATCTGCATCATGATCAAATTCAGGCTACTGGTCCTACCTGTCTTCTTCTTACTCGTTAGTTGTGAGGAGCTGCCCCTGCAGGCAGTCGGTCAATTGGAGTCTGACCGCATCGAACTAGTAGCCGAGTTCTCGGAAGTGATTACCTCCATCAATGTGACAGAAGGCGATAGCATTCAAGCGGGTGCTATTGTGCTAGAACAGGACACGGCGCGTATTGATCTGCGGATCGAGGAGTCACAGGCGAATATTCGGCGTATCGAGGCGGTTTTCGCCGAACAGATGAGTGGTCCGAGGGCGGAGACGATCGATGCGGCTAAGGCCAATTTGAACGGGGCACTGATCGAACGGGACTATCGTGCAAACGAACTGAATCGCCTCGCGGGGTTGCGCGCTCGTAATCTGACATCGGTCGAAACAGTCGACTCGGCAGAGAATTTTCTAAAGGCAGCGGGGGCAAGAGTCGAGTTGGTCAGCGCGCAGCTGGCCGAGCTGGAGGCGGGAACACGCTCGGAGCAGATAGATCAGACCGATGGGGAGTTGGCCCAAGCGCGCGCGCAATTGGCCAGTCTGCAACTAGATAGGCAGCGTTTGCTTGTTGTATCTACAACTGGAGGCATTGTTGATTCGTTGTTGTTTGAGTTGGGCGAGCGACCAAGAACTGGAGACGTGGTTGCGGTTCTGCTGAGTGGCGATCAGCCTTATGCGCGTCTCTATATTCCAGAACCGATGCGAGTGCAGGTTAGGCTAGGCTCACAATTGCAGATAGCAGTAGATGGCCTGCCGGGCACGCTAACCGGCACGGTAAGGCGCCTGGCGTCGGAAGCGACATTCACTCCCTATTTTGCGTTGAATGAGAGAGATCGGACCCGACTGTCTTATGTGGCGGAAGTGAGGCTGCCCAGTCAATCGGAAAGGCTACCGGACGGTGTGCCCGTGCAGGCCGTCTTTTAGACGAGTAGAGAATTTATGAAGCAGATAGCAATTACGGCTAGCGGCTTGACCATGCGGTTCGGGTCATTAGTGGCAGTGGATAGTGTGGACCTAGAAATCGAGATGGGGTCTATTTACGGTTTTCTTGGGCCAAACGGTTCAGGAAAATCGACCACGATAAGAATGTTATGCGGGCTGCTTAGACCAAGTTCAGGTTCGGCAACTGTGATTGGAATGGATACAAAAAAAGAATCAGAGTCGCTAAAGCAGAAAATTGGCTACATGACACAACGCTTTTCTTTGTATGAAGACTTAAGCGTTAAAGAAAATCTGCAGTTCATCAGCGAGATATACGCTGTACCGCGCAAAGAGCGTAAGCAACGAGTAGCGCAGTTGCTAGAATCATTCAGTCTTACAGACAGAGCTAAGCAGCGATCGGGCACGTTGAGTGGCGGACAGAAGCAACGTCTCGCCCTAGCCGCCGCCACGCTTCATAAGCCGGAGATACTATTCCTAGATGAGCCCACCAGTGCTGTTGACCCTCAGAACCGCCGTGATTTCTGGGAAGTCTTATTCGAGCTGGCGGAGCAAGGTACGACGATACTTGTTTCTACGCACTATATGGACGAGGCGGCTCGTTGTCATCGGCTCGCGATTCTAGATGAAGGTGTAAAGGTGGCTGACGGCTCCCCCAGGCAGTTGGGGGAATCGATATCCTCCCATGTCGTTGAGATAGAAGTGGATGATCTGAATAGGGCGCGACTATGCTTGATGCAAAATCAAGAGATCAGCAGCATTACGCAACTAGGAATCAAATTACGCATAATGATTCCTAAGACTGTTAGCGATCCATTGCAGTTAGTAAACAGCATCTTGCGCAGGGAAAATATAGAGGCAAACACCGAGCAAGTTTTTCCTGACCTAGAAGATATATTCGTATCGGTTACACAGCAGCGGCGAAAGGAGCTTGGCGCATGAAATCACTCATCCGCATATTCGCTGTTATGCGAAAAGAATTTCTACAGTTAAGTCGCGACAGACTCACCTTTGGCATGATAGTGGGCATTCCACTTATTCAATTGCTTATGTTTGGCTATGCTATCAACACCGATGTGCGCAACTTGTCCACGGCCTATGTTGATGAATCAGACACTCACATATCGCGACAGTTCATCGCCGATATCACTGCCTCCCAAGTCATCGTTATGAAGCAGCGAGTGGCCAGCGTCTTTGAGTTGGAGCAGCTACTGAATGCGGGTTCGATCTCTATCGGCATCGCGATACCAGACGATTTCGATCGTCGTGTTTTGGGGCGAGATCGGCAGGCGGCCCAATTGCTGGTCGATGGAACAGATCCGATAATCGTCGGTGTTGCACAGCAGCTTGCAGCGATGCCTGTTCGTTTCGACTCTCAGGCAAAACTGCCACAGAAGGCGGCGATCTTGGAAGTACGAAACTACTACAATCCGGAACGGCGTTCGGCGGTCAACATCGTACCAGGCTTAGTTGGCGTCATTCTCACTATGACGATGGTATTGTTTACGGCAGTCGCAATCGTGCGGGAAAAAGAACGCGGCAACTTGGAGCTATTGATCAATACACCAATCAAAACACCAGAGCTGATGCTGGGTAAGATTTCCCCCTATATTTTGATTGGCTTGATTCAGTTGTCGCTGATACTGGGCCTGGGTTGGTATTTCTTTCAGGTGCCAATTCGTGGCAGCCTGATCCATGTGTTGGTGGCAGCGTTGGTTTTTATTGCGGCGAATCTATCGCTAGGGCTATTGATCTCAACTGTTGCAGCAACGCAGTTCCAGGCGATGCAGATGACTTTTTTCTTTTTTCTACCGTCTATTTTGATCTCGGGATTTATGTTTCCTTTCGATGGCATGCCTGCTGCTGCTCAGAATGTCGCGGAGTTTCTGCCGCTCACACATTTCAATCGATTGATCCGAGGCATTATACTAAGGGGCGCAGACATCACTTCGATGCTGGATGAATTGCTCGCACTGGCAATCTTCACAGTTGCTACACTAACTCTTGCAATATTGAGATTTAGTAAGCGTCTGAATTAGAAATTTACCGCGCGGTTGTTTGTCCCCTGACAGGCCATTAAGGAAAATGAGTAATCGCTGTGAGTCTATCTTGGACATAAGAGTATCTTCTCAAAGCCCTATCTAAATTCACTTAAAGTAGAAGCAGGGGAAAACAGGCGCATCGCTGCGCCTGTTTTTAAGATGAATCTAAACTTTCGCGATCGGTGTAGAGCGGGAGAAGTCGTGATTTTTTAGTGGCAGTTCCCTGACTCTCTGGCCCGTCAGAATATACAGACCATTGCTTACTGCCGCGGCGAGTGGAGGTGTTGAAGGTTCGCCTAACCCGCCCAACGCCTCTCCAGATTCGACGATATGCACATCAATCTTTGGCGCATCGTTCATGCGTACCATCTCGTAGTCAGGGAAGTTGTTTTGCGCAACGCGACCATTTTCGATAGTGATCTCACCATACAGCGCAGCGGTTAGGCCGTAGATAATGCCGCTCTCGACCTGTGCCTCGACCGTATCTGGATTTACTGCCCAGCCGCAATCTATCGCGCAGGTGACCTTGTGCACCACAGGTCGGTTATTTGCATCTAAGGACACTTCAGCTACTTCGGCAACGATGCTGCCGAAGCTTTCCTGTACAGCAATGCCTAGGGCATGACCCTGAGGCAAGTTCTGACCGTAGCCCGCCGCTTCAGCTGCAACCTCGAGCACCTTACGGTGACGAGGATGTGCGCTAAGCATTTCCATGCGGAACTGATAAGGATTCTTACCGGAGCGATGTGCTATCTCGTCGACAAAAGACTCGGTGAAGAATGTCTGCTGTGAATGATCGACACTGCGCCATGCAGCAATAGGCACGTGCGTATCGCCATCAACAACGCGAATAGACTGATTTGGAATTGCATAAGGGATATGTGAGGCGCCGGGCGTCTGTATTGGGCCGGTGAAACGGTTGTGCCAGGCTTGCACCATGCCATTCGCATCGAAGGCGGCTTTGAAATTACTTGCGACCGCGGGCCGATAGTAGTCTTGCTGCATATCGTCTTCGCGACTCATAACAGTCTTCACCGGAACATCGAACTCCTTGGCGATTAGTGTTGCGTGATCGATAACATTCCAGTTAAAAGGTAGTCTTCTGCCGAAGCCGCCACCTAGATAACTATGATGGAAAATTGCGTCGTCTTCGGCAACGCCTGCGATCGATGCGACCCGGCCTTTAATGCTTAGTGCATCTTGCGTGCTGGTCCAGACTTCCGCGATGCCGTCATGAATATGCACGGTACAGTTCATCGGCTCCATGGCTGCGTGTGCGAGATAGGGGACTGTGTAATTTCCTTCGATAACATCGGCTGCGCCGTCCATCGCGGCTTCCGCATCGCCGACTTCCAAGACTTTGTTGTTTTTGTCCTCGCTAAGACTGCGTTCAAAGCCAGCAAACAGGTCGGCGCTGGACGTTGTGTCCGCATCCGAAGATTCAAACTCTGATTTGACAAGCTTCAGTGCTTCTTTTGCACGCCAGTAGCTGTTAGCTACAACCGCTACAGAATCTTCTAATTCGATGATGCGTTTCACACCACGCCGACTAAGTACGTCGCCGGCATCCACCGCGACTAGCTTCGTTCCGAATACGGGTGCAAGACGGATTGCTGCGTAAAGCATATCGTCGCTGTGTGCGTCGATACCGTATACGGCGGTACCGCTAACCTTAGCGGGAATATCTACGCGCGATATAGCTTTGCCCATAATAGTAAACTGCGAAGGATCCTTCAGAGTTACCTTTTCAGGTGGCTCAAGCTGCGCTGCATCGGCGGCGAGTTCACCATA
>Ga0209425_10000765_pt1 | contig 38127 bp, 38 predicted proteins | sample COG_05_FD_184749 | JGI IMG/M metagenome (GOLD analysis project Ga0209425, IMG submission 184749) | Pelagic Microbial community sample from North Sea - COGITO 998_met_05 (SPAdes) (version 2) | ecosystem: Environmental > Aquatic > Marine > Neritic zone/Coastal water | place: Helgoland, sampling...
CTATGTTAATAGGGTGTAAGGCTTTTTGATGATTTAAGGATAAAAAGATAAAGAAAAAATCTGTCTTAACTTGTGTATTTTAAAGATGGGAATTGGTATTAAACACCTTCAAGATACAATAAAAATGCATAATCGAGCGCCACTTCCTTTAGAGAATTAAACCTTCCTGTGGCACCACTATGACCAGCTTCCATTTGCGTCTTCATTAAAAGTAAGTTTTTATCCGTCTTTAACTCTCTTAATTTTGCCACCCATTTTGCTGGCTCAAAATATTGAACCTGAGAATCATGAAGTCCGGTTGTAACCAAAATATTCGGATAATCTTTTGCCTCAATATTGCTGTAAGGACAGTAAGATTTTATGTAATCATAATATTTTTTTTCATTTGGATTCCCCCACTCATCATATTCAGACGTGGTTAGAGGAATTGAGTCATCCAGCATGGTAGTTAGTACATCAACAAAAGGCACGGCAGAAATAACGCCATTAAATAAGGATGAGTCCATATTAATAACCGCTCCAATCAACAAGCCTCCAGCGCTTCCGCCGTATGCATAGAGATGATTTTTGGAAGTGTAGTTATTTGAAATTAAATATTTACCAACATTAATAAAATCTTTGAAAGTATTCTTCTTATTCAGCATTTTACCATCCTCATACCAAGATCTTCCCATTTCAGAGCCCCCCCTGATGTGTGCAACAGCAAAGATAAATCCTCTATCTAAAAGTGACAAACGGCTAGAGCTAAAAGAAGGAGGAATGCTATGACCATACGAACCATAACCATAAAGCAATAAAGGAGTTTTGGAGTTTATTTTGGTATTCTTATTATAAACCAAAGAAACGGGAATATCTTTACCATCGTAAGATTTAACAAAAATTCTTTTTGTTACATAATTTTCTTTTCTAAAATCACCCAAAATTTCCTGCTGTTTTTTTAACTCCTCACTTTGATTCTTGATAGTATAATCGTAAATCGAAGATGGAGTTGTCATGGATTGATATCCATATCTTAATATGCCACTTTCATAATCATGATTAGTTCCAATATATGAGACATAAACTTCTTCCTTAGATGGTAAATAAAAATTTTCTAAAGAATCTCTTTTAAAAATATTAATCTTATTAAGTCCATTTTCTACCTCAGAAAGAATTAAATAATCTTTGGAAATATCAACATCTTCTATTAAAATATCAGGGCGATGCGCAATCACTTCGCGCCAATTTTTTTTATTGGTATCTTCTAAATCAGACTCCATGATACGAAAGTTTTTTGCCTTATAATTTGTTAAAATGTAGAATTTATCTTTAGCATGAATTGGTAAATATTCTAATTCAACCTCTCTTTTGTAAAAAATTTTTGGCTTCGCTAAAGGTTTGTCTGCAGAAATAATTCTAACCTCATTTGAAGTTTTGTGAGAAGAGTGGATGTAAATAAAATCCTTCGTTTTTGATTTAGAAACGGAAACATGATAAGTATCGTCTTTCTCAAAATAAACCTCCTGATCTTGCTTTTGCTTTTCACCAATTTTATGCAAATAAACGCGATCAGATCTTAAGGTAGTTTTGTTTTTATCGGTGTAAAACAAATAATTATCTTCAGCAAAAACTGCATTTCCAGTTACTTCTGAAATTTTGTTATCCAGCAATTTTCCAGTTTTTAAATCCTTAAAAAATATGTCATATATTCTCCTGCCTTTAACATCAACACTGTAAGCCAATATGCTGTGATCACGATTTAAGGCGTAATTACCAACATTAAAATATTCATAATTTTTTGCCAATTCATTAACATCTAAAAATATCTCCTCCTTAGCTTCTAAATTTTTGTATTTTCGACAATAAATTGGATACTGACTACCTTTTTCAAAACGAGTATAATAGTAATAATCATCCTTTTTAGTTGGAAGGCTTTGATCCTCCTCCTTAATTCTGGATTTCATTTCTTGATACAAATCCTTTTGCAACTTTTCAGTAGAAGCTAACTTTTTTGTAGTGTATTTATTTTCATCCTCTAAATATTTAGTTACATCTGGATTTTTTTTATCATTTAGCCAATAATAATTATCAATCCTAACATCTTGATGAATCTCTAATTTATGAGGGTTTTTTTTAATTTGAGGCATGTTGATTTCTTTTTGTTGAGTTAAATTTGATAATTGATATTATAGCAATTATCAAATTTAAACATATATTTAGCAAAAAGATTTTTCTTTTACATTTTTCTAAAAAACTCTTAGAATATTGGTGGTATTTTGAGTTTTTTAAAGAAAGAATAGAAGGTAAATGCTGTAGTTAAGTTTGATTATTTGTTTTTAAAAATTTTTTAATAATCTGTATCCACATCAATCCTTTTAATCCAATCAATCAAATATGAAAGTCAAAGCGGCAGTAGCTTGGGAGCCAAAGCAACCATTAAAAATTGAAATTGTAGATCTTGATCCTCCGAAAAAAGGAGAGGTCTTAGTAAAAATAATAGCCTCTGGAGTTTGTCATACTGACGCATATACTCTATCTGGCGATGATCCAGAAGGAATTTTTCCTTCTATCTTAGGTCATGAAGGAGGAGGTATAGTTGAAGAAGTTGGAGAAGGAGTGAGCACTTTAAAAAAGGGCGATCATGTGATTCCGCTTTACATCCCTGAATGTAAGGAATGTAGTTTTTGTAAGAGTGGCAAAACTAATTTATGCCAAAAAATAAGAGATACTCAGGGGAAAGGTCTTATGCCTGACGGAACTTCTCGCTTTTCTAAAGATGGTAAGCCAATATTTCATTATATGGGAACTTCTACTTTTGCCGAATATTCAGTAATTGCTGAAATTTCATTGGTCAAAATCAACAAAGATGCTCCATTAGACAAGGTCTGTTTACTCGGATGCGGAGTAACAACGGGGATTGGAGCAGTACTCAACACAGCAAAAGTGGAGGAGAATTCAACGATTGCAGTCTTTGGCTTAGGAGGGATTGGTCTTTCGGTAATACAGGGAGCGGTCATGGCTAAAGCTAAGAGAATTATCGCTATCGATATCAATGAAAATAAATTTGAAATAGCCAAAAAATTCGGTGCTACTGATTTCGTTAATCCCAAATCTTCCAACAAACCTATTCAGGAAATCATAGTTCAAATGACCAATGGCGGAGTAGATTACTCATTTGAATGTATTGGCAATGTCAATCTTATGAACGCTGCTTTACAATGTTGCCATAAGGGCTGGGGTCAGTCTATTATTATTGGAGTAGCTGCGGGAACGGACAAAATATCTACTCGCCCATTTCAATTGGTGACCGGCAGAGTCTGGAAAGGTAGCGCTTTTGGAGGAGTTAAGGGTCGTTCAGAATTATCAGGATATGTTGATAAATATATGAGTGGAGACATAAATATTGATGATATGGTAACTTATACAATGCCTATTGAGCAGATCAATGAGGCTTTTAAATATATGCATGAGGGGAAGTCTATTCGCTCAGTTGTAACTTTTTAAAGAAATGATAAAATTACTAAAAGAAAATAAAACATTTGGCGGGAAGACTAGTTCTTGGCAACATCTTTCTAAATCTAATGCTGGATTAATGAAATTTTCCACTTTCATTCCAGAATCAAAAAAAATTGATAGCTGTATTATCTGGCTATCTGGACTGACCTGTACGGAAGAAAATTTTATCATAAAATCTGGAGTGCAAAAATATTTAAATGGTACAAATACTATGATAATCTGTCCAGATACCTCTCCCAGGGGGCTTGATCTGCTCGCAGAACATGATTCTTATGATTTTGGCTCCGGAGCTGGTTTTTATGTTAATTCTCTTACCGAAGGGTATAAGGATCATTATAATATGTTTGATTATGTATCAATTGATTTACATGAGATAATTTTAAAAGAATTCTCCATTCCATCTGGTAATATATCAATATCAGGACATTCAATGGGAGGACATGGGGCTCTTATTATTGGACTAACTTTTCCTGAGAAATATCACTCAATTTCTGTATTTGCCCCACTCTCCAACCCTATTAATGTTGAGTGGGGAAGGAATGCTTTTCGAGGTTACTTAGGGGAAGAAAATGAAGATCTTTGGAAAAAATATGATTCTTGTGAATTAATAAAATCTGGCAAGAAACATCCGCGTAAAATTCTAATAGACCAAGGAACTCATGATGAATTTACTCACAATCTTTTAACGGAGAATTTAATACAGGTTTGCAAAAAACATGGTCAGCCTATTGAGATGAATTTTAGAGAAGATTATGATCATAGTTATTATTTTATATCAAGCTTCATTGAATCTCACATTAATTTTCATATTAATGGCAACTCTTATCTGTAAAGCAATTTTTTTTGATTTTTAGTTGGTAGTATTCAGATGTAAAGTGGGTTGCAAAAACCAGTCAATCGGCTTTATATTGTGATTAATAAGATAATTATTAGCTTTAGAAAAGTGCTTACAACCTAAAAAACCCCTATAGGCAGAAAGAGGGCTAGGATGTGAAGATTCTAAAACCAAATGTTTGTTTCGATCAACATTCATAGCTTTTTTTTGTGCATGACTACCCCATAATAGAAAAACTAAATTTTTACATTCATCATTAAGTATATCTACCACCTTATCAGTTAGTATTTCCCACCCCCTACCCTTGTGTGAGGCTGGTATACAATGCTCAACAGTTAATACGCTATTAAGCATTAGAACGCCATTTTTAGCCCATGATTCAAGAAAACCATGGTTTGATTCCTCTAAATTAAGATCAGATTTTAATTCTTTATAGATATTTTTTAAAGAAGGAGGTATTCTAACATTTGGCTTAACTGAGAAACAAAGACCGTGAGCCTGATTTTTACCATGATACGGATCTTGACCTATTATAACCACCTTTACCTTATTTAGGGGGGTTAAATTAAAACTTGAGAATATTTCAGACTTATCGGGATAAATAGATTTCTTACTATCATATTCTTTTGTTAAGAAAGATTCTAGTTTTAGTATGTAGTCTTTTTTAAACTCATCCACTAAGTAAGTCCCCCAAATATTTGAGGGGGATAAATTACTAATATTCATATATTAATGGAAAAATGTGTATCTCAAACAAATAATACCAATTATCAAATTTAAATATACACTTAGCAAGTGGGCCAAAATATTTTCAACATTATAACCGTAAGCTACAATTGATAGCCCTATACATCATTGCAGAATTATAGATGAACTTTGGTGTTACTCAATATGATAAAAAATCTTTAGAAGAAAAAATTTACCTAAAAACTCAACGTTGTAAATAACTCTCAACAATCGAACTCATTTTCTTAACCCACTAAAGTAGCAAAACTACTTTGACTCCGTTACATTACAAGAGGAGTTTTGAGTGTAGATTCCATTGATATTTTTTTTAAAATTTCTCTTAAAACTTCGATTAAACCTTCTTTTTTGGCAACAGAAATGGTAAAAATTTTCTTTCTCTTAATGATAGTCCTTAATTCTTGAATTTTTTCCTCAACTTCTTCACCTTCTAACAAATCACATTTATTTAAAACAATAATTTCTTTCTTTTTACTAGTGTTTTTACTATATTTTTTAAGCTCCTCCTTAATTGTAAGATAATTTTTAATAATATTTTCATCAGAAATATCAATTAAATGTAAAATTAAATTAGATCTCTCAATATGCTTTAAAAAGCGATGCCCCAAACCCTTTCCAATGCTAGCATCTTTAATTAATCCAGGAATATCAGCAATAACAAAACTTTGATTATCAAGATAGGCAACTCCTAATTGAGGTCTTAAAGTGGTGAATGGATAATCAGCAATTTTTGGCTTAGCCTTGGTAACGGCTGAAATAAAACTAGATTTTCCAGCATTTGGTAAGCCAACCAAAGCAATATCAGAAATTAATTTTAATTTTAATTTTATAAAAAAACTAACAGCATCTTCACCTTCAGTTGCTCTTTGAGGAGAGCGATTAGTAGAACTTTTAAAGTGAAAATTTCCAACTCCACCCTTACCACCTTTTGCAAGAGTAACTTCCTGGTCATCTTTAGTGATATCACAAAGCGTATTCTCGCCAGATTCATCAGTGATTTCCGTTCCAACCGGAACCTCAATAATTAGATCATCGCCTCCTGGACCAAAGCGATTTTGACCCATTCCACTACCACCATTTTCCGCCTTAAATTGCTGTTTAAAACGAAAATCAATCAAGGTATTTAGATGTTTAGTAGCCTTAATGATGACATCGCCACCTTTACCCCCATCGCCACCATTAGGCCCTCCTCTAGCGATAAATTTTTCTCTCCTAAAACTAACGCAACCATTTCCTCCCTTACCAGATTCTATAGATATTTTTGCTTCATCAATAAATTGCATTTTATAATATATTTTCTTTAATTTTAATCGTTTCTAAACAAACTTTCGCAGCAAATCCTCCTTTATTTTTTTGCTTAATGTCGGCCCTTGCAATTGCCTGCTGTTTATTTTCACAAGTTAAAATTGAGTTGCCAATGGCTAAGTGTTGGTTAATTGCCAAATTGTTAATTCCCCTCATTACTTCGCTACAAACATAATCATAATGTGTGGTTTCGCCCCTAATTACAGCTCCTAATGCAATAAAACCAGAAAACTTATTAGATTTTACTGCCATAGAGATAATTGCTGGAATTTCTAAGGCACCCAAGGTATTAATCAATTCATAATCAAAATTACTATCTTTTAACTCCTGCACAGCACCGACAATTAGCATTTCAGAGATATCTTGATAAAAATTAGCGGAAATAATTAAGATTTTTTTCATAATTAAGTTAATTTAAACGGTTCCAACGTGAATAGCGCAAGTGCCAAAAGATAGATTGTGATAATCGACATTGTGAAAACCGGCCTCTTCTATCATTTTTTTAAATTCCTCTTGTTTTGGAAATTTTTCAATAGATTCAACCAGATATTGATAAGAATCTTCATCTTTTGCCACTAATTGACCAATTTTTGGAACAATATTGAAGGAATATAATTCATAGAATTTTCTTAAAATATCATTATTTACCTTTGAAAACTCTAAACAAATAAATTTTCCACCCGTTTTTAACACTCTTTTTGCCTCATCTAAGCCTTTTCTTATATCGGTAAAGTTTCTAATACCAAAAGCAATAGTATAAAAATCAACAGAATTGTCTTTATGTGGTAAATCTTGTCCACTAGCAACGGTAAATTGAAATTTATTTAAAAGATTTTTATTAATCATTTTTTCTCGGCAGTATTTTATCATTTCAGAATTAATATCTAAAATTTCAATTTCACCTTCGATTTTTTGATTTTGCATTTTTTTAAGAATACGAAGAGAGACATCGCCAGTTCCGCCAGCAACATCAAGGATTTTATATGGTTTTATAGGTCTAAAATGCAACTCCTTAACCATCTCATCCTTCCAATGACGATGAGCACCAAAACTCATTAAATCATTCATTATGTCATATTTGGAGGCTACTGAATTAAAAACATTTTTAACTAGATCTTCCTTTTCAGAAAAATTAATTTTTTTAAAGCCAAAGAAGGTTTCTTGAGTCATATTATTATTAACAATGAAATACCAGTAAAAATTATTTCTAATTTTAATGTAGGTTTTGATATAAAAAGTTATTTTACTTGGAAAGATAGCTTTATCAAGTGTAAAATTACTAAATAAACTTTAAAAATATAGATCCAAAATAATCTTAAAGTATAATCGTCAGATTCCTCGCTATACTAGTTTATATTCGCATATAATCTTTAAAAAGAACTGAGGACTTTAAAATTCAATACTCCCTTTAATTTTTCAATAGAAATAAAACTAGTTCTACCCTATATTGTAGCTTATTAGATATGATATCTAAGGTCCCAAAAATATCAGCAAAACTATGATCTTTGATAATGGAGATGAGTTTGTTAAACATATCAATTACTGCCTTAAAGGATTTAAAACCTATTTACTCAATACTTATAGCCCTTGGCAAAAAGGATTGACAGAAAAGATAAATTCCGTGATTTAGATCGCACTTTTAGTATAACGCATTTTTGAATCTTATTCAAGGTTTTTTATAATTTTTCTTAAAAATATTTTATGATAATGATTATCAATTTTATTCTTGACTTATTTCTTTGGGATATCTAGATTATTAATTTATGATAATGAGTATCATTATTAAATTTAACCTCAACCCCTCAATTAAGAAATGAAAAATAAAAATAATTTATCTATGATTATTGCCCTTATAGCAACCGTAAATAGCTATGCTAGCAATAATACTTCCAATGAAAAAATGATGGAAAGAGTTATGATTATTGGCAGTAAAGACAATGTTAATAATATAGCTGGTTCTGCCAATTTTATTGATAAGGAGCAATTGGATAAACATAGCTACACTGATATTAACGATGTTTTAAAGCAAATTCCAGGAGTAAATATTAATGAAGAGGATGGTTTTGGTAATAGGCCAAATATTGGCTTTAGAGGTGGCAGAAGCGAAAGAAGTTCTGACATTACTTTAATGGAGGATGGCGTCTTAATCTCCCCCGCCCCATATTCCGCATCTGCAGCCTATTACTTTCCAAGAATCAACAGAATGCAGTCAATTGAAGTTAGAAAGGGCTCTTCTACTACCGAATTTGGTCCAAAAACAACAAGCGGCGCCCTTAATTTAATTTCAAACTCTACTCCAAAAGAATTTAAGTTTGAGGCTTTAGCAGGTTATGGCAGTTTCAATACTCATAAGGAGCAAATTAGTCATGGTAATAAATTGGGTAATTTTAGCTATATTATCGACGCTTCTAATGAACAAAGTGATGGTTTTAAAACCATAGATATAGTTGGTGGTAACACAGGATATTCCATTCAAGATATCATGAGTAAGTTAAAATTTGAAACCGATGATGACGCCAAAACCTACCAATCTATTGAGCTAAAATTAGGATATAGCAATGAAAATTCTGATGAAACTTATCTTGGCTTGACTGATTCTGACTTTAAAAATGATCCATACAGAAGATACGCAGCCTCTCAATTGGATAATATGGATGCCGAGCATCAGCAATATCAATTAAGACATTTTGTTGATTTTAATAATTTTGACTTAACAACAACAATTTACCATAATAATTTTACTCGTAATTGGTACAAATTAAAAACCAAGACAGTTACTGACAATGCTGATGTAATTGGCATTAATACCTTAAAGGTTAGAGCTAATAATCGCGATTATTATTCTCAGGGTATTCAATCCGTCCTTGGTGCAGAACTTAAAACTAACAACTTAGATCATAAATTAAAATTTAGCGTTCGCTTTCATCAAGATCAAGAAGATCGATTTCAAAGAGACGATGAATATAATCTAAATAATGGCGCCATGGTTTTAAATCAATATGGCACTCCAGGCATAGCTGGGAACAGAGAAAAAGATTCTGATGCAACAGCAATTTATGTTAGTGATGCAATTACTTACAATAAATTCACATTAACTCCAGGATTGCGATATGAAAATATTAAATTAGAAAATACTGACTATAATGATTCATCAAACAATAATGTTAATCATTTAAATGTTTTTATCCCATCTCTTGGTTCTCTTTATAAATTTAATGATAATTTCTCAACCTTTGCCTCAATTCATGAAGGATTCAACCCCCCATCTCCAGGAGCAAAAGATTCTAAAGAAGAGAAAAGCATTAATTATGAAGCTGGGTTTAGATATAATAAAGATAGCTTAAAAACTGAGCTTGTTACCTTCTTCAATGATTATTCTAATTTAAATGGCGAATGCACCAACTCATCTGGCGGCAATTGTAGTCAGGGAGATCAATATAGTGCTGGCGAAGTTGATGCTAAAGGTTTTGAATTATCCGCTTCTTACGACATAGCTAGTAATTTTGAAAATTCTGATTTTAAATTACCAATTACAGCAAATTATACATTTACTGATACTGAATTTAAAACCAACTTTACTGAAAATGATTTTGAGGAATGGGGAATTGTTAGATCAGGGGATGAATTACCTTATATCGCAAAACACCAATATTTCATCTCACTGGGACTTATTAAGCCAAAATGGGAAATTAACCTAAACGCTAAATATGTTGGAAAAATGAGATCAAATGCAGGTAAGGGTGCAATTTCTACTAGTGAAAAAATTAATCCTCATTTTACTGTTGATGTTGCCACGGAATTTGAAATTAGTAAAAAAAGCAGATTATTTCTAAATGTTGAGAATCTTTTTGATGAGCAATATATAGTCTCAAGAAGACCTATCAATGCTAGACCAGGTAAACCATTATCTATCATGAGTGGCCTTAAATACAAATTCTAATAATTTTTAATAGCAGCTCCTATTTGTCAATATCTAGGGGCGGGAATTGATGCGTTACTTATTTTTCCACATAATTCCACTTTTATCTTGTAAGTTATGAATTTTATCATAGCATATACTTTAATAAATAGGTTTTTATTAGGAGCCATTTAAACTATTATAAAATATTTACTATGACTAAACAAAGTGCAAGAAGTAACGAGGCAACTTGGTATATCCCAAGATTAAAAACCTTAAGAAATATGTATCATTTAAAGCAAAGTGATTTTGATGTCGATAAAAAAACAATCATAACTGCAGAGAAAAATCACGGTGTTAGCGAGGTTTCAGCTAGGAAAATATTTGAATTTTTAGATAGCAAATCATCTTACTTATTAAATGAATTAGGAGAATTATATGACCTTTCTTTAGATAGAAATCCTTACAAGATTGAATTCCTCTTGGGTCGCAGAAAAAGAAAAGATACCTCTTTAATAAAAAACTGGGATATTAAAATCAAGCCTAAAGCTAACTCTTAGAACGAGAATATACCACAAAAAACTAGACCATTATTCCCTATTTCTTGCGGAGTTTAGTTTGTAAAAATATGCTCTATTTTTAGTATATATTTTATCATTCTTAAACTTCTCAGTTTAATAAAAATCATGAGTGCCAAAAGCAACACCTACCTTCGTTTAAATTACAAATTGCCACAACTTACTACTCCAGTAGTAATTTCTTAATATCAGACATATCTTCCTTACTCACTTTGTTCTTTAATTTTTTCAACACCTTATCATCATTTTCTGTATTTTTAGCATCAATTATTAGTATTTTATTAAAATTTGGAGGCATTAATAAGGCGTTTTCATGGAATTCCTTACCGCATGAAGAGAGTGCTAATAGAACAGCAAGAATGCTAATTATTTTTTTTATCATCTTTTTTTATAAATTGGTTTTCAAAAATTAACATAAAGACACCTATAAAAACAATACTGTCAGCCAAATTAAATGCTGGCCAATGATAGCCAAACAGATGGAAATCAAGAAAATCAGCAACAGCGCCATTAATTGCTCTGTCGATTAAATTACCTAAAGCGCCACCAATAATTAAAGATAGAGCCAGATCTATATATGATTTCTTGCTTCTAAAGAGCCAGAATAATAAATATGTAATAATTAAAGTGTTAATTAAAAAAATAAAATATTTAGCATTATCAAAACTGCTAAACATTCCAAAACTAACGCCATTATTCCAAACTATTACCAAATTAAAAAAATCAGTTACTTCTAGTATATTAAATTGCAAATTATTAGAAATTGTAAAACTTTTTACATAGGAAAATGCCAAATCTTTAGTTAGTAGATCTAAAAAAACTGCGAAAATAATTATTATGATAAATTTAATTTTAGTCATTATTGTAACGCATGACGTATTGATCTATCACCGCCAAAAGATGTAAATGTATTAACATGGATTGAGCAAGAGAAAAAAGCATTTGACCAGGCAGTCTGAAAAACTGGATCATCTTGGTATCGACCATCAGCAAAAGTTGCGTTGTAAGAAACGGAGTATTTAGGTATGGAAGCTATCGCCGATCTGCAACCAGAATACCAACCAGCCTGATAATTTTCTGGACCATCCGGAACTTCCAGATCCAAAGTAATCGGCTCATAAAAGCCACGACAAGAGGGTAGTAAAGATAATGTAAATAACAAGCAAATATAAATCAACAATGAAGGTAAGGACATAGCTTCTTTATGTATTGGGATCATTTTTCTTAATCCATTCCACATTTTCTTCATTCGGCAAAAATAACGAACCTTTCTTTCCGCATGAAAAAATGGCTAAGATAACAGCAAATATAAATAAATAATTGATTCTTTTCATTAATGTTAATATAATTAATTCAATCTATAATAAGAGGTTGACATAATTAATTACGAAATCCATCTTAAAATAAGAAATATATCAAAATATTTTTACCTAACATTTATAAAAAATGAGGATAAATTGTTTAGCTTTTAAGAAGAGTCTTGACATAAGTTAATTATACCACTTAATTTTTTACAACCTTAAGTAAATATCGAGTCACAGCTAGTTCGATACCCTAATTTATAATTATAACCATAAATAAATTAATTTTCTATAAAAATATGACAGATATCATTTTACATAACTTGTTATCATTTATTTTTATTATCTCAATAATAGTATTTGTTCATGAGTTTGGTCATTACTATATAGCAAAAATTTGCGGAGTAAAGATTGAGCAATTTTCAATCGGATTTGGTAAAGAAATTTTTGGATTTAACGATAAACACAATACTAGATGGAAATTTTGTCTAATACCATTTGGTGGCTATGTCAAGATGTTTGGAGACAGAAATCCTGCGTCACTTCCTTCTAATGAAATAAAAACATTTAGCGAAGAGGAAAAATCTACTTCATTTTACTTTCAAAACGTATATAAAAGAATAGCTATAGTAATAGCCGGACCTTTAGCTAATTTTATTTTGGCCATTTTTTTATTGACGATAATTTTTAAAATTAATGGAATTCAGCAAACATTACCAATAATCTCCAAAATCTCCGTAAACTCTCCGGCCGAAAAATCATCCCTATTACCAAACGACAAAATATTAAAAATAAATAATAAAAATATAAAGTCTTTTGAGATGGTTAAGCAATTTGTGATTATTAACGGCCATAAGGAGTTACTATTTCATATTGAAAGAGACGGTAAAGTTATTATGATTAATATTTTGCCAGAAATGAGAGAGAGTAAAGATATTTTTGATAATCAGGTAAAACTACCCTTCGTAGGAATAGAAGCTAATAAAACTATAAAAAAGAAGTTAAATATTTTAAAATCACTCTCTATATCCGTTCATAGAACTTACGAAATGTCAGCTAATATTTTAACCTCCCTTTCTCAATTAGTAACTGGTCAAAAAAGCTTAAAAGAACTTGGTGGTCCACTAAAAATTGCACAATATTCTGGAAAATCAATAAATATGGGTCTTATAATGACCCTTTACTTCATTGCTATAATATCAATTAACCTTGGGGTTATAAATTTATTACCAATACCGACGCTTGATGGTGGACACTTATTTTTCTACATAATTGAGGTTTTAAAAGGAAAACCTGTGTCAGAAAAAATTCAAAATTATAGCTTTAAATTTGGTATTACATTTATTATAATGTTGATGAGTTTTACAATCCTTAATGATATTGTATCATTTTTTTTATAAATTAATATAGACATGACAAATTTAGCAAATGATGGAAAAATTGACAGCGACGCAGCTGGAAAATTAAAAGCTCTTATCGTTGAAATTGAAAGATTAGAGGATCAAAAAAAGAAAATAGCAGATGGCATTAAAGAACTTCTTGATGAAGCAAAGTCATTTGGTTTTGACATTAAGGTAATTCGTCAAATCCTTAAAATAAGAAAAACTGATGATGAACAATTGCAGGAGCAGGAATATTTAATTGAGGTTTACAAGGACGCTCTTGGTATGTCCACAAAATAATTCCCAACTATAATTGCAACTAGGTTTAGGAGTGAAAATAGTATAAAGGAAAAAAATATAATAAGTATAGCACCGATTCCCACCTTTGAAACATGCGAGTTAAAACAGATTTTTTTCTTATCTTTTTATCCCTAAATCATCAAAAAGACCTACAACTTATTAACATGGGGCGGAAATTTTTTAATAATTTATGAATAAAAATATTTCAAAAAAAACTGCTTTAAAGACCAAAATTGGTACTATTTGTAGATTTGCACCATCTCCAACAGGATTTTTGCACGTAGGTAATATCAGGGCCGCAATCGTAAATTATCTTTTTGCAATAAAAAATAATGGTTCATTTCTTTTGAGATTTGACGACACCGATTTAAAAAGAACTAAGCAGGAATATAAGGAGATAATATTGGAGGATTTAAAATGGCTAGATATCAACCATGAATCACCAATTAGTCAAAATCATCGTCTCGACATATATAAAAAATATCAAGATAAATTACTTCTGGAAGGTAAGTTATATGAATGTTTTGAAAGTGACGAGGAGCTAAAATTCCAAAGAAAAATTCAAGTCGCATCTGGCCTTAGGCCCATTTATAACAGATCTGCCTTAAATTTAACAAGCGAACAAAAAGAAAATTATATAAGTCGAGGTTTAAAACCTTATTATCGCTTTTTAATTGACGAAGAGATTGTGGAATGGAATGATGGCATTAAAGGAAATATTAAATTTTCTGGTCGACACTTTTCTGACCCAGTATTAATTCGAGCAGATGGCAGTCCTACATATACATTTTGTTCAGTCGTTGATGACATAGAATTTGGAATCACAAACATAATTCGCGGAGAAGATCATATCACCAATACAGCCGTACAAATAAAAATATTTGAAGCATTTGGTGCTAAATTGCCAAATTTTGCTCACTTAGCTTTAATTAAAGCTAATGATGGTAAAATTTCTAAAAGAATTGGAGGTTTTGATATCAAAAATTTAAGAGAAGGAAATCTAGAGCCTATGACGATTATAAATTTACTAGCTCAAATGGGAACCTCTAATGACATACAAACTTACCGCAATATTGAAGATTTAGCGGAAAATTTTGACTTAACAAAGTTTAGTAAATCAGCTACAAAATATAATTTTGATGAGGTCTTAACTTTAAATGAAAAGGTTTTACAAAACTCTACTTTTAACTATATCTCGAAAAGATTAGAAAATTTAGATTGTAATTTTAAAATTACCGAGGATTTTTGGTTAAAAATTAGAGAAAATATTAGCAACTTGTCTGAGATAGAATGTTGGTGGAAAATATGTAAAACAAAGATTAGATATAAAAATATTCGAGAAGACCATTTGTTTCTTAAAGAATCCTCCCAACTATTACCGCAAGATCTAAATTCAGACAATTCTTGGAATGACTGGATTCAAAGTATTAAGAAATCTAGTGACCGAAAAGGTAAAGATCTTTTTATGCCCCTCAGAAAAGCCATTACTGGTGTCGAACATGGTCCTGAGTTAAAATGCATAATAACCCTCATAGATAGAGATGAGATTATAAATAGACTATGCTCTCTTTAGTTAAAATAAAAAACAATCTAAGTAAAAATACATTATTGCTAATAGGTGTTTTTTTATTATGTTCCTACTTTTCTTATTATACGATATATGGTAATGGTGGAATATTTCATTACTTTAAAGCAAAAGAAGATATTATAGAGAGAAAAAATATAAAGAAAAAGTTAGAGAGTGAGTTAAGTAAGCAAAAACGCAAAATAAAATCGATTAAAACAGATAATCTAGATTTAGATTTACTAGATGAACAAACCCGAAAAAAACTTGGTTATGCAAAAAGTGACGAATACATTCTTTACGAAGAATAAAACAACACTTCCAAAGAGCACAGAGTTCTTATATTTTTACTATAAATTACAATCCTAGATGAGATTTGAAGAAACATTTCCAGACATATTAAAATCTCAAATCAAAATATCGGAAATTATTGCTAAAAAAATATCTATCAAGCATCAATCATCTGGTAAATTTATAGCCTGCTGCCCCTTTCATAAAGAAAAAACCCCCTCATTTCATATTGATGATCAAAAGGAATTTTACCATTGTTTTGGTTGCGGGGTTCATGGCAACATTTTTAACTTCGTTATGGAGATGGAAAATTTACCATTCTTTGAAGCGGTAACTAAAATTGCAAATGATTACAATATTTCCATTCCCTATTTACAAACTAAAGAAATAAAACCAGAGGAAAAAAAAGTAAAAGATCGATCATTTGAAATACAAAAGGTAATTTGTCAATTTTTTGAAAATAATCTTTACGACCAAAATGATGAACAGGCTTTGAAATACCTACATTCTAGATCTCTTAGTAGAAAAATTATTAAAAAATTTCAACTTGGATTTGCTTCAAAAGACTCAAATAAATTACTAGAATTTTTAAATAAAAGTGGTTTTTTGGAGATGGAGATACTGGAATCCGGCGTATTTAGCAGGGGTCAAAATAATATTTATTGTCGCTTTAAAAATAGAGTAATATTTCCAATATCAAATAATAAAAACCAAATAATTGCCTATGGAGGAAGGGTTTTGGATGATTCGATGCCAAAATATCTAAATTCTCCCGAAACAAAGTTATTTCAAAAACGCAATAATTTATATAATTTTTCTAGGGCAAAAAAAGAAATTTATGGTAAAAAATACGCTATTTTAGTGGAGGGTTATATGGATGTTATATCATTAGATAACTATCAAATTGAAAATGTTGTCGCTCCATTAGGAACCTCTGTAACTATAGATCAGCTAAACATATTACTCCGCATTACTGATCAGATTATTATCTGTTTAGATGGTGATGATGCCGGAATTAGAGGTGCCAAAAGGATTATAGATCTAACTTTACCCATAATAAATGCCAATAATAATATTAAATTTGCATTTTTACCAAATAAGATGGATCCAGATGATTTTATTAAGATTAACGGTAAGGAGGAGATGTTAAATTTGTTAGAAAGCTCTAAAAATTTATCAGAAATATTATTTCAATTTGAAACTGAAGAATTGTCAATTAATATTTTGGATCGAGATGTTTCTCCAGAAAAGAAGACAATTTTAGAAAGTAACTTAAGAAAAAAAACTGAGTTAATTAAGGATGCCAACACTAAAAGAAATTTTAACCAATATTACAGTAATTTATTATTTTCGATTGGAAGGAGAGGTAAATCTTATAATCAAAATGAGAGCATTAAGAAAAATTATATCAATTTTAATAATAATATTAATCAAGACTTAATTTTAGGTTTAAATATTTTAAATTTAACTATCAAATTTCCGGAACTACTGCAATATCAAGATAAGGATTTAACCATGTTAAATATAAATTTTGAAAATGATGTTTTAGAAATTTTAAGAGAAGAAATATTCGACAAAATTGCAGAAAAAAGTTTTTCTATAGAAGATTTTCAACAATTCATTAAAACAAATGTAAGTGAAAATTTAGCAATGATAGAGCAAAAAATATTTACCAAAAATAACATTAAAGATCAGGATATAGCCATTATTCATATTAAAATTCATTATTTCAAAATTTTATACAAAAAAATTGAACTAGAAAAAAAAGAATGTTTATTCATAAGTGATCCAGAATTAGATGGTGATGGATTTTCTAAAACTCAAGAAATAATCAATAATTACAAAACTGATTTGGAAAGAAAAATATTAGATCTAGAAAAGAAATTTAATATATAGAATAGATCGATTTGGTTTTTCTTTAATGATGAGGTGAGTAAATTCAAAATATTACCTATTTCTTCAAAAGTTGATTCAGGGCAGAACCAATTTATGTTTTTTAAAATTAACAATTATTATTTAAAATAGTTAAATATTTACTCTCAACAATATATTAAAAAACACAATGGAAAGGACGTACCCTTTCTTTATTATATAATTGCTCTTTAACATGATCAATTTCGTAATGTTTATGAAAAATCGTGACTATGGCCGCAATTGATAGACTTAAACATCATTGCAGTATTATTCAATGCGACGAAGAGAGTTTTGGAAGAAAAATAATCTATTAAAAGATTAGGGGGAGCAAAATTCATTAAACGACCCTAATAAAAACCGGACATTGTAATCGACACGAAGACGTTAAGGAAATTGAGGCTTGACAGTAATCTGAGACCAACTCCAATTATCACTTCTTTAAATCATTTTTTTTAAAATATTTTTCTTCAAAACATGTAGAGTGATTATCAATTACTTTAACAATAAAATTCTTGACTTTTTGATAATAATACCCCAAAATATTCCATATAACACCATCAAATCCCATAAAATTCCAAAATATATTGGCATATGGCTTTATTTTTATCAACATTTATTAATAAAATTGACAAAAAAGGTCGCATTTCTGTGCCTGCTCAATTTAGACCATATTTGTCAGATGAAAATTTTTCTGGGGTTATATTGTATGAATCCTTTATTAACCCTTGTATTGAGGGTTGTGATATCGAAAGAATTAAAAAATTAAGTGATGCAATTGACAATCTCGACCCTTTTAGCGAAGATCGCGACTCATTTGCCACAGCAATTCTTGCTGGATCAGCGCAAATTACTATTGATCAAGATGGTAGAATAATTTTACCAGACAATTTAATCTCCATTGCCGAACTGAAAGATAAGGCAGTTTTTGTTGGCAAAGGTAAGACTTTTGAAATTTGGCAACCAGAAAAATTCTCTGATTACGCCTCTTATGCCAAAAACAAAGCTAAAGAAAAGAGAAATACTCTAAGGTTAAACAATAATAGTGATGCATAAATCAGTTTTAATTGACCAAATTACAGAATATCTAAAACCTGATGATGGAAAAAGCTATATTGACGGCACCTTTGGAGCTGGAGGGTATAGTCGTAATCTCTTAGAAGCTACAAATTGTAATATTTTATCATTTGATCGCGACAAAAATGTTATTCAGTTTGCCGATGAGATGAAAGGTAAATTTAATGACCGGTTTAACTTTATTTCTAGTGAATTTTCTAATATTAAGGAGTGTCTAGACGGTCAAAAATTTGATGCTTTAATTTTAGACTTAGGAATTTCCTCTATGCAGATAGATCAGCCCGAAAGAGGTTTTTCTTTTCAAAAAGACTCTAAGCTTGATATGAGAATGAATCAGGAGCAGGAATTATCAGCCTTTGAAGTAGTTAATAATACTGAAGAAGTAGAGCTGGCAAATATTATCTATAATTATGGTGACGAAAGAAAATCACGCATAATTGCTAAAAAAATTGTAGAAAATAGAAAAATTAAAAAAATTGAAACAACTCTAGAATTAGCAGGGATTATTAAAAAAGCTATCGGTTTCAGGGGTTTTTCAAAAATTGACTCTGCTACCAAAACTTTTCAAGCAATTAGAATTTTTGTTAATGATGAATTAGGTCAGTTAGAAAAAATCTTAGAAGATAGCAAAGACATCTTAAAGAAAGATGGGAAGTTAATAGTTGTCTCTTTTCACTCTCTAGAAGACAGGATAGTTAAAAATTTTATTAAAAAAAACAGTGACTATCAGAATAGAGGAAAATCTAGATATTCACCAGATTCATTGGTTATCAATGATCAAGAATATCCTTTTTCTTGTAAAAAATTAAAAGCAATAAAACCAACAGAGGAAGAAATTAAAGAAAATATTAGAGCAAGATCTGCAAGAATGAGAATCGCCATCAGAAACTAACGCCAAATTCTACTTTAATATTATTTTAGGAGTCGCGCAAGTTCTTCTGACGTAGTTCTTGAGTATAAAAAATAAGAGTTAATACAATATCAACTAAATTAATTATGACTTTATCTTTGAAATTTAATGAATTATATAAAATTTATATTTTTAATTTTTTATTATTTCTAACTATTTTAGCAGTAATATGTTCAATGTTTTTTGTGCAATTCAAAACTAATAACTTACAAACTAGATTATACAATATTAATGAAAAAATAGATTACTTAAAAGATGAAGTTAAAATTCTTAAAATTGAGTGGGTTTATTTAACTAGACCAGAAAGATTAAGAATTCTATCTGACAAATACCTTGAAAATAAAGATATAAATTTATCTCAAATTAAGACTATAGACGATATTAGAATTTATGATAAAAATAAAATTTTAGCTGCAAAATAAAACAAAACCATTCTCATACTCGACTCAACCTCGAATTTAAACAAATCATATAATTCTTAAGACGCAAGAATCTTTTAAATTTTACACTTGGCGCAATACCAATTTTTACTTATAAACTATATAAGTTAAAGAATATTTCTTCTTTATCTTTTTCTCCCAAATCATCAAAAATCCTTACACTCTATTAACGGAATCGCTATAATAACAAAATCCACCTTAAAATTAACAATTACCGTAAGCTATCATAACCTTAAATAAATTACCCATCTGATCTTCATCAATTAATCTACCAATATCTGAATTCATCATTGCGACCTCTTTTTTTGTCTTAACTGATTGTAATAATATCTTGCGCCTAAGGTCTAGACCATTAGATAGTAGAAACTCTCTTTGAGTCATGAAATTAACATTTAACTCATTATTTATGGAGATTTTAGCTAATTTATAAAAATTTACATGGGAAGTAATATCTGATTTACCAATATCGTTTAAAATATTACTGAATTTATGACTTTTAACTGACTGCAAGGTATCTTTAAAGAAATTCATATAATAGCCATAATCAATATTTATAGCGATTCCACCCCTCTTACAAACCTCTGTTGATAATCTATCCATAAAATTCTCGGCTGCCAAACTTCGCTCAACAATAGCTCCATTTTTAACATTCTCTCGAGATTCTTCTGCAATTAATGTCTCAACATCTATTTCGGTCTTAATTTTATCAAATTTTAGTTGCTTTCCATCTAAAATTACTACCTTTTGATGCCAAATGTTATCCTTTAGCACAAATTGATCAATAGCGAAACAATCAAACAATTCGTTTGAAATAAAAAAAATAGGATCATTTTTGCAGTTCTGACTAAACTTATCAAAATTAGGCCACCATTTTACAGAAAAATCTTGTAATTTATTTTGCTGAATATTTTTTAATTTTTGATTAATTTCAATAATATTGATATTAACATTTTGATAAAATGACGGAACTTTTTTGGATATTCTTAAAAAATCATACATTAAAGTGCCGTGACCAGCACCCATCTCAACCAAATTAATTTTTTGATTTGAATATTTTTTTTGCCAAAAATCAATTAAAAAGAAAGCTATGATCTCCCCAAATATCTGAGAAATTTCAGGAGAAGTAGTGAAGTCTGAAACTTTACCAATAGGATTTCTATTAATATAGTAACCAAACTTTGAATGAAAAAGAGAAAGATTAATAAAATCTTCAATGGTTACATAACCATTTTTAAAGATCTTATCTTTTATAATTTTTTCTAACATTGAGGATGTAACAAGAGCTCTGCAGCTGCATAATATTTATGTTGTTTTTTAGTCAATTTCTTTGAATTACGATTTAGTATCCGTTACTATCTCATGATAAATCTGATCGAATAAAGCTCCAGAATTAAAATGCTCCTTCTGAAATTTTTCCCAGCCACCTAATTGACTAATAGAGTGTAATTTAATTTTTTTAAATTTTTTGCGATATTTATTTAAAATCTTTTTATTTACTGGTCTGTAGTGATTTTCGACAAAAATTTCCGCCGCTTTATCGCTATAAAGATATTGTAAATACTCAGTCGCCAACTCTCTATTACCTTTTTTATCCACCCTTTTATCAACTATGGCAATTGGAGGTTCAGATAAAATACTTATAGAAGGATAAATAATATCGAATTTATCTGCACCCATTTTTTCAATAGCCAAATAAGCTTCACTTTCAGGAGAGATAACTACATCCCCAATATCTCTGGCCACAAAAGTTGTAGTGGCAGCGCGCGAACTAATATCTAAGATAGGAACATTTGCAAAAACCCCCTTAATGAAATTTCTAATTTGCTTTTTTTTATTATATTTTGTTATAGCGTAACTGTAAATTGCCATATAATTCCACCTTGCACCACCAGAGCTTTTTGGATTTGGCGTAACAACCTCAATACCATCTCTTACTAAATCATCCCAATCTTGAATATTTTTTGGATTACCTTTTCTAACCAAAAAAACTACAGTCGATAAATAGGGTGAACTATTATCAGGAAATTCACTTTGCCAATCTTTATCAATCAAACCTTTCTTGTTAACAATAACGTCAATATCATAAGATAGAGCAAAAGTTACAACATCAGCCTTAAGTCCATCCATAACACTTCTAGCTTGTTTTCCTGATCCACCAAAAGAACTATAAATTTTAACCTCTTTTCCTGTTTTTTTTAACCAATGCTTCTTAAATAACTTGTTGTAATCATGATATAATTCACGAGTAGTATCAAAAGAGACATTAAAAATAGTATTTTTATCCTTAATAGCATAAGCCACATTGGATGACATAAATATTGATAATATTAAGGATATTCTTATTAACATAAATTTAAGTTAAATATTTTTAAATTTTCTACAAAGATTTCTCTCTGTCACGATAAATACCAGTAAAATTTACAAACAAATCTGGATATATAGCAATTCACTAAATAGTTGATGATTATATCAATAATATTATCGTTTTAGAATTTTTTAAAAGAATCAAAGGCAACTATATTAAAAGTAAATCTACTAACTATTTAGCGAAATACTGACGGTGTTTTATAAAAAATTATCTCCGAGATATACACGCTTCACCTCTTCATTATTCACAATATCATCTTTTGTTCCAGATGTTAAAATATCACCATCATAAACAATATAAGCCTTATCAACAATTCTTAAAGTTTCCTGAACATTGTGATCTGTAATTAAAACGCCTATATTCTTACTTTTTAATGTACTAATCATATTCATAATGTCTTTTACTGCAATTGGATCAACACCAGCAAAAGGCTCGTCTAATAAAATAAAATCTGGATTTGTAGTTAGAGATCTAGCAATTTCAACCCTCCTTCTCTCACCACCAGATAATGATAAAGCATGAGATTTTCTAATATGAGTTATAGAAAACTCTTCTAATAACCCTTCCAATCTTTTTTCTCTAATTTTTTTGTCTGGCTCGTTAATTTCTAAGATTGACATGATATTGTCTTCTACATTCATCTTCCTAAAAATTGACGATTCTTGAGGCAAGTAACCAATTCCAAGCCTTGATCTTTCATGCATAGCCATCTTAGTAATGTCTATGTCATCCAAAAAAATATTACCACTATCAACGGCAATTAAACCAACTATAACGTAAAAACAGGTAGTTTTTCCTGCCCCGTTTGGACCAAGCAAACCAACTACCTCACCCTGCTTTACCTCTAGAGAGATATTTTTTATAACAGATTTTTTGCCATAATTTTTTGCAATATCTTTAATCGTTAAAATTTTCATCAATACCCTGTTTTAAATTATTTAAATCTTCATTAATGATAATTACCGGCCTATCTTTCTGAGACAATAAAGAGCCTTTTTCTGTTGTAATGTCGTAAATAAACTCGCTACCTTTGGCAATTTTTGTACCCTCGTTCACAATGACATTGTCATATATTTTAAAAATATTCTTTTTTACATCATAGGTTCCGTAATCTCCCGTCGCAATAAATGTTTGGTTAAAAATTTTTACTTTACCGCTGGCCTCGATCAGTTCAATATGAAAATCATTACTTATTTCTTTACTCTTCTTAGTAAAAACCAACATTTTTTTTGCTAAAAAACTAATATCCTCCCTCACCAGAATGACATTATTTTTAAATTCAATAAAGTTCTTATCCTTAACGATCTTTACTATATCAGACTTAATGTTAGACTTGACTCCAGCGACCTCTGCAAATACGCCGCTCGTAAATAAAATTATGGATAAAGCAAATAGTCGTCTGATATTCATCTAGGATATAATGGAAATAAAACCTAAAAATACAAAAAAAGCAGTTGCATCTATTAATGTTGTCAAAAAAACGCCAGAAGAAATTGCGGGATCAAACTTTAGTCTGCTTAATATAATAGGAATCGCTGCTCCGAGTAAACAAGATACCAAGATAGATATAAAAATAGATATAAAAATAGATAATGATAAAATATAATTATGTTGCCACACATAACAAACGCTAGCAGCAACAAAAGCCAAGAAAAAACCATTTAAAGACCCTACTACCGACTCTTTGCACACAACCTTCCAATAACCAATACTTCTAATCTCTAAAGTAGCGATAGCTCTTACCATAATTGCCAAAGTCTGATTTCCTGCAGCGCCAGAAATTGATGCAACTATAGGAAGTAAAACCGCTATTACTACCATCTTTTCAATTTCATCAGCAAAAAGAGCTATGATTACAGCTGAAAAACTGGTAAAAATTAAACTAATGAAAAGCCAAGGTATTCTAGATTTAGCGGTGATGTAGTTAGATGAATGAAGGTTGGTGTCATTTACACCAGCTAATAACAAGATATCTTCCTCATCCTCTTCCTCTACTATATCTATCACGTCACTTGCATATATCAATCCCACCAACCTATTGTCACTATCGGTTATAACTAAATATTGTAAAGAATATTTAGTAAAATATCGAGCAGCCTCCTCTTGATTAGCGTTAACATTAATCGATTGTAACTCATTATGATTAGAGATTAGATCCTTAAGAATAACATTCTTCTTATGTTTTATGATTTTACTAACAGGAATCTCAGCTATAGGTATGTCACTATCATTAATTAAAATAATATTATAAAATTCGTCACATAAATCATCTTTTTCTTGTAAAAATCTTGTTGCGTCGCCGATAGTCCAACTATCATTTATGGCAATAAAATTCTGATTCATAACCCTCCCAATACTACCTTCTGGATAATTTAATGTTTTTTGAATGTTAGCAGATAACTCATTCGGTAAATTATCAATTACTTCATCAATTTCCTCTCTATCTAAATCTCCTATTATCTTTACGATATCATCTAGATCCAAATTCTTTATGCCTCTAGCGATATATTTTGACCCCAGTAAATCCAGAACCTCTTCCTTAATGTGATCTTCGAGGTAAATAAGAAATTTTAACTCCACATTACAAACTGCTGCGATTATCCTAATCCTAAATTCAGAATCTATGTTTGAAATTAATTCCGCCTGATCAACAGGATGTAACCCCAAGAATAATGACTCTGTCTCGGAATTTTTACCATGTTTGATAAAAAATAGGATTTTTTCCCTCTTGCTAGCCTTATCCGATTCATTTAAACCAATTATATCTGACATAATTTTAAAATTATCAAAAATTAAAACACTTCCACACAAGAACCCATTAAAAATACTTAGGTTGATTTTTTAAGAATTTCTATACCGCCTATCTAAGCTAAGATTGAATATTTTGTCAAACAGATTATACTCCTAAACTTGTTTAGTGAAATGCTACGACAAAATCACTACCAATGACTCCATCTCGTATCGCCAAAACCATCCAATCTATATAAATCTGTAACACTGTGGTTACCCAACATAAATCTGGCCCTACTACCCGGTAAAGTGGGGTTAAAACCTACCATTCTTAAAGAACCTAATGCATAATGTCGACAATATTGATGCCCACGCCAAAATATAGTATTGTAGTCACTAACATTCTTGTTAACTTCTAAATCATTATTCCAATCTATTGGCATTTCTTTTTTATACCTTCTGCTTAACTTCGACTTGTTAAGAGGTTGTGCTAATAGATCAGCATCCCTACTCCAACGATAAAAGGTCATAAAAAATACCCCTCCAAAATTCGTTGCCAAACCAGATTCACAACCATGCATCCACCCAAGTCTAAAGCCATAACTTGCTTCCTCAGGGGCCTTTGGAGCTTGATTGAATATTTTGCCCATAGGTTTGTACCAATATGCGCCACAAGAGGAAAATAAAGTTAATATTAATATTAACGCAACACTCTTCAAAATCATAACATAACTTGACATAAATATTGTACTAAGGATGTCATTACTCAGAATTTTTAAAATATTCGTACAAATCATCACTACCACCAATATGCTTGTCATCGATAAAGATCTGTGGTACAGTTTTTCTACCACCAGACCTAGTTAACATCTCTTCCATTAATTGAGCAGAATCAATCTTGATTTCCTTGTAGGGGATATCTCTGTCATTAAGCATTTTTTTTGCCCTAACGCAATAAGGACATATCTTGCTGGTGTAAATTTCTACATTTTTCATTTAGTCTAAAATATTGGGTTTATATCAAAAAACTTGGATTCAATAATTATACTAACTACCTTAAATAACTATTGCTATAAAATATTTTTTAACGACCGCCTTATAATACCAACAAATAAGTAGTCTTGAGATAAAGAAAGAAAAAGATGCAGATGTAGATTGCAATTCAATATTAAACAACTTCTTCTTTGATGATTAGCATCAAATTCATTAGTCTAAAACTATATGTTTTGTTCAAATTAGAGGTTTAATTTAGCAGCACGCAGATTTGTCTCCAACTAGTTATTTACATAAAATTTTTAATGTCCTAGCCGCAATATTTATAACATTTCACCTATTTTCTTTTTTTTAATTAATTCTCTAGCAGATTTATACTTATCGTCATTCCAAAAAATTAAACAACCATTACAACCTTTGCCGCAACAACCATCCATACCAATCTTAGCAACTTTTGCAATGGTTTTGGATGAATCTGCATCATTTTGCTTATTATCTAGATATTTATCCTTCTGTTTTTGATAAATATGCTGATTCTTATCGTTAATTTCTAATTTTTGAGCTGCCTTGTGTAAGGATTTTCTACTTTTTTCGACAAGATTAAGGTTTTTATTTTTTCTAATTAATGTCAATTCTGGTAGCAGCCTCTTAAGATCGACAACATCTTCTTCGTGAAATATGGCAGAACTCAACCTAACACCTTCATTTTTCTGACTCTGATTAACGACATCAGTAATAACTCCAGTTTTAGCATTCTTAAACTCATAAATTCGAAGTAAAATAACTTCTGAACGATAAGGGCTCATAAATTCCAAAACATCGCCAGCAACAAGATGATTTTTAATATCGATAATTATGTCATCATCTTCCCAACATCTTACCCTAGCAATATATTCATGAACAGAGGATGATTTTGTGCTATTATAATCATGAGCTAGATTGGTTAATCTACCATCGTGAAAGGCCAAACTATAACCGCGATTAGAGATAGCATCCAATTCAGGCATGTATTTTTGATAATCCCAATTTGTAGGATTTTTATAATAATCATCAATTGCCAAGCGATAAATTCTAGCAACTGATCCAGCGTAAAACTCACTTTTATTTCTACCCTCAACTTTTAAAGAATCGATGCCAATTTCTAAATATTGATCTAATTTTGGCATTAAACAAAGATCTTTAGCGTTAAGAATATAAGATCCGTGCATGTCCTCCTCAAAAGGCATCAACTCACCTGGGCGAATCTCCTCTTCTAAGAAAAAATTAAATAAATCTTTATTTTGATCATTAATTTCAATAGTTTCTTCGCTATTATCTTTGAGTTTTATCTTTAATTTATAACTCCAGCGACAACTATGTGCACAACTCCCTTGATTTGCACCCCTTTCTGACATAAAGTTAGAAAGCAAGCATCTGCCAGAATAAGTCATACACATTGATCCGTGAACAAAAGTTTCTATCTTGATATCTGGACAATCTTTTCTGATTTGTTTTAATTCATCAAAACTAACTTCTCTTGCCAAAACAACCAAAGATGCACCCTGCTCTTCCCAAAAATCAACTGACAAAGAAGAGCAAATATTTGCTTGAGTTGAGATGTGAAGTTCTAAACCAGGTGCGCGTTTTTTTACATAATTAAAAATACCTGGATCAGCAACTATTAGTCCATCCGGCTTTAATTTATCAACAGTTTCGATATATTGTGGTAATTTTTCAATATCCTTATTATGAGAAAATAAATTTAATGTGAGGTAAACTTTCTTACCATGATCATGAGCGTATTTTATGCCCTCAACAAGATCTTCAAGAGAGAATGAACTTTTAGTACGAAGTGACATATCCGGAGTGCCACAATATACAGCATCAGCACCATAAAGAATTGCAGTCTTCATGCGATCTAGAGAGCCCGCCGGTATTAATAATTCAGATTTTTTTTTCATTATAAAAGAGGATTTAATGATAATAAAGGTGGAAATTGGTATTATATCACATCCCAATCCTGTATATAAGTACATTGCTCATAACCATCGTAATATCCCGAGGCAAATTGCTCATTATTTATTAAGTCTTCAGTATTTAATCTAGTACCAATTACTTCTGCCAGCATACCTTTAGAAACAACTCTTGTTCCATGTTGACAGCCATGCTCAAATCCTCGACCATAATCTGTATCTGTCGAAGGTAAATTTTTCATACCCCAGAATGGACGCGATAATGTCCAATCATTCCAGCCCTTTGGCAAGGCACATGAAGAACAGAAAATAAAAATTATACTGATGAAAGCTAAGTTTTTATAAACCATGCTTTTGAACCAGTAATTCAGCAATTTGAACTGCATTGAGTGCTGCACCCTTTCTAAGATTATCTGCGCAAACCCAAATATTTAGGCCATGTTCAACAGTGTCATCTTTCCTAATCCTAGAGACATAAACCGGATCCTGAGCAGCTGTTTCGATAGGAGTAGCATAAGTATTTTCCTCAGGCCTGTCTACTAACAAAACACCTTCAGCATTTTCTAAGGCATCCCTTGCCTGCTCTACTGAAATTTTATTTTTAAATTCAATGGCAATTGCTTCACCATGAGAAACAAAGGTCGGAACTCTTACGCAAGTTGCATTAATTTCGATATCATCACCCATAATTTTTTTAGTCTCAACTTTCATTTTCCACTCCTCCTTAGTTGCGCCATCTGACATAAATATGTCAATATGAGGTATTACATTAAAAGCAATTCTTTTTGGAAAATTTTTAGGAGCAACATTTTGATTCTGATAAACCTTTTTAGTTGAGTCAAATAACTCGTCCATAGCGTCCTTACCAGCACCAGAAGTTGATTGGTAGGTTGAAACTACAATTCTTTTAATTTGAGCAATATCATGAAGAGGTTTTAAAGCGACAACCATCTGAATTGTTGAGCAATTTGGATTAGCGATAATGTTAGATTTTTTATAATCACCTAAAGAGTCGGGATTGACTTCCGGAACTATTAACGGAACGTCATCATGAACTCTAAAAAAAGAGCTATTATCAATAACAATGCAACCAGCCTTTGCTGCAATTGGAGCATATTTTGAAGAAGCAGCGCCACCTGGAGAAAAAAGAGCAATTTTAGTGCCGGTAAAATCATACTTATCAAGATTTTCGACTATTAGAGTTTTGTCACCGTAAGTAACTTTTTTACCAACAGACCTCTCTGAAGCTAAAGCCACAACTTCATCTGCCGGAAAATTCCTTTCCGATAAGATTGATATAATTTCTCGTCCAACATTACCTGTTGCGCCAACAATTGCTATTTTTCTTGTCATAATTTATTCATAAGTTTCTACAATTTTCAAAAAAATTATAATCAATATTGTGTTTAATTGCAATGATAAACTGAAAATCTTATTGGTATTACATCATTTTCCATCTATAATACTGAGTAAATAATGACATGATCTAGCTTTATCTTTTAATCCCCTAATTACCAAAAAGACTTGCACCCTATTAACATGGTGCGGTTGTTTTTTGAAAATATTAATCTTAAAATATTTTGGCATTAGACATTTAAAATTTTCTTTAAGAAGGGAATAGTTATTTTTCTACCCCCTGCAAAACAACTCTCTTCGACTAAATTAGCAACTCTAAAAATATCGTCAAAATCTCTTTTTATATTAGATGATATATAATCTATAATTTTTGAATTAATCTTTAATTGTCGTTTAGAAAAATACTTAGTTAATAAAATCTTTACCAAATCATCATCAGGATTTTCAATCTCTAACTGATGTATGTTTTTAATTCTAGACTTAACATCTTCTAATCTCCAATTGAGATCGGCCAGCTTTTTTGAACTAGAAAATAATAGAAAAGCCTCTTTTTCTTTGATTATGTTAATTAAGTGAAATAAAAATTCCTGACCTACCACCTTACAGACATCATCTAAGTAATAAAACATACCCCGGTCAATGATATTATTTAATTCTGAGACCAAAATATTAGAAACATCTTTAGCATTAAAATTAAGTCGCCAAAGGTTGATAAAGGAAGTTTTTCCAGAATTTTTAGCACCTATCAGACAAGTAATATTTGGTAAAGCGTTATTTTTAAAGCGATATTGATCAAGAAAATGAAAAATTTTTAAATTTGAATGGCATATTGTTAGATCATCGTCAATATTTTGACCATTAATATCAAAATTAAATGATAGTTGAGTCATTATGCTACTAATTCTTCTATATCTTTAATATTTTGAATCGATTTAGTATTAATGTTTTTACAAGTTCTAGAAGTTAAACCTGTTAATACTTTTCCAGACCCAATCTCAACAATATTTTCAATTCCATGATTTTCCATCAACAATATCGTCTCTCTCCACCTAACCTGACCAGTAATCTGTCTTACTAAAGATTTTTTTATATGATCTGAATCCTCAGAAAAATTAGCATCAACATTGTTAATGAATCTAATCTCCGGCGTCTTTACCATGATATCCGGCAATATCTCTTCCATATCTTTTTTAGCATTAAACATTAACTGAGAATGAAAAGCTCCGCTCACTGGTAATTTAATAGCCCTTCTAATACCCTTTTCTTTAGCAATCTTAATTGCGTTATCAATGGCTAAAATAGACCCACTAATAATAATTTGACCAACAGAATTATCATTAGCAATCTGACAAACTTCAGACCCAGAAGCAGCTTCTAAAGTTATTTCCTTAACTACATCATAGTCGGTATTTAAAATTGCCGCCATGGAACCTTCGGTCTTTTCTCCACATTTTGCCATAGAAGATCCTCTAATTCTTAATAACTTCGCAGCATCTTCTATCGAAATTGCCCTTGCGGCAGCTAAGGCCGAATATTCACCTAAAGAATGCCCAGCAACAATAGAGCATAAATTTGCAATGTCCTTTTCGAAATTCTTTTTTATTACCTCGATAATAGCTAATGATACAGCCATCAAGGCTGGCTGGGTATTTTGAGTTTTACGTAACTCCTCATCTGGTCCATTAAAAATAATATCAGACAATTTAAAACTTAATATGTCATCAACAATTTGAAAAACCTCTTTAGCAGAACTAAAATTTTCATATAAATCCTTACCCATCCCAACGATTTGCGATCCTTGCCCCGGAAAAACAAAGGCTGTATTATTTTTAATCATTTTATTTTTTATGTTTAATATTTAAATATTTTGCCACGTCTTCAGATTTATATTTAAATTCCTTGAGAAATCTTTGAATTATCTCTTTTTGAATTTGTAATAATGTTTTATGATACCCTTCGTTGGTAAATAAATCAATAAATCTATTAGAATCTTTTAATGATGGCGCTCGCGCCTTATTGTCGTTAGCTCTAACGAGGTCAGGAAAATGCTCCACATCCAAATAATTACCATCACATAAAATTACAGCCTTAAGAATGACATTCCTAAGTTCTTTAATATTTTTTTTCCACCTATGATTAACCAGAACTTCCATAGCTTCCTCAGTAATTCCGCTTACCTCTTTATTTTCATTAATATTAAAAGTGTTACAAAAGCTATTAGCCAATAATTTGATATCAGCAACACCTCTTTGCTGTAAATTAGGTAACTCTATGAGAATTGCACTTAACCTCTTAAGTAAATCAAAATTATTGGACTTATCCCCTAATAATTGAACTAAACTTTTAGAACTTGATGCTACAATACGAGTATCAGATGTATACAAATCTATTGAATTGTATATTTCTACCTCGCCATATTGGATAAAATTTAATAATTTAGATTGCACGTCACGAGGCAAGTATTCAATGTTTTCTATATATAAAGTACCTTTATTTGCTATTCTGATTTTACCATGCACCCTCTTTACATTTCCGTTTCGATCCTTTACATCATATCCAAATAAAATTTTATTAGCATTTTCTGGCATCATGTTTTTGCAATTAAAAATAGCAAATGGGTATCGTAATCTAGTCGAAGAATCATGCATTATTTTTGCAATTAACTCTCGACCAGAACCATCTTCGCCAGAAATAAAGACGGGAATCATAGAGTTTGCGGCCCTCCTTAGTAGTGCAATAACATTTTCCATTATTTTTGACTCAGTTACAATATCAGATATTGTAACTGAATCTTTAGTTCTTAGGTTTATTTCAGATCCTCGATACCTTAAATTCTTCTTCTTAATAGCACTTAAAATGGAATTCGATAATTTATTGAAGATTTCCTTATCCCCCTTTATAATAAAATCATAAGCCCCTAGGGATATAGTTTTAATAGCCAAGGATTTATCGGTACTTCCAGTAATAATAATAACCTGAGTACCGCCTCTCTTGCCTTTAATTTGTTGCAACACTTCGATACCACTTACATCCTTCATAAATAGGTTTAGCAATATTACGTCTATGTCTCTGTAAGAATGGCCGGCAATTTTTTTATCTTTTAAAAAGCAATCGACAATATCTTGGCCTTTAGTAATTCTTACGGCTTCGTTACCCATTCTAGTTACGTAACTACTAAAGATATTAGATTCTACTGGACTATCATCAACAATCGCTACTATATTTTTAATCATATTAATATTATTAAAGTTTTCATAGATTACTTAGGCACCTAAAATGAATAACTTCTAAACTAGTCAAAATTTTTTTCTTTTAAATTTTGTTTTTAATCCTAGTCTCAGTAAACTACTTCAAGATTAGAGATAAAACAATAAAAGAAAAAGGATGTAGACAGGCACAAAGGCTGTTCATTTTAAGTTCCTTAATATGGCGTCAGTTATCACAAACAACTCAGCTTTATTTATGGTCAATGAAGGCATAATATATATCAATCCAGAAAATGGCTTAAGCCAGACACCATATTTTACAAATTTCTCCCTTAAAGTAAAGATCTCTTGCCAATTAAAATTAGTTTCAACGACGCCAATGGCACCCTTAACCCTAATATCCACAACATTTGGCAGAGCTGTTAATTTTGATAATTCTTTTTTTAAAGTAGATTCAATATTTTTTACCTTTAAGCGATAGTCAGACAATTGAAAAAGCTCCATAGACGCGTTAGCAGCCGCGCAAGAGATGGGGTTTGCCATGAAAGTTGGGCCATGCATTAGGGCCATATTTAAATCAGATTTATGAAGAAATTTATTATAAATATCATCTGTACAAACCGTTGCAGCTAAAGTAATATGACCGCCTGTTAAAGCCTTACTTAGGCAGATAATATCAGGCACTATATTGGCTTCATTGACAGCAAATATTTCTCCAGTTCGATAAAATCCAGTTGCACACTCATCAGCAATGAAAATTATATCATATTTCTTGGTAATGTGGTAAATTTTTTGTAGAATGTCTGCATTATGAAATTTCATTCCACCAGCACACTGAACTAAGGGTTCGATAATTAAACCAGCAATTTTGTGATGATTCTTTTGTAAAAAATCATCAAAATAATTTAAATCATTGTCATTCTCTGGTAATTTTAAACAAAAATTCTTCTGTAAGTATTTAGAAAATTTTTTATGCATACCACACTCCAAATCCGATAAAGACATAGCTCCAGCAGTATCTCCATGATATCCGTTTTGAAAAGAAATAAATTTATTTTTATTGCTATCCTGAGAATTAAGAAAAAATTGTACGGACATCTTCATAGCAACTTCAATTGCGACAGATCCAGAATCCGAAAAAAACACTTTATTTAAAGATTTAGGAGTAATCTGAGCTAGATTATGAGCTAATTTGTAAGAATGTTCGTGAGCAAATCCAGCAAACATAATATGAGATAATTTTTCAGCTTGCTTTTGAATAGCTTCGACAATTTTTGGATGATTGTAGCCATGAGCCAAACTCCACCAAGAAGAAATGCCATCTATTATTTCCCTACCATCTTTTAATTTAATGGTAACCCCAGATGCGGACTCAACCTCTAATTGTTCAGGATTCATACCCATCTGAGTATATGGTAGCCAAACATGATTTTTTCCTAAATCAAACCAATTCATTCGATATTACCTTTTAAAGATTTTAAATTACAATTTGTAATAATACTATTTCCCCTTTATAGTACTAGATAAGTGGTAATATGATCTAGCATCATCTTTTAAACTTCTAATTACCAAAAGGTCTTGTACCATATTAACAATGGGCAATAGTATAATATGAAGATGAAAATTAATTACAATCTATCTTTTAAAGATCTTTATCAAATAGATGGTTTAAAGAAAATTGATAAATTATTCTTAGAATCACTACAAAAGGCAGATAATACTATTTATCAAAAATTATTAAAATCTCGTCAGAATCCAGACAAAATAGATAGTGAAAGTGAGTTAATTATCCTCTTATCTCCTTTTTTAGAAAAATTCTTAACTGAGTTATTTTACTTAAAAAATAAAATTTTAAACCTATCGAATTACAAAAAAACACTCTCAAATCTATTCCTATGTAAAAAGTTGTTTCTTCAAAAAAGAGTAATTAGAAAATTTACAAATGAAGAAATAGAGAATTTTGACATAGAGCATATCACAAAAAAAATTCAAAATAGAATTAACAACATATCAGAATTAAATATTGCTAATGACGTTATGAATCTTCTTGAAAAGGAGATAGAGAATCAAAAAATTCTTGATCTATACGCTAAATATTCAGCTTGGGCGGTATTAAGTAAAGAAGGGAGGTTGCAACATAAGGATTCTGTATTATTTAACCTTCCAGAAAAAATTGAATCCCAAAATTTAGTTCATCTTCAGGAAGATGGCGGTGAATTTTCGCTAGATAAAAAATATCTCCGAGATAGAGATGGATTCTCATTAACAGATCAAGGACCTTCAATTGCAAAAACCTTAAATGAAGCAAAATATTGCATCTATTGTCACAAAAGAAACAAGGATTCCTGCTCAAAAGGGTTAAAAAACAAGGATGATAACTTCAAAAAATCAGAACATAATATTGAACTTTCAGGCTGTCCATTAGAGCAAAAAATATCAGAGATGATTTTGCTTTATAATGAAAATCTAATATTATCTAGTCTTGCAACCGTAATGATCGACAACCCTCTTTTACCTGCAACGGGTCATAGAATTTGCAATGATTGTATGAAATCTTGCATTTATCAAAATCAGACTCCAGTTAATATACCAGAAATTGAAACTGGAGTTTTAAAAGAAGTTTTAAATTTAGATTATGGTTTTGAAATCTATAGTCTTTTATCAAGGTGGAATCCGTTAAATTTTAGAAGATTTCTGCCAAAGAACACAACTAATAATAAGATTCTTATAGTTGGATCAGGTCCAGCAGGTTTTAATTTAGCCTATCATCTATTGCAAGAAGGTCACTATATAACATCAATTGACGGCTTAAAAATTGAACCTCTAAATCCAGAAATTTCTGGCATTGATTTTGATAAAAATCCAGTAGATTTTAAAGCAGTTAAAGACGTAGAATCTGAGTTATTTTCTGATTTGTCAAGTAGATCCCCCAAAGGCTTTGGCGGTGTAATGGAGTATGGAATTACCGTCCGCTGGAATAAAAATCTTTTAAATATCGTCAGAATTATCCTAGAAAGAAACAGGAATTTTAGATTATATGGCGGTGTAAGATTTGGTAGTCAAATTAACAAGGAAATCGCTTTTGACGATTTAGGATTTGATCATATTGCCCTTTGTGCAGGAGCTGGTAGCCCAAATATCATATCAATAAAAAATAATCTGAGTAAGGGGGTAAGAAAAGCTTCAGATTTTTTAATGAATTTACAATTAAGCGGAGCCTTTGGAAAAAATTCACTCTCCAACCTGCAGATTCGCCTACCAGCAATCATAATTGGTGGCGGATTGACTGCTATTGACAGCGCTACTGAAATTCTATCTTACTACATAGTGCAAATAGAAAAATTCGCCAAAAGATATGATGAGAATCTTAATTTCCTACTAAATGAAGAGGAAAAAATCATAGCTAATGAATATTTGCAACATTTTAAAGAATTAAAGAGAGAAAGAAATTTAGCAAAATTAGAGAATAGGACAACAAATCTTAATAAATTATTAGACAAGTGGGGAGGTGTCAAAATTCTATATCGAAAATCACTACAAGAAAGTCCTTCATATCGCTTAAATCATGAAGAAGTTAGGAAAGCATTTGAAGAGGGAATAAAATTTATACCAAATATCCTACCTAAAGAAGCTATATTAGACCAGTTCAACTCTGTTAAATCCTTAAAAACCGAAGATGGTAGATTTTTTCCCGCCAAAACAATTCTAATTGCAGCTGGTATTAAGCCCAACATCATATTATCAAAAGAAGATCCAGACTTTAAATTAGATAATGATCATTTTCAATTAATTAACCAAGATGGTTATAATCAATCAAAATCTGGCAGCCCAAAGACAAAAAAGATTAATATTTTAACCTATATTAACAAAAATAAATCTGTCAGTTTTTTTGGAGATATGCATCCGGATTTTTCAGGAAATGTAGTAAAAGCTATGGCTTCAGCTAAAAAAGGTTACCCAATTATTAATAAAATCTTACCTAAAAATAATAATGACATTAATTTTAAAAATTTTAGTCAAAATTTAACCAACTTGTTGCAAGCTAAAATTAAAGAAATTAATCGATTAACAGATGACATTATTGAAATTGTTATCAAAGCCCCACTTGCTGCTAAAAATTTTAAGGCTGGACAATTTTATCGTCTACAAAATTATCATTATCTCGCCCCACAACAAAATGATATTTCATTAGATATGGAACCTTTGGCAGTAACCGCATGTCAAGTAAGTGGCGACGAAATATCGGTGATAATTATTGAAAACGGGGTTTCGTCAAAAATATCTCATAAATTAAAAAAAGATGAGGAAGTTATTCTCATGGGACCAACAGGAAGTCCTGCAAATATTCCAAAAAATAAAAAAATTCTATTAATTGGCGGCACTATTGGTAATGCCGCTCTACTGTCGATTGCCACAGCTCTAAAAGCTGCAAATTGTCAAATTTTGTATTTTGCTGGCTACAAAAAGGCAACAGATTGCTATAAGATAAAGGAGATTGAAAAAGTAACAGATCAAATCATTTGGAGTTTTGAAAAATTAGAAAATTTTAAGCCAAACAGACTGGGAGATAGGGTTTTCGAAGGTAATATTATCGAAGCGATGGAAAAATACGGTAATAACGCAATAATAAAATTATCAGAGATTGATCATATTATGGCCATAGGTAGTAATAAAATGATGGAGGCTGTAAAAATTGCTAAAGATACTAAATTTAAAAATATCATTCAAGATAATGTAGATTTCTTATCTCGCACCAACTCTCCAATGCAGTGTATGATGAAGCAAATTTGCGCTCAATGCCTTCAAAAACAAATAAACCCTAAAACTGGTGAAGAATATTTTATATATTCCTGTTTTAAGCAAGACCAGGATATTGACCAAATTTGCCTTGATCATCTTTCAGACCGACTCTCACAAAATTCACTACAAGAAAAGGTCATTAATGATTATTTCTCAGAAAAATAAGTGGGCTTGTTTCGTGCGCCATGATTGCTGCATTCACACTTTACCCGACATATATTTAGCAAATATAAATCAAAATTATGCCCAGCAAGAAACGAAATAATTATTCTGCAGAATTTAGATTTTCTTCTATAAAATTAGTAATTGAATCAAAGCAGTCAATATCTGACACAGCCAGAGATTGAGGGATTAATATTTGGCATAGATAAATAAGCAAGCAATCAAATACTAATACCAATTCCCATCTTTAAAATACACAAGTTAAGACAGATTTTTTCTAAAATATTCTTCAAAAATCTAAATTCAGCAGATGAATATCTGGTAGAAGAGGGTTTTAAGACAAAAAAAGAGTTCGATAAATTATATAATAAAGATTAATAATATTGATTATGTGTGAAGGTTTTTATCATAAGATAAATAAGAAAATTGAAGATATAGTCTTGTTCTACGATTGGAAAGAATATAATAAATTACAAGAATTTACAATCCTGCATCAACTACAAAATCTTATTGAGAGGGCAAAAGAACA
>Ga0209425_10000766_pt1 | contig 38121 bp, 28 predicted proteins | sample COG_05_FD_184749 | JGI IMG/M metagenome (GOLD analysis project Ga0209425, IMG submission 184749) | Pelagic Microbial community sample from North Sea - COGITO 998_met_05 (SPAdes) (version 2) | ecosystem: Environmental > Aquatic > Marine > Neritic zone/Coastal water | place: Helgoland, sampling...
GAGGGATTTAGTTTTTTCAAAATCGGATTTTGCTGAATCAGATTTGATCTTTCTTAAATAGTCTTCATCGTGCTCACCAATTTTTGGAGGAGTTTTGTATTTTGGAGTTGGATTTAAACTGAATTTAATTGGATTTGCAGCAACGCGCCAATCTTTTTTTGTTGGATCAGAGTTAGGTACAGATGCTATCATTTTTCTAATTTTCACATGAGGATCATCATAAATATCTTTTATTGTATTAACTGGCCCAAAAGGGACTTTTCCTCCCAAGATTTGTGTCAGCTCACTTTTTGTTTTCAATTTTGTCCAATCTGCCACTAAATTATTTACTATTATTGAGTTTGCTCTTCTTTTTGCCCTGGTAAAATATTTTATGTCTTCACCAGTCTTATCTAATCCCATGCACTTACTTAAATGGCTCCAAAAGATGTCATCTACTATTCCAATAGCGACTTGTCCGTCTAATGCAGGGAAAATACCAAATGGTGCTAATAATGGATGGCCATTACCTTCAGGACCTGGAATGATTCCTTCATAGTCATGTTGATAAACAGCTCTCTCACATAAACTTAGCACAGCATCATACATACTTACGTCAATAAATTGACCTTCTCCCGTAGCGTCTGCTGACCTAAGCGCAGCAATGATACCAAATGACATCATTAAACCTGTAAAAATATCTCCCACTCCTGGCCCAACTTTTGTGGGAGAGTTAGGGTTTGCTCCAGTAATACCCATAATGCCCCCCATAGCCTGAGCTACAACATCATAAGAAGGCCACTTGACATAAGGACTTTCACCTGATCTTGGATCACCAAAACCACGAATGGCTCCGTAAACGAGGCGTGGGTTCAATATTTTCAATTCTTCATAATTTAATTCTAAGCGTTCCATAACGCCTGGCCTAAAATTTTCCACGACAACATCAGCCTGAGTCACCAGCTTTCTAAAGTTATCTTTTCCAGACTTCGTTTTAAGATCTAACTGCACACTTTTTTTTGATCTATTCAAACTCACAAAATATCCTGCCCAGTCTTTTTCTGGATCGTCATCTCTATATGGGCCATTAGCTCGGCTGCTATCACCTAATTCACTTTCAATCTTTATAACTTCAGCCCCGTGGTCAGCCAGCATCATTGTGCAATATGGCCCTGAGAGCATTCGGGTAAGATCTAGAACTCTTACGCCAGTTAATATTCCTTCACTAATATTATTCTCCATTAGTTAATTTATCTTTTGTAACAAGACTCAAGAATTCTTTTATAGGTTCGTTAACAACATTTGGTGCTTCGGCCAAGGCCATATGTCTTAGGCCCTTTAGAATAACTAATTTGGAATTTGGAATCTCTGAAGCGATAGCTTCCGACATTTTTGGTCCGTTGCCAAAATCTTCATCGGCAGTTATAACTAATGCTGGGCAAGATAATTTTGGATTTGGCGCTGAGATTTCTTCTAATCCAGACACAAGAACTTCATAAATTTTTGGATATACCTTTGGATCATTTTTCATAACCCAGCCCCTTACAAGATTCATCATTTCTGGATTTTGTTCTCTATAATTATCTGAAAACCATCGAATTAAGGCATCCTCTACAGTTGCTTTTGGTCCTTCATTTTTTAATTGTTTTAAACGCTTTAAGATTGCGCTTTGTGCCTCATTATCTCTTTTGTATGGAGAATTTAAAATTACTATACCATTCGTTTTACTTGCGTAATCTTGAGCAAATCGTCTGCAAATCATGCCACCTAGAGAAAATCCTATTAAAATTGCATTCTTAATTTTAATTAATGCTAACAGATCTGCAATTTGCTTAGAAAAAAACGATAGAGATGGTTTCTTATCAGGATTAGAAGAGTCTCCATGTCCATATAAGTCATATGAGATAACATAATAAGATTTTCTGAGATCTGATATAATCCACTGCCACATTTGCTTATTTAATCCCAAACCATGAATTAAAATAACGCATGGATTTGTTTGTTTTCCATGAGTTTCATAGGATATATTCATTTTGTCTCTTTCCGCCATATGCTTAAATTTTATAAAGGTTTATAAGCAATAACCTCTATTTCCACCCTAACATCAACTAGTAATTCGCTTACGATTGCGGATCTCGCTGGTGGGTCTTTAGGGAAGTAATCTCCATAAATTTTATTGAAGCCGGGAAAATCAGCGCGTTCTCTAAGCCAAATCATAGACTTCACAACATCTTCCATGTCGCATTTGGCTTCTTTTAAAGTTGCTTTTATATCTTCCAGAATAACCTTTGTTTGATCTTCAATTGTTCCGACTGTCATTGGCTCTCCATTACTCATAGGAATTTGGCCAGTTAGAAACACAAAATCACCAGCTCTTATTGCCTTTGATAGTGATAGGGTTCTTCCACCAATAACCAGTGCTCCACCAATTATTTCTTTTTCTTTTCCCATGGTTTTACCTCCTCAAAACCTGTACTTCTAAATAAATATTTAATAATAGAATTGTTATTTAGTAATTAAAAATTATATTACGTTTAATATCAGATTAGATTAAGAATCAAATAATTTACGAGGAATAAGTATGGCAAACGTTAAGTCCTATCAAATGTTAATCGATGGTAAATGGGTCAACGCATCAAATGGGGCTATGTTTGAGAGCATCAATCCTACAAATGGTCAGGTTTGGAGCAAAGTTCCAGAAGCAACTGAGACTGACGTCGACGATGCCGTGAACGCTGCACACCGTGCTTTTTCGACTGGTCCTTGGTCAAAAATGACTCCGACCGAACGTGGAAAATGTCTACGAAAATTAGGTGATCTTTTGGCTGAAAAGTCTGAGCCGTTGGGAAGGACAGAAAGCGTTGATACTGGAAAGATGTTAAAAGAAACCCGCTGGCAGGCAAAATATATTGCTGAATTTTTTCATTTTTATGCTGGCTGCGCGGATAAGATTAGTGGTGAGACGTTACCAATAGATAAGCCAGATTTGTTCGTTTTTACAAACAGAGAACCATTAGGGGTAGTTGCTGCAATTGTTCCATGGAACTCACAGCTATTTTTAGTTGCGGTTAAAGTAGGCCCTGCTTTAGCAGCTGGTAACACTATAGTTCTAAAGGCTTCAGAACATGCCTCTGCAGCGATGTTGGAGTTTGGTGAATTGGTAGCTGAAGCTGGATTCCCTCCAGGTGTTGTAAATATTGTTACTGGTCATGGAGAGCCATGTGGTAAAGCGTTGACCAGTCATCCGTTAGTCGCGCGAATCTCCTTTACTGGAGGTCCAAATGCAGCCCGACACGTCTTATATAACTCTGCGGAAAACTTTGCGGAAGTAAGTCTTGAGTTGGGTGGAAAATCTCCCTTTATTGTATTTGATGATGCAAATATCGAAAGTGCTGTGAATGGATCTGTGGCTGGTATCTTTGGAGCAGCTGGGCAAAGTTGTGTTGCAGGTTCCAGACTATATTTACATGAAGATATTGCAGATGAGTTTTTAGAGAGAATGGTTGCTATCGCAAAAGATATTAGAATTGGCGATCCGCTACTAGAAGAAACTCAAATGGGACCACTTTGCACTATCGGTCAGTTGGAAAACATTGAAAAAGAGGTTTCTCAGGCGATAGAAGAAGGCGGTCAGATCCTCCATGGAGGAAAAAGACCAGAGAATTTCGAGGGCCTATTTTATGAGCCTACAATTATCAGTTGCGCTAGTCAAAACATGAAGATTGTTGATACTGAGCTTTTTGGTCCAGTCTTGAGTGTTTTGAAGTTTAGAACTGAAGAGGAAGTAATTGGTCTTGCGAATGATACCGTTCATGGTTTGGCTGCAGGTATTTTTACCAGAGATAGTGCCCGATCGTTAAGAATGGCTAAAGCAGTTAGGGCTGGAATAGTTTGGGTAAATACTTATCGTGTTGTTTCGCCTATTGCAGAGTTTGGTGGAATAAAAGGATCAGGTTACGGACGAGAAAGTGGATTTCAAGCTATGCATGATTATACTAGACCAAAGACAATATGGATGAATACGTCGGATGAGCCGTTTGGCAATCCATTTGTAATGCGATGAACTAAAAGAGGTAAAATAATGAAGTTTCAATTAGCTGTGAACATGGAAAGAATGGATCCAAGTTGGAACATGAATGATGTTATGCGTCACACTTTAGACATGGTGCAAATGGCGGAAAATGGTGGATTTAATATTGTTTGGGCAGCTGAACATCATGCCTTGGAAATGACGATAGCACCTAATCCATTTCAAATACTAACATGGTGGGCTGCTGAAACCGAAAATATTAGATTAGGTACAGCAGTCGCAGCTGCGGCTTACTGGCATCCAATAAATTTGGCAGGAGAGGCAGCTTTCCTTGATTTAATTAGTGGGGGTCGTTTAGAGTTTGGTATTGGCTCAGGAGCATATCAGAGAGAATTTGATCGAATGAAGCCAGGTTTGAAGCAATCGGATGCGTGGCAATATTTGCAAGAGGTATTACCTGCTGTTCTAAAGCTATGGGAGGGAGATTATGAGCATAATGGAAAATTTTGGCAATTTCCAACATCAACATCGGTTCCCAAGCCAATTCAAAAACCACACCCACCTCTATGGGTTGCTGCCAGATCGCCAGTAACATTCGATTATGCAATAAAAAATAATTGCAACGTAATGAGTTGGCCTTTAACCCGAGGCTTTTCAGAGGCTGAATTATACAAACAGCAGCTTGATGAAGCAATTCAGAAGAATGGTGATACTTTTAAACCTATTTTCGCAATGATGCGGCACACAGCATTGTATGAGAATGAAAAGGGACGGGATCAAGCCATAAGAGCAATTCAGACATGTCTTGGGCAATTTGAAAATTTGTTTAGAAATTTAGGTGATGTTAGTGATGGATTTCCCAAACAAATCCCACTTGATGAATTACAGGGTCGAAAAGAGTATGATGCTAATATGTTAGAGGAAAATCTAATGTTTGGCTCTCCCGAAACCGTAATTGAAAAATTAAAGAGATATGAGAAGCTAGGCGTAGACGAGTATATATATTATGCGTCCATGGGATTAGACATGGAGGCGCAGAAGAAGTCCATGGAACTGTTTTGCTCAGAGGTTGTTCCAGAGTTTAAATAAATAGTTAGGGAGAAAAGTATGCCTGATGGGGTTGAGGTTAAGCAAAACGGTAGGATTCTTGAGGTAAAATTAAATAAGCCAAAGGTAAATGCAATTGATATCCCAATGAGCCAAGCTTTAGGAGCAGCTTTTGCAGAGTTGCGTGATAATCCAGATTTGTGGGTGGGAATTTTAACTGCAGAAGGTGAAAAAATATTTTCAGCAGGTTGGGATTTGAAAGCTTTAAATTCTGGGGAAGTGGAATTAGATAACTGGTGGGAAACAGCTGATTATGGCGATGGTGGATTTGCGGGTTTAACAGAAAATTGGAATTTAAATAAACCTGTTATAGCTGCCTTAAATGGTCTTGTAATTGGTGGGGGTTTTGAGTTGGCAATGGGGTGTGACCTTTTAATTGCAGCTGAGCATGTTGAGTTTGGACTACCAGAAATGCCCTTGGGTATGGTCCCAGATGCAGGTGCTTTGCAAAGATTACCTAGAAGAATTCCCCATAATATAGCCATGGAAATGTTTTTATTAGGACGACGCATGTCTGCTGACGAAGCTGCTCATTATGGTTTGGTAAATAAAGTGGTTCCTAAAGAAAAATTACTTGATCAAGCTCGAGAGTGGGCGGAATCAATCGCTTGGTCTGCTCCTCTTGCTATGCAAAGTGTCAAAGAAGTGCAGCGGGCGATAGAGTGTGTGCCGCTGGAAGATGCTTTTAAAAAGATGAGAACAGAAAATTTACCTGTTTATAGAAAAATGTTAAAATCTGATGATGCAGCAGAAGGAGTGGCAGCTTTTGTAGAAAAGCGTGAGCCAAACTTTAAGGGTGAATAGAAGTGTTTAAGAAAGCAAATAAGGTCAAGTTAGTAACGAGTATTGGAGCTGGACCAATTGGAGGTGGATGGGCTGCTCATTTCTTGGCGCAAGGCTTTAAGGTTAATGCTTATCTTCATTCAGAAGATGAAATAGACATGTTTAATAGTATTGTGCAAACAGCCTGGGTTAGTTTAACTAAACTTGGTTTAGCTGGAGGCGCAAGCTTACGTAATTTAGAAATTTTTACGAAGCTAGAAGACAGTTTACAAGGAACTGACTTCGTACAAGAAAGTGCTCCTGAGCGCTTGGAAATAAAGCAGGGGCTTTATGAAATTTTGGGACGCATTGTGCCAAATGATGTTGTGATAAGTTCATCAACTTCTGGACTAACTATGACAGAGATTCAGCAGAAATGTAGCACGCCAGAAAGAACTGTTATTGGTCATCCATTCAATCCTCCTTACTTACTGCCTCTGGTTGAGATAGTGGGGGGTAAAAAGACTAATCCTGATGCAGTTCTTTGGGCTGCTGAGTTTTATAAAATATCGGGAAAGTCACCTTTAGTAATGAAAAAAGAGATACCCGGTTTTGTAGCAACTAGATTGCAAGAAGCTTTATGGCGCGAGGCTTTACATATGGTAGCAAATGAAGAAGCTACACCAGCTGATATTGATAACGCATTAATAAATGGACCCGCTCCAAGAATGGCCGTTCAAGGACAGTGCATGGCATTTCATGTCGCCTGTGGTGAAGGTGGAATGGCCACAAATTTAGACCAGTTTGGTCCTGCTTTAAAATTACCTTGGACAAGATTAAAAGCGCCAGACTTATCTAAAGAGTTGAGAAACAAAATGGTAGATGGTTGCGCAGAAATGGCAGGAGATCAACATTTTGAGCAGATGGCGGAAGATCGTGATAAAAAGATTGTAGCTGTTTTAAATGCAATTAAGTCTAACTAATTTTTAGATCTTAATCGAGAAATAAGGAGTAAAATAAATGAATTTTGATGTAGTGGTAAGTTGCGCAGTTACAGGTGCAGGGGATACAACTGAAAAGAGTCCTCACGTGCCAGTGACGCCAAAAGAAGTGGCCGATGCGGCAATAGAAGCTGCCAAAGCTGGCGCTGCCATAGCGCATATTCATGTTCGAGATCCAGAGACTGGAAAAGGATCTCGAGATCCAAAGCTGTTTAAAGAAGTTGTTGATAGGGTGAGGGATAGTAATACAGATGTTGTGATAAATCTTACAGCGGGTATGGGGGGTGATTGGGTTCCTGACCAAAATAACCCCGCGATGCCTGGTCCTGGAACTGATATGATTGGTCCGGAAGAGAGGCTAGCTCATGTAAAGGAATGTATGCCTGAAATATGTTCTCTTGATTGCGGTACATTAAACTTTGGAAATGGTGATGAGATTTATATCTCAACCCCACCTATGTTAAGAAAAATGGCGCAATTAACGAAAGAATGGGGGGTGAAGCCAGAATTAGAAGTATTTGAACTTGGTCATATTCGCTTTGCCACACAGATGATTTCCGAGGGTTTAGTAGCAGATCCACCGATGTTTCAGATTTGTCTGGGGATCCCATGGGGAGCTGATCAGAGTGTTGATACTATGAAGACAATGAAAGATCACTTACCGGATGGTGCTAATTGGGCCGGATTTGGTATTTCGCGGATGCAAATGCCCATGGCGGCTACTGCAGTTGCTCTAGGTGGAAATGTGCGCGTCGGATTAGAGGATAATATTTACCTAGATAGAGGTGTATTAGCTACCAATGGACAGCTTGTAACGCGAGCCGTTGAAATAATTGAAAGAATGGGTGCTCGAGCTCTTTCACCGGCAGAAGCCAGAAAAAAGCTGAACCTTCGTGGTGCATAGTTAACTAGGGTTTAAAGATTAAAAATAAATATTGGGAATAATAGTTTTATTGAAGAATTGAAGAAAGTATGAGTGATCAAATGGACCATGAAAATGAATTGTTAATAAATACGTTAAAAGCCTTCATGGATGCTGAAATATTTCCATATGAAGATGAAGTTGATGCAAAAGGTGAAGTCCCGATTGAATTGGGTCGTCAGATTGAGAAGCGAGCAAAAGATATAGGTCTTTTTTCTGCTAACTTACCAACAGAAATCGGCGGTGGCGGGTTAAGCTATCAAGCTATGGCGTTAATGGAAAGAGAGTATGGGAAGACAACTCATGCATTGCAGTCGTGGGTCGCTCGACCAACTGAAATCTTATTGGCATGTGAAGGTGATCAAAAGGAGCAATATCTACTACCTTGTGTAAGAGGAGAAAAACGAGAGTTATTTGCCTTAACTGAACCAGAAGCTGGATCAGACGTAATGGGAATGAAGTCTAATGCTATAAAAGACGGTGATGATTGGATCTTAAATGGCAGCAAGCATTTTATTTCTGGCCCAGTAATGCCTGATTTTGCGATTGTTTTTGCGGCTACAGGTGAAGATCAGACTCCTAGAGGCCCAAGAAAAAGAGTTACTGCTTTTTTAGTTGATGTGGGTCTTAAAGGGTTTGAATGTCGAGAAGGTAATAAATGTGTCAGTTACCGAGGATATAAGAATTTTCAGTTGAGTTTTGATAATGTGAGATTAGGCCCAAACCAGGTTCTGGGTGAAGAAGGTCGCGGATTAGAATTATCAGGAAAATGGCTTGGTATGGGACGAATTTGGGTTGGTGCGACTTGTTGTGGAAAAGCTGAGCGAATAATGAATCTAGCTATCGACTGGGCTGCAAATAGGAAGCAATTTGGTAAACCTATCGGGTCGTTTCAAGCAACTGGTTTCAAGCTAGCGGACATGTCAATTGGTTTGCGGGCAGCAGATCTGATGGTGAATGATGCTGTAAGTCGAGCAGAGAAGGGTGCTATGCAAGATGCCGATGCTGCTATGGTGAAGGTATTCTGCTCCGAAATGCTAAACAAAGTTGCAGATGACACAGTACAAATTTACGGCGGAATGGGTTTAATGGAAGAATTACCAATTCAACGTTTATGGCGAGATAGTAGGTTAGAGAGAATATGGGATGGAACCTCTGAGATTCAACGACATATTATTACAAGGTCAATTTTACGGCCTCTGGGAGCATGACGCCAGCGCAAAAAGTTAATTTTGAAAGGTTGATCAAACCAAAGCATATAGCTTTTGTTGGTGGAGTAGATGCCGAGATAGCTATAGGAGAAGCTAAAAGAGCAGGCTTTAAAGGTTTAATTTGGCCAGTTAACCCACGAAGAGAAGAATTAGGGGGGCATAAATGCTTCCAGGCTTTAGAAGATCTTCCTTCTTCTCCAGATGCAGTTTATTTAGCAATTCCTAGAGATCCTGCCTTAAAGGCTGTAAAAGATTTGGCAAAGTTAGGTGCTGGTGGAATAGTATGTTACACGGCCGGGTTTGGAGAGGCAGATACTGAAGGCGAAGAAGCAGAAAAATTACTTGTAGAATATGCGGGTGATATGGCTCTTATAGGTCCAAATTGCTATGGAATAATCAATTACATTGATGAGGTGGCTCTTTGGCCATTTGCTCATGGAGGGAGTTGCCCTGGATATGGTGCTGCAATTATAACACAAAGTGGGATGTTTTCTTCTGATATCACGATGAGTCAAAGATCTTTACCTTTAAGTTATATGGTTTCAGCAGGAAATCAGGCAGTTATGGGATTGGCAGATTTTATAGATATCTTATGTGAAAAACCTGAAGTCAGAGCAATTGGTTTGCATATTGAGGGTTTAAGTGATGTCTCTCTGTTTGAGAAAGCAGCATTGAAAGCTCTAAGATTAAATAAACCAGTAGTTGCATTAAAAACTGGAACATCAAAAATTGGATCAACATTAACATTAAGTCATACGGGATCTTTATCAGGTTCAAAAGAATTATATGAAGCGTTATTTAAACGAACAGGTGTGATCAGTGTGAATAATCCATCTCAATTTTTAGAGACTTTAAAATATTTATGTGTATCGGGATGCCCTAAACAGGAAAATATAATTGGATTTACCTGTTCTGGTGGTGGAGCAACAATGTTGGCGGATAAAGCAGAAGATATTGGTCTAAAATTTCCAAATTTTAATAAGGAGAAATCAGATAAGCTTGTTGGGTTATTGCCTGAAATAGCAACCTTATCAAATCCGTTGGATTACACGACCCCTATTTGGGGCCAACCCGAAAAGACACGACCAGTCTTTCAAGAAGCAATGAATCAAGGATTAGTTCATTCAGCAATCTTGGTGCAGGATTACCCTGCTAAAGGTTTGGATGAGTCTCTCGTATATTACAGAAATGATGCTTTGGCTTTTGCTCAAGCGGCAGCTGATAATAATCTGCCAGCAGCAATATGTTCGACTATTCCCGAAAATTTTGACAAGGAAACTAGAGACTTGCTTATCTCGATAGGTGTATCTCCGATGCAAGGTATTCATGAAGCTCTGTGGGCAATCAGCCATGCAGTGACATGGAACAAGAATAGAGCTAATATATTAGAGAAAAAGCTGAATAGTGTCTTTGAGGTTTTAGGAAATCTAGACCAGTTAAGAGTGCTAGATGAACAAGACAGTAAATCTCTTTTAAAAAAGAACGGTTTCAATATCCCAGAAGGTGTTGTGTGTTTGGATAAAATAGATTCAAATGATCTTTCCAGTCTTAGTTTTCCTGTCGCTTTGAAGATGGTTAGTTCAAAAATTTTACATAAAACGGAACTCAATGCGGTTATTTTAAATATTAAAAGTGAGTTGGAGTTGAAAACAGCATTTGAAAATATGCATTCTTCAGTCTCAAATGCGGCTCCCGATTTGCTTTCTGATAAATATCTTGTAGAGGAGATGGCCAATACTCCAATTGCTGAATTGATTGTTGGCATTCGATCTGACACTCAATTTGGGCTTGCACTAACGATCGGAAGTGGTGGTGTTTTAGTTGATTTGATTGGTGATGTTTCAACTATAATTCTTCCAACCCATTCTGGAGAAATCAAAGAGGTTATTAAGCGCCTTAAAGTCTTTAAGTTACTGGATGGCTTCAGAGGGAAGCCTAAAGTTAAACTAGATTTTGTTGTAGATGCTATAATGAAATTAATTATCTTTGCTCAAGAAAATCTTAATTCGATATCGGAAATCGAAATAAATCCAATGTTTGTTTATGAGGATTCTGTTTTAATGGTAGATGCCCTGATATATGCCTTCGATACACATGATACTTGAAATTATACAAATTTAAGAAAATACTAGACATTGAAATAAAAAGATAAGTTGAACTAATTTTAGTTTTGGATGGAGTGATATGATGTCAGAACTTTGGAAACTACCTGGATATGAGATTGCTGAATTAGTAAAATCAAGACAAATTTCTGCTGTTGAAGTTACTAAAGCACATCTCGAGCGTCTGGGCAAAGTAAACCCAAAACTTAACGCTGTTGTTCAGGAAATGCCAGAAGAAGCAATTGAAGATGCAAAAGAAATTGATAAGAAGATCCAGGCTGGAAAGGATCCCGGTATTTTATGTGGAGTTCCTTTAACAATTAAAGTTCTTGCAGATCAAAAAGGCTTTGCAACTACAAATGGTTTGAAAATTCAAAAAGACCTAATTGCGATGACTGATAGTCCTATTGTTTCAAACGTGAAGAAAGCTGGTGCAGTGGTAGTCGGTCGAACAAATACTCCAGCTTTTTCACTCAGGTGGTTTACAAACAATGACCTTCATGGCCAAACTTTGAATCCACATGATAAAAATATAACACCTGGTGGTTCATCAGGCGGTGCTTCTTCGGCAGTTGCAAGTGGTATTTGCCCAATAGCGCATGGCACTGATATTGGTGGATCAATTAGATATCCTGCATATGCTTGCGGATTGCATGGCTTGCGTCCTACTTTTGGACGTATTCCTGCCTATAATGCTTCCGGAGGTGAAAGACATATTGGTGGTCAGATAATGGCTGTCGGGGGGCCAATTGCTCGATCAATTAAAGACATTCAAATTTCTTTTGAGGCGATGGCTGCAAGTGATAATAGGGATCCGTGGTATGTTCCTGTTTCCTTCGCTGGTCCAGAATTCAAAAAACGAGCTGCTTTTACGACGAATCCCGATGGAATGTCAGTTTGTGACGAAGTTGTCGAAGCTATAAAAGAATCGGCACAAATTCTCTCTAATTGTGGGTGGGAAGTTGAAGAGGTAGAATGTCCACCAATGCAAGATGCTGCAGATGTTAATGCCAAGTTGTGGATGGCTGAAACGCGATATGCTGCAAAAGGGATGATAGAAAAAGAAGATGAATCAGACTCAAAATTTGTTTTTGAACAAATGACTAAAATGTCACCAGAGATCGATAAGGGTGGGTTGTTAGATGCTCTTCAAGCGAGAGCTTCCCTGGTAAGAGAATGGCAATTGTTTTTAACTAAATACCCAGTTTTAATAACACCGGTTTCAGGGCAGTTGCCCTTCCCTCAGCAACTTGATGTTAAGTCTGAAAATGATTTTGAAAATGTTATGAAGGCGCAACTTACTCAGCTGGCAGTACCAGCTTTAGGTTTGCCAGCATTATCAGTGTTTACTGGTTTTTCTGGAACAACACCTGTTGGTGTGCAATTGATCGGCGCGAGGTTTAGGGAAGATATACTTATTGCTGCTGGAACAGACATTGAAAAGTCAGGACAATCACCTTTGTGTGTTGATCCTAGTTGGTAAATTTTGATCCAGTTACAACCTGTTAATTGGTACTTTTAAATAATGTTCACCATCATCTTCAGCTGGTGGTAATTTTCCTGCCCGCATATTAACTTGAATAGAAGGGATAATTAACTTGGGCATGGAAAGTTGAGCGTCCCTAGTTGTTCTGAATTCCACAAATTCGCTTTCAGTTTTGCCCCCGCCAACATGAATATTAAGTTCTTTTTGTTTTGCAACAGTTGTTTCCCAACAAAACTCTTCTCTTCCTGGTGCTTTGTAATCATGGCACAAAAATAATCTAGTATCAGATGGAAGTGAAAGTATTTTTTGAATGGAATCGTATAGATCTTGTGCGGACCCTCCTGGAAAATCTGCTCGTGCCGTTCCAAAATCTGGCATGAAAAGTGTATCTCCAATAAATGCTGCATCATCAAAAACATAGGTTACACATGCAGGAGTGTGCCCTGGTGTATGCATAACACTTACATTTAGATTTCCAATTTGAAACTTGTCGCCGTCCTTAAAAAGTTGATCAAATTGGCTTCCATCCATTTGAAATTCAGTACCTGCATTAAAAATTTTTCCAAACACTTTTTGGACTGACTCAATATTAGCTCCGATTGCTATCTTACCACCTAATTGTTTCGCCAAATAAGGTGCAGCTGATAGGTGATCAGCATGAACATGGGTTTCAATAACCCAATCCAACTTCCAATCATTTGTTTTGATTTCTTGTATAAGCATATCTGCATGATTGGTATGAGTTCGCCCAGAAGCCAAATCAAAGTCGAGTATCGAATCTATTACTGCGCAAGAATTTGAAGTTGGATCTTTTACGATATAACAGGCCGCATTTGTATTTTCATCAAAAAAACTATGAACTTCTGGCTTAGGATTTTCAATCATTTAAAATTCTACCACTGCCCTTATTGATTTTCCTTCATGCATTAAATCAAACCCCTTATTGATGTCTTCTAAAGGCATTGTGTGCGTAATCATTGGATCAATTTCGATTTTACCATCCATGTACCAATCGACTATCTTTGGCACATCAGTTCTTCCACTTGCTCCACCAAAAGCGGTACCTCTCCAGCTTCTTCCTGTCACTAATTGGAAGGGTCTTGTTGAAATCTCCGCACCAGCTGGAGCAACTCCAATTATAATACTTTCCCCCCAACCCTTATGAGCAGATTCCAACGCGGTTCGCATTACAGAAACATTTCCGGTTGCATCAAAAGTGTAATCTGCACCACCTTTTGTCAGTTCAACTAAATGTTCAACCATGTCACCTGACACTTCAGTTGGATTTACGAAATCAGTCATCCCAAAACGTGTAGCCATTTCAACTTTTCCAGCGTTTAGATCAACACCAACAATCTGATCAGCACCAGCGAGGCGTAAACCTTGAATCACGTTAAGGCCAATTCCTCCTAAGCCAAATACAATCGCCCTAGAGCCAATCTCAACTTTTGCAGTATTGATTACTGCTCCTATTCCTGTCGTAACGCCACATCCAATATAACAGATTTTATCGAATGGAGCGTCTGGTCTAACTTTAGCTAATGCAATCTCCGGTAAAACTGTATGATTTGCGAATGTTGAACACCCCATGTAATGAAGTATTGGCGTACCATCTAACATCGAAAACCTCGATGTTCCATCCGGCATAACGCCTTGTCCTTGGGTTGTTCGGATCGCTTGACATAAATTTGTTTTTGGATTTAAGCAATAATCACACTCTCTGCACTCTGGAGTATATAAGGGGATCACATGATCGCCTGGTTTAACTGATGTTACACCTTCTCCAACTTCCAAAACAATCCCGGCGCCCTCATGTCCCAAAATTGCAGGAAATGCTCCTTCTGGATCATCTCCTGAGCGAGTGAATTCATCTGTATGACATAAGCCTGTAGCCTTTACTTCCATTAAGACTTCGCCAGCTTTTGGCCCTTCCAGGTTAACTTCCATTATTTCAAGTGGTTTACCAGCTTCTAAGGCTACTGCTGCACGAGTTCTCATCATTTAATTCCTTCTAAAGTTTTTCTATTAGTAAAAATTTTTTGATTCCTACATCTTATCTTACGATTCGTGAAAAGTTTTGCACCTACATCAAATTATTGCAATATTGGAATGCTATAATATATAAAAAACAACAAAAAATAATAAATAAAAGAAGCAATTACGCAATTTTTTTAAAAAGTTTAGAATTACAATGTATTTTACTTGTGTATACTTTTTGAAATGGCAGTCCCTAGGGGAATCGAACCCCTCTTTCCAGGTTGAAAACCTGGCGTCCTAACCGATAGACGAAGGGACCACTATTTCGTGAACGCGTTGTAGTTTGGGCGAAACAGCGTTGCAAGCGAAATATTACATTAATTTCCTAAAAAAATTCTATTTTGCGTAAGCTGCATCTTCAAGATTCATTTTTACACGCTTTCGTCCGCCCCAATCATCAATTTGTAATCGACCAGCCAAATGAAACCTAAGACCATTATGATTTTCAAGCACTTCACCAATTGATGTTTCAAAAGCTCTGAACACAATGACGTCAATTTTTACAGCGCTGTCGTCTGAAACTGTCAATCTTAAATGATTTTCACCAGCTCTTTTTGCAAATAATATCCGTTGATTTAAAAGGGCAAGTCTTGGCGCAGGAGCTCCAGCACCAAACGGGCCTGCATTATCAAACTCAGCAACTAACTCCTGAGTGACTGCGCTGCACATTAATGTTCCAGTGATAATAAGATCTTTGGGAGAAATATCATTAGCGCCGTTATCAATTAATAAATTTGTTAATCGCTGCATTGCTGTTGGTATCTGGTCTTCTCTTAAAGATAAGCCTGCTGCCATACTATGCCCACCACCCTTAATAATTAAGTTTTCGCTACTTAATCTCGTTATAGCTGATCCAATATCAATGCCCTTTATAGATCTTGCAGAACCTGATCCAATTCCATCTTCCAGACCAATAACAACAGCAGGGCGATTGTTCTGCTCTTTTAACCTCGATGCGATTATTCCTACAACTCCCGGATGCCAACCCTCTTTTGCTGCCCAGATTAGAGGCGCACTTGTATCACGAGTATTAACCTGGGTAGAAGCTTCGTGTAGAACCTTTTTTTCAATTTCTCGCCGATCAACATTTAATTTATTAAGTTTTGAGGCTATTAATTCAGCTTCAATTTCTGTTTGTGCGATTAGTAGTTCAACACCTAATTTAGAATTGCCAATTCTACCACCCGCATTAATTCTTGGCCCCAGTAAAAACCCCAAGTCATAAGCGCTTGGTTTAGATGTTAGCTGGCACACATCGGATAACGCACTCAAGCCAGGATTTGTTCTGTTTGCGATGACAAGTAGACCCTGCTTAACGAAAGCACGATTTAATCCAATAAGCGGTGCCACATCAGCGATCGTCGCTAAAGCAACCAAGTCTAAAAATTTTAATAAGTTTGGCGCATTCACATTATCATTTTTTAGTTGAGTATTTGCTTCAACTAATAAAATGAAAACCATAGCAGTGGCACATAGATATTTAAAATTACCTGTCTCATCTTGGCGACTTGGATTTATGATTGCAAAGGCTTCAGGCAAATTCTCTTCCGCTAAGTGATGATCTACAATAATAACGTCGGTGGGATTGGCAGCCAAAATGCTTTCAAATGCCACGGTGCCACAATCCAAACAAATAATTAGGTCATGCGTTTTTGAAAGTTTTTCCATTGCAGTTATATTAGGGCCAAAGCCTTCTCTAATTCGATCTGGAATATAGATGGTGCACGGTACTCCAAGATCCCTTAGCCAATTATTTAATAAGGCACCAGACGCGGCTCCGTCCACATCGTAATCAGAAAAGATTGCAATTTTATGACCCTGGTTGATTGCTGATATCAATCGTTTGGCTGCATTTTCAACGTCTTTGAAGCTCTTTGGATCTGGCAATAGATATTTTATTTTTGAGTCTAAAAACGTTTTAGCTTCTTCAACAGTTACTCCCTGAGCCGCTATTGTTCTACTTACAATTTCAGGAATTTGTAATGCTTGAGATATTGCTAGTCCTTGGCGTAAAGTTTCGTTTGGTAATCCAACCCATCTTCTGCCAGTTAGAGAACTTTCAACTTTAGAAAAGGCTTCACCCATTTCCTTTTAATTATTAAGTTTTTGCTGATAGTTTAACCGGCGGACTGAACCAGTTTTGGATCTCATAAGCATGGTATCTGTTTCAATAAAGTTTGCTGATCTTTTTATCCCATTTAAAAGAGACCCATCTGTAACCCCTGTTGCAGCAAAGAGAACGTCTGATTGAACCATTTCATCTCGGGAGTAAATTTTATTAAGATCTTTAATGCCTGCCTTAAAGGCTCTGTCTTTTTCATCATCATTTCGGAAAGTCAGACGCCCTTGTATTTGGCCACCCATGCATTTTAACGCCGCCGCCGCCAATACTCCCTCTGGCGCGCCTCCTGAGCCCATGTAAATATCAATGCCAGTTTTTTGCCATTCAGCGCAATGCATAACTCCTGCAACATCACCATCGGTAATTAGTCTTATTGACGCTCCAGCTGTTCTAATTTCTTCAATAAGATCTTCATGTCGTGGCCTTTCTAAAATGCAAACTGTAATTTCTTCCACGTTACATTTTTTTGCTTTAGCTAATGTAGTAATTCTTTCGCTAGGTGACATATCTAGATTTATCAAATTATCATCAAAGCCTGGTCCAATTGCTAACTTATCCATGTATACATCAGGCGCATGTAGCATGGTATTTTTTGGTCCCATCGCAATAACCGCTAGAGCATTAGGCATGTCTTTAGCTGTAAGAGTTGTGCCTTCAAGAGGGTCGAGAGCAATGTCTACATCGGGGCCATTTCCTTTCCCAACTTTTTCACCAATATAAAGCATTGGCGCTTCATCTCGTTCGCCTTCACCAATTACGACTACACCATTAATTTCCAGTTTATTTAATTCTGACCTCATTGCATCTACAGCAGCTTGATCTGCTGCTTTTTCATCACCACGACCAATCAATTTTGCCGAAGCTAGTGCAGCAGCTTCTGTAACCCGGGCCAAACTTAGTGAAAGTATTCGATCATGGAACTTTATTTCGTCAGACATTTTTTAGGCCTTAATTTACAATATGTTTAAATTATTAGATCAGGATATTTTAAGTTACTCTAGACTTCTTCAATTCTTAGGGCAACAGGGTCTTCCATCGTCACACCAGTTTTCACCACCTCTTTTAAAGCTCTGCGTAGTGTTTCTGGTAAAGTTTTGTGCGTTACTATAAAAACTGGAGCTGCAGCATCAGCATGTTGAGTTTGATGCATTTGATCTATTGAAATTTTGTTATTTCCAAGTGCAGATGCCATTTTTGCTAATACGCCTGGAGCATCTTTTAGTTTTGTTCGCACATAGTATGCTGACTCAGTAGAGGTTGATGCTTTCTTACTTTTGGTTAAATCTTTTGCAGGGCAACCAAATGTTGGAATATATGCACCCCTTGCAACGTCAATTATGTCTGACATAACCGCAGACGCGGTAGGTCCTTCCCCTGCACCTGCGCCACGTAAAATTATTTGCCCAGAGTTATCCCCATCAAAAATTATCATGTTCATTGCATTTTCAAGCTGTCCAATAGGTGATGCAGCAGGAACTAAACATGGCTGCATCCTTTGTTCCAGCCCTTCATCTGTGAGCTCACTAACACCCAATAGTTTAATTCGATAACCCATTTCCCTAACGTGTTCGATATCTTGAATGGTAATTTGCTCTATGCCTTGAATATCAATAGCATTCATTTCAATCTGAGTTCCAAAAGCTATTGATGATAAAATAGATAACTTATGGCTAGCATCAATTCCACCAACATCCAGTGTTGGGTCAGCTTCCAAATAACCTAGTGCTTTAGCTTCGTTGAATACTTTTTCATAGGATAAATTAGCACTTTCCATTCTTGTTAGTATGTAATTGCAGGTCCCGTTCATTACTCCCATTATTCTGGTTATTTTGTTACCAGCCAAGCTTTCAATTAAAGTCTTTATTGCGGGAATTCCCCCTGCGACAGCAGCCTCAAATTTTAATGAAACATTATTTTTTTCAGCTAAGATTGCTAATTGTTGGCCATGCTTTGATATCAGTGCTTTATTGGCTGTTATAACATGTTTTCCAGAATTTAATGCGATCTCTATTGCTTCTTTCGCTGGATTTTCTTCCCCCCCGATAAGCTCTACGAAAACGTCTATATCTGCTCTTCTGGCTAGGTTAGTTATTTCACTTTCCCATTCAAACTCTTTGAGACTAATTCCTCGCTCCTTGCTCCTAGTTTTTGCTGATACTGCAACTAATTCAATTGTTCTATCACTTCGCTGATTGATCAATTTGGCGTGTGACTCTAGAATTTTAAGAACTCCGATACCAACGGTCCCAAGCCCAGCAATGCCAAGTTTTAGTTTACCTTTCATAAAGCCCTCTCTTTAAGTTGGCATTAAAATTAATTTCCTGATTGTCGTATCAATTGTTTAATCATCTTTAAATGCTTATTTTAAAAAATATTATCTTTATTGAATTTTTATAAAAAAAATGAGACTACTTTAAAGGACAACATGTCGTTCTTTAAGATTAAGGTGAATTACCTAGAAAATATTACTTAATCAGTTACGAACTGAAGGGTAAAGGGAGAATAAGATGAAAAAAATATTGGGAATTATTGCTTGGGCCATCTTAACTGCATCGCCAGTTTTTGCTGGAGACCCTTCTAATGGCATTTGGAAGACAGCAGTTAGTGAGGAAACTGGAAGTTGGCTTCACGTTAAGGTTTATGATTGTGATGGTTTGATCTGTGGTGAAATTTTAGATGCATATACATCTGATGGGAAAATTTCTGAAGATTACGAACATAAAGGAAAGCCAATCATTTGGAATATGCAAATAAATGGTGATGGAACTTACAAAAAGGGTAAAATTTGGAACCCGACAAATGATAAGACTTACAGCTCAAAAATGGCTCTTGATGGAACAAGTTTGGATGTTAGTGGATGTGTTTGGGGTCTTTGCCAAGCACAAACTTGGGAAAGAGTTAGTGACTAATTGAAAAGTTTTTACACCATCTGACGTTACAATGTATAATTACGGTGTTTATTTTTTAATCCTGTCTTGGATTTAAAATTCTGTCATTTGAATACTTAAGATCATAGCGTGTAAATTTATCGGTTATGATTATTTTAAGAAGTATGGCAGTTTGAAAAGGTTGGTTTCTGTGAGCGGGAAAAATAATATTAGTCAAAAAGTTGCAGTTACCATTGTCGTGCCAACTTATAATGAAAGATTGAATATAAGACCTTTGGTGTCTTTGTTAGAGAACGCACTTACAGGTATAGATTGGGAAGTTGTTTTTGTTGATGATGATAGCCCTGATGGAACAGCAGATGAAGTAAGAGAGTTAGCAAAAAGTATCTCAAATATCAGGGTTATTCACCGTGTTGGGCGAAGAGGTTTATCCGGGGCTTGTATAGAAGGCATCTTATCCAGTGCAGGACCCTATGTTGCTGTAATGGACGGTGATCTCCAACATGATGAAAAGATCTTACCATTGATGTTAGATGCATTTGTTTCTGACCTTGACTTGGATCTAGTAATTGGTTCGAGGAACGTACATGGTGGTTCGTCCGGAAATGGCTTATCTCGCATACGTAGTTGGGGTAGTGATTTTGCAACATGGTTAGCACGCCGGCTCCTGAAAATTAATGTAAAAGATCCTATGAGTGGATTTTTTATGATAAAATTAGATAGCTTTAGAGAAGTGGTAAATGAGTTACAAAGCCAAGGATTTAAAATCTTAACTGATGTTTTGTCTGCTTCAAGAGGGGGGTGGAAGGTAAAAGAAATCCCATTTATTTTTAAGGAACGTCAGAACGGTGAAAGTAAGATGGATGGTGCCGTAACATTAGAATACTTTGGTCTCATTTTGGCGCGACTTACGGGTGGTACAATTAGTATTAGATTTGTCTTATTTCTTCTTGTTGGTTTAACTGGTGTTTTGGTGCAATTGTTAATGGTTGGTGTTTTCTTGAACTTGTTAAAATTCAGCTTTTTTTACTCTCAAATTTTTGCTGTAATTGCGGCTATGACATCTAATTTTTTTCTGAACAATATGCTAACTTATCGCGATCAGGCGTTGTCAGGAAAGCGGATTTTTCTTGGCCTGGTTTCATTTTATTTTGTCTGCTCAATTGGAGCTATAGCAAATGTTGCAGTGGCTAATTTGGTATATAGTTTTGTCTCTTTATGGATTTTAGCAAGTTTTTTAGGTTCGGTTATGAGTTCTTTATGGAATTTTATGTCATCAAAGTGGCTCACTTGGAGAATTAGGTGATAATGCGTGTTAGATGCTAAGTTAAATTTCTTTAAATATAGTGAATTTACTAAGCTTTTTGTTTCATTTCTGATTGCGAGAGTATTATTTGCTTATTACCTCCCGTTGGGTGTTGATGAGGCATATCAAATCACAGTTGGAAGGCATCTTGCTTGGAGTTATTATGATCATCCTGCATTAAGTTTTTGGGCACCCAGTGTCTTAAGTAAAATGTTTGGTTTTGAAAATATTTTTCTGTATCGGCTGCCTGCCATAATTTTTGGTAGTATCACTTTATCTGGATTATATGGAATTGGACTATTGTTAGAAGGAAGAAAGGCAGCATTTTGGACAATTGTTTTATATATTCTTTCACCTTTTTTCTTTTTTTCGGGTGGTATGTTTGTCGTACCAGATGGCCCATTAAATGCTGCAATTGCGATGACAATGTTTTTGTTTATCAGATCCCAAACATTAAAATCAGGATACGTCTTTCAAATGATTTTGATTGGCATCTGGGTGGCAATATCATTTTTATCTAAATACCATGCAATCTTATTACCATTTTCGTTGCTCTTTTATTTTTTGATATCAAGTGAGCGCAGATATTGGTTCTTTCATTCAAAAATTTGGATTATTGCATTGATTGGTGTTCTTGGACTTTTACCGACATTAATTTGGAATTATCAACAGGGATGGCCTTCTTTTATATTTCATGGTGGCCGCACTAATTTTGAGTTTAGTCCTATTAGTTTCATTATAATGGGTCTTGGCCAACTGATCTATCTGCTCCCCTTAACATTATTTTTAGCTATCTGGGCCTTTTTCGCAATTAAACGTAACAAACTTAATAATCTCTTAATTTATCCAGCATCGTTTATCATCCTTAGTTTCAATCTTTTATATGTTTTAGGTGCTGAAGGTTTTCCACACTGGACAATGCCTGGGTGGATGCTGTCACTGCCTTTAATTGGCATCTTTTTAACCCAAAAGAGTGATCAGTTCAGAAATAATGTTAAAAAACTTCTGTTTTGCTGTGTTATACCAGTGTGGTTGTTGATAGGCATTGCAGCAATCCACATTAATACAGGATGGCTGACTGCGCATCTAAAGACCGCGCCGCGCTGGGATGTGACTTTGCAGTTTATGGACTGGAATAAATTTCCTGAAAAATTCGATCAAATCTGTTGTGATGACAATATAAAAACCATTGGGTTTTTGAACTGGGTAGATGCTGGGTTGATTGGAGCTACTCTAAAAGGAAGATATCCGATTAGGGTGGTTGGCAAAAACCCCCATCATTTTATTTTCATGGATAATAGTTCCGAGCCAGTTATGGGTTATCTTTTGGTCCCCGCTTTAATGCATGAAATGGATAAAACTATCGAACATGTGCTTGGCCAGTCAAGACTACTTGATCCAAACGTAAAATTTATACAGTCTATTGATGTGAAAAGGGGTAGTTTTGATTATGCAACGGTGCTGGTTTTTAAAATGCTACTGCCAAAACCTCAAATAGGTGGTTAGACAGGAGATATTAACAGAGAAAAAATTAGATTGTCACATCTCTTGCAATAATTGTTATGAGATCGTATGTGCAGTAGTCGAAGAGTATTAGATTAGGATAAAATTTGTGATGACAAACCCATTTCAGTTTATTCAACAAGTAAGAGCGGAGATTTCAAAAGTCGTTTGGCCGACAAGGAGAGAAACTCTGTTAACCACGGTAATGGTGTTTATAATGGCGGCGCTGACAGCCACATTTTTTTCGTTGATCGATATGGTAATTCGATTTTGCCTTTCTTTGGTGATTGGCGCATAAATTTCGTGTTGAAAGTACTTGATTTATGATCATTTGAAGGTTAGAGGCAGTGTAAAGATAGTTCATCGCGTGCAAAGATTCGTGTTGCGCGCGGTTTTTATTTGTGAAAACAGCACATTAAGTGTTTGAAATTATTTGTAAGTTCGTCCTAGACGAAAAAAAGGTTGTGTTGATAATGGCTAAACGGTGGTACTCAATCAGCGTTCTTTCGAATTACGAAAAAAAGATTGCGGAACAAATCCTTCACGCGGTTGAGCAAGAGGGCTTATCCAACGAAATAGAGGAAGTTTTGGTGCCAACTGAGGAAGTTTTGGAAGTAAGGCGTGGGAAAAAAGTAACATCAGAGAGGCGTTTTATGCCTGGTTACGTTTTGGTAAAAATGGAAATGACTGATAAAGGCTATCATACCATAAATTCTATTAACAGGGTTACTGGTTTTCTGGGGCAGCAGGGTAAGCCTTCACCGATGCGCGATGCTGAAGTGAACACTATACTAAACAGAGTTGAGGAGGGAGCAGAAGCTCCACGGTCTCTAATAACATTTGAAGTTGGTGAGCAGGTAAATGTTACCGATGGTCCATTTGATGGGTTTTCTGGAATGGTTGAAGATGTTGATGACGACAATCAACGTTTAAAAGTTACAGTGTCAATTTTTGGTAGAGCGACACCAGTCGAATTAGAATACACACAGGTTTCAAAATAGGATTTGTGTGATGTCTGTGGAAGGTTAAAGCACGCGTGTTTTTAACCGTACCACGCAATAACAAGCCAAGGGACGCGCCCAAGGCTAATTGGTTCAGGCCAAAGTAAGTCTGAACGATAAGAAAGAGAGGCCTTAATGGCAAAAAAAATAGCCGGCACAATGAAGCTGCAGGTTCCTGCAGGTCAAGCCAACCCATCTCCTCCAGTGGGTCCCGCTTTGGGACAAAGGGGTATAAATATTATGGAGTTTTGCAAGGCATTCAATGCTAAGACGCAAGACTTAGAGCCAGGAGCGCCATGTCCAACGATCATTACATATTATGTGGATAAATCTTTTGACATGGACATCAAAACATCACCTGCATCTTACTTTCTGCGAAAAGCGTCTAAGTTGAAGTCGGGCGCTAATTTACCAGGTAGAGAAACTGTTGGTTCGGTCACTACCGCTCAGGTAAAGGAAATAGCTGAAGCAAAGATGAAAGATTTAAATGCAAACGATATCGAAGCGGCAATGCAAATAATTTTGGGTTCTGCACGGTCAATGGGCATTGAGGTGAAAGGTTAGGTAATGGCAAAATTAGGTAAAAGAACTAATGCAGCTCGAGCAAACTTCGCCGGCAAATCTAATTTGTCTGTGGAAGAGGCTGTCACGTTAATAAAGAAAAATGCTAAAGCAAAATTTGATGAAACGGTAGATATTTCAATAAATCTAGGGGTGGATCCTCGACATGCCGACCAAATGGTCCGTGGAACCGTCAGTCTGCCAAATGGAACTGGAAAAACGGTAAGGGTTGGGGTTTTTGCACGTGGGGCAAAGGCTGACGAGGCAACAGCTGCAGGAGCTGATGTTGTTGGAGCAGAGGATTTAATGGAGACTGTGCAGTCAGGAAAGATTGAGTTTGATAGATGTATAGCGACCCCTGATATGATGCCGATCGTTGGACGACTTGGTAAAGTTTTGGGCCCAAGGAATTTAATGCCGAATCCTAAGGTTGGAACTGTCACGATGGACATCGAAGCGGCAGTTAAGAATGCTAAGGGTGGAGAGGTCCAGTTTAGAGTTGAAAAGGCTGGCGTTGTTCATGCTGGGGTAGGGAAGGCGTCATTTGGAGAGAAAGAGCTAGTACAAAATATTCAGGCGTTTATTGATGCGGTTTCAAAAGCGAAGCCATCTGGCACCAAAGGTGCTTACATGAAAAAAATTGCTGTTTCGTCCACAATGGGACCTGGCGTTTCGTTGGATTTGGGTGCAGCAAACTCGAAATAAAGGTTGGTCCGTTTTACGGACTTTAACCAAATGAATGAGGGGGCAGACGTTCTGACCTTTCTAGGTGAGAGAAATCTTACTGTCGTCCGAGACGGAGGGTATGAATAACCATATAAATCCTTCCTGAGATGAGTAACGTAATTATTTGGCCTTTTGGGCGATTTTAGACGGGACTCTTTAAATTGGACCCATCGCTGGTTGTGAAGGCAACCAGCTAATTTGAGCCGGGAGGTTAAACCCTCCCATAATTTGGAGAAAAACTGTGGATAGAGCAAAAAAAGAAAGTGTTGTCGAAGATCTTGGCAATATTTTTATGAGCTCTGGTGTCGTTGTGGTTGCACACTACGAAGGGCTTACAGTTGCAGAGATGCAAGACTATCGCCGGCGTGTAGGCGCGGTTGGTGGAACTGTACGTGTTGCCAAAAATAGGCTCGCTAAAATTGCGTTAAAAGGAAAACCTTGCGAAAGTATTGCAAGCCTTTTGAATGGAATGACTATTCTCACCTATTCTGAGGATCCAGTGGCGGCAGCAAAAGCGGCCAATGACTTTTCTAAAGAAAATACTAAGCTCACGATACTTGGTGGAGCAATGGGTGAAATGGTTCTAGACGTTGCCGGCGTAAAGGCCGTAGCAGCTCTACCATCGAGGGAAGAATTAATTTCTTCAATCGTGGGTTGTATAGGCGCACCAGCTGCAAACTTAGCTGGAGTTCTTACTTCACCAGGAAGCAATATAGCGAGTATTTTATCTTCGATCGAGGAGAATGCGGCAGCGTAAGGCAATTGTAGGAACTTGGTGTAATTTTAGACATCGGAACAGAAATTAAAAAAGAAATGGAAAAAGCAAATGGCTGATCTAAAAAAACTAGCTGAAGAGATTGTGGGATTAACACTTCTCGAAGCTCAAGAACTAAAAACAATACTTAAAGACGAATACGGCATTGAGCCTGCTGCTGGTGGCGCGGTAATGATGGCGAGTGCTGATAGTGGAGATGCTGCTTCTAGTGGCGACGATCAAACAGAATTTGACGTAATCTTGAAAGCTGCAGGTGGTAACAAAATTGCTGTTATCAAAGAGGTTCGAGCAATTACTGGGTTGGGTCTGAAAGAGGCCAAGGACATGGTAGACGCTGGAGGCAAGGCGATTAAAGAAGCTGTCAGCAAGGAAGAGGCGGAGGAAGTTAAGGGTAAACTAGAAGCTGCCGGTGCTGAAGTAGAAGTCAAGTAGATAAAATATTTGCGATTGAGCCATTTGATTTTGGCTCAATCGCGCTTGTTTTTCATAGACATCCGTTTAATCAGATGTCTATGAAAAACAGGGAACTTCGAGAGTTTATCACTGGGAAGATAGGCAAGAATAGAACAACACTGTTTGAGTGAGCTTTAGCAATTCCGTGCCCACCGGATTGCAAGAGTGCGCAAATAAAAAGTGAGACGAGTATGGCACAAAGTTATTCAGGACAAAAACGAATCCGTAAACATTTTGGTAAAATCCGAGAAGTTTTAGAGATGCCCAATCTTATCCAAGTTCAAAAATCTAGCTACGATCTATTTTTAAACTCTGGTGAAGGTGAGGCACCCACTGATGGTGAGGGAATTATGGGTGTTTTTCAATCTGTATTTCCAATAAAAGATTTCAATGAAACGTCTGTTTTAGAATTTGTCTCCTACGAATTGGAACATCCTAAATATGATGTTGAAGAATGTCAGACCCGGGATATGACTTATTCTGCCCCACTCAAAGTAAAATTGCGCTTAATTGTCTTTGATGTGGATGAAGACACAGGTGCCAGGTCGGTAAAAGATATTAAAGAGCAAGATGTATTTATGGGAGATATGCCATTAATGACGCCTAATGGTACGTTTGTAGTTAATGGAACAGAAAGAGTAATCGTATCTCAAATGCATCGTTCTCCAGGTGTGTTCTTTGACCATGATCGCGGCAAGACTCACTCGTCGGGAAAACTTCTTTTTGCATGTAGGGTTATACCTTACCGGGGTTCTTGGCTTGATTTTGAGTTTGATGCAAAAGATTTAGTTTTCGCTAGAATTGATCGAAGAAGAAAATTGCCTGTTACTACTGTGTTATATAGTTTGGGTTTGGATAGAGAAGGCATTATGGATGCTTACTACGATACTGTGGTATATACTGTTAAAAAGAATAAGGGTTGGGTAACAAAGTTCTTTCCAGAACGAATAAGGGGAACAAGGCCAAATTACGACATTATAGATGCAAAAACTGGAAAAGTTATAGCTGAAGCTGGTAAGAAAGTTACTCCTCGGGCAGTAAAAAAATTAATCGATGACGCAAAAGTTACTGAGATTTTAGTTCCTTTTGATGAACTAGTAGGTAAATTCGTTGCTAAAGACTTGATCAATGAAGAAACTGGGGAAATATGGGTCGAAGCTGGAGATGAATTAACTTGGGAACTTGACAAAGATGATGAAGTGAAGGGCGGTGCTCTTAAAAGATTGATTGATGAGGGTGTTACAGATATTCCAGTTTTAGATATTGATAATGTAAATGTTGGGCCATACATGCGCAATACGGTTGCATCTGATAAAAATTGGAATCGTGACACTGCATTAATGGATATCTATCGTGTGATGAGGCCAGGTGAGCCTCCAACAGTAGACGCAGCTTCTGCACTTTTTGAAACATTATTCTTTGACTCAGAGAGATACGACTTGTCTGCAGTTGGCAGGGTAAAAATGAATATGCGTTTAGATCTTGATGCGCCAGATACTCATAGAACCTTAAGAAAAGAAGATATTATTGAGTGTATACGCGCAATTGTTGATCTTCGTGATGGACGAGGCGAGGTGGATGATATTGATCACCTTGGCAATCGAAGGGTTAGGTCCGTTGGTGAGTTGATGGAAAATCAATATCGGGTTGGCTTATTAAGGATGGAGCGAGCAATAAAAGAACGCATGTCTTCTGTCGAGATTGATACTGTGATGCCGCAAGACTTAATAAATGCTAAACCTGCTGCGGCTGCGGTTAGGGAATTCTTTGGCTCTTCACAATTAAGTCAATTTATGGATCAAACAAACCCTCTGTCAGAGGTAACCCATAAGCGTAGGTTATCAGCTTTGGGACCAGGTGGTTTGACACGCGAAAGAGCTGGATTTGAGGTTCGAGATGTCCATCCAACCCACTATGGTCGAATGTGTCCTATTGAAACACCAGAGGGTCCAAATATTGGTCTAATAAATTCACTAGCATCATTTGCTCGAGTGAATAAGTATGGTTTTATCGAAACACCATACAGAAAAGTTGTTGATAGCAAAGTTACGGATGAAGTGATTTATATGTCTGCAACCGAAGAAATGAGACACACTATTGCTCAAGCAAACGCTCAATTGGATTCACGGGGTAAATTCATAAATGATCTCGCATCTACTCGAAAGTCTGGAGAGTATACTTTGCAACCTCCGTCAAACATTGATTATATCGACGTTAGTCCAAAACAATTAGTTTCGGTAGCTGCGTCGCTAATTCCTTTTTTAGAAAATGATGATGCAAATAGGGCTTTGATGGGTTCAAATATGCAGCGTCAAGCGGTTCCCTTAATGCAAGCAACAGCTCCGTTTGTGGGAACAGGAATTGAAACAGTGGTAGCCAAAGATTCAGGTGCTGCGATAATGGCTAAGAGAGGTGGGGTTATAGATCAGGTCGATGCCACTAGAGTTGTGGTTAGGGTCACTGATAAGTTAGAATCAGGTGATCCCGGTGTAGATATCTATAGCTTGCGTAAGTTTCAGCGGTCAAATCAGAATACCTGTATTAATCAAAGACCACTTGTAACGGTTGGTGACACTGTAATCAAAGGAGAGGTGGTAGCAGATGGTCCCTCGACTGATATGGGTGAGCTCGCCTTGGGAAAAAATGTACTTGTCGCATTTATGCCGTGGAATGGTTACAATTATGAAGACAGTATTTTAATCTCTGAGCGAATAGCAAGAGATGATGTGTTCACCTCAATTCACATTGAAGAATTTGAGATAGCGGCCAGAGATACGAAACTAGGTCCAGAGGAAATAACTCGTGATATCCCAAATGTTGGAGAGGAAGCTCTTCGTAACTTGGATGAGGCGGGTATCGTTTATATTGGAGCGGAAGTTGAGCCTGGCGATATTCTAGTGGGAAAAATAACACCAAAAGGTGAAAGCCCCATGACGCCAGAAGAAAAACTTCTAAGAGCTATTTTTGGAGAAAAAGCATCTGATGTTCGTGATACCTCCTTGCGGGTAAAACCTGGTGATTTTGGAACGGTTGTTGAGGTGCGAGTGTTTAATCGACATGGCGTAGAAAAAGATGAGCGGGCTCTTCAAATTGAAAGAGAAGAAGTGGAAACTCTAGCGCGGGATCGAGATGACGAAATTGGAATTCTTGATCGGAACATTTATGCTCGCTTAAAAAGCTTAATTTTAGGCAAGAAGGCACTTAAAGGTCCTAAAGAGATAAAGGCGGGGTCGAAAATAGATGAAGAGCTTTTAAATCAGATAAGCAATGGATTGTGGTGGCAATTAGCAATAGATGATGAGAAGTGTGCGTTGGATGTTGAGGCTCTAAATAGTCAATATGAATTGCAAAAGAATGTTTTAGAAAATCGTTTTCAGGATAAGGTTGAAAAAGTAAGAAGGGGCGACGATTTACCTCCAGGCGTAATGAAAATGGTTAAGGTTTTCGTGGCAGTTAAGAGAAAGTTACAACCTGGTGATAAGATGGCGGGGCGTCATGGAAATAAAGGTGTAATTTCAAAGGTTGTCCCAATGGAAGATATGCCATTTTTAGCAGATGGAACGCCGGTAGATTTTTGTTTGAATCCACTGGGTGTGCCATCAAGAATGAACGTGGGCCAAATTTTGGAAACTCACATGGGTTGGGCGGCTCGAGGTTTAGGTCAAAGCATTTCAGAGGCACTTGCAGAGTTTAAGAGGTCTGGAGAAAAAGGACCGTTAGATGATGCAATAAAAAATGCCTATGGTGAAGACCTGTTTAATGAAGCTTTTAAGCCGATGTCTGAAGATCAATTTGTTGAAGCTGCATCAAATGTTGTTGACGGAGTGCCAATTGCTACACCGGTATTTGATGGTGCAAAAGAAAATGATGTCAATGAAGCTTTAGAAAAAGCTGGTTTTGATAGATCTGGTCAGTCAGTTGTATTTGATGGACGTACGGGAGAGCAATTTGCAAGACCTGTTACAGTCGGGGTTAAATATTTACTTAAACTGCATCATTTAGTGGATGATAAGATCCACGCGCGCTCTACTGGTCCATACTCGCTTGTCACCCAGCAACCTTTAGGTGGTAAAGCACAATTTGGTGGTCAGCGATTTGGAGAAATGGAAGTGTGGGCATTAGAAGCATATGGTGCGGCTTACACTCTTCAGGAAATGTTAACCATAAAATCTGATGATGTTGCTGGGCGTACAAAAGTTTATGAGAGCATAGTTAAAGGTGAAGATAACTTCGAGGCTGGAATACCAGAAAGTTTTAACGTTTTAGTTAAAGAAGTCAGGGGCCTTGGTCTTAATATGGAGCTTCTAGATGCTGTGGAGGAAGAATGATCACAGCTTTAGAAAATCTCGCTCACCCAGAAAAATGTTAGGATAAGAATATGAACCAAGAAATTACAAATAACCCTTTTAACCCACTAGTTAACAAAAAAGCATTTGATGAAATTAAAATCTCTTTGGCATCGCCTGAGCGAATTTTATCATGGTCTTTTGGTGAGATAAAAAAGCCTGAGACAATAAATTATAGAACATTTAAGCCAGAAAGAGATGGTTTATTTTGTGCAAGAATATTTGGGCCAATTAAAGATTATGAATGTTTGTGCGGTAAATACAAACGAATGAAATACAGAGGTGTTGTTTGCGAAAAATGTGGTGTTGAGGTTACATTACAAAAAGTTAGACGGGAACGCATGGGACATATTGAGCTAGCGGCTCCGTGCGCTCATATTTGGTTTTTGAAATCGCTACCATCACGAATTGGTCTAATGTTAGATATGACGCTCCGAGACCTGGAACGAATATTATATTTTGAAAATTATGTTGTAATTGAGCCAGGTTTAACAGATTTATCTTATGGTGATTTACTAACTGAAGAAGAGTTTATGGATGCGCAGGATACGTTTGGTATTGACGCATTTACGGCTGGTATTGGTGCTGAAGCAATTAGAGAAATGTTGAAAAATATTGATCTTGAAGCTGAAGCGGAGCAGTTGCGGAGTGATTTGGCTGAGGCCACTGGAGAACTGAAGCCGAAAAAGATTATTAAAAGATTAAAAATTGTAGAGAACTTTTTGGAGTCTGGTAACAGACCAGAATGGATGGTTCTAACAGTGGTGCCTGTAATTCCTCCAGAATTGCGCCCATTGGTGCCTTTGGATGGTGGTCGGTTTGCCACCTCTGATCTAAATGATCTATATCGAAGAGTGATTAATAGAAATAACCGCTTGAAGCGATTAATCGAATTGCGCGCTCCGGATATTATCGTCCGAAATGAAAAAAGAATGCTGCAGGAATCTGTAGATGCATTGTTTGATAATGGTCGCCGTGGAAGAGTAATCACAGGTGCAAATAAACGACCACTTAAATCATTGTCTGATATGCTTAAAGGGAAACAGGGCAGATTTAGACAGAATCTTCTCGGTAAACGAGTAGATTTTTCTGGTAGGTCTGTAATTGTCACAGGCCCCGAATTAAAATTACACCAATGTGGATTACCAAAGAAGATGGCTTTAGAGCTGTTCAAGCCCTTTATATATTCGAGACTCGAAGCAAAAGGGTTGTCTTCTACTGTCAAACAAGCAAAAAAATTAGTAGAAAAAGAGCGTCCAGAGGTATGGGATATTCTAGATGAAGTAATCAGAGAACATCCAGTAATGCTAAATAGAGCACCAACTTTGCATCGATTGGGTATTCAAGCTTTTGAACCAGTTTTGATTGAAGGGAAGGCTATCCAATTGCATCCTTTGGTATGCTCAGCTTTCAACGCAGATTTTGATGGTGATCAAATGGCTGTACATGTGCCTTTATCTTTAGAGGCCCAGCTCGAAGCAAGAGTTTTGATGATGTCGACGAACAATGTATTGTCGCCTGCTAATGGTAAGCCAATAATTGTCCCGTCTCAGGATATGATTTTAGGCCTTTATTATATTTCGATGATGCGGGATGGCATGAAAGGCGAAGGTAAAATATTTGCGGACATCGAAGAAGTCCAGCACGCACTAGATGCTGGTGATGTGCATTTGCACGCAAAAATTCAGGCTCGTTTGGCTCAGGTTGACAACGAAGGTAATACCTATTTTGAAAGATTTGAAACAACTCCTGGCCGCGCCAGATTGGGATCACTATTACCGCTCAATAACAAAGCCCCATTTAGTTTAGTTAATAGACTAATTCGGAAAAAAGAAGTTGGAGAAGTAATTGATACTGTTTACCGCTACTGTGGGCAAAAAGAGAGTGTCATTTTTTGTGATCAAATCATGTCTCTTGGATTTAAGGAAGCTTTCCGTGCTGGGATATCTTTTGGCAAAGACGATATGGTTATTCCAGATTCAAAATGGGAAACTGTTGATGACACGAGGGGACAGGTTAAAGGTTTTGAGCAGCAATATATGGATGGTTTGATTACGCAGGGCGAGAAATATAACAAAGTTATTGATGCTTGGTCAAAATGTAATGATAAGGTAACAGATGCAATGATGGGAGCAATCTCAACATCGGATACTGACTCACTTGGCGCAGAGATGGAACCTAATTCTGTTTACATGATGGCCCACTCAGGTGCTAGGGGTTCGGTAACGCAAATGAAACAGTTAGGCGGAATGCGTGGTTTAATGGCAAAGCCTAATGGAGATATTATTGAAACTCCAATCATTTCAAACTTTAAGGAAGGCTTGACTGTTCTTGAATACTTCAACTCAACCCATGGGGCGAGAAAAGGCCTATCTGATACAGCGTTAAAAACGGCTAATTCTGGATATTTGACTCGTAGATTGGTTGACGTTGCGCAGGACTGCATTGTGCGTGTTCACGATTGCGGTACAGATGCTTCGATCACTGCTACTGCTGCTATAAATGATGGTGAAGTTGTTGCAACACTTTCAGAGAGAATTTTAGGTCGGGTAACCGCGGAGGATGTTGTTAAACCAGGAACTGAGGATCTTTTACTTGCAAGAAATGAACTTATTGATGAGAGGATGTCTGATACATTTGAGCAAGAGGGCGTTCAATCAGTTAGAATACGTTCAGCTCTAACATGTGAAGCTGAAGAAGGAGTTTGTGCGCTTTGCTACGGCCGTGATTTGGCAAGAGGTACTTTGGTTAATCTTGGTGAAGCTGTGGGTATCATCGCTGCTCAATCTATTGGGGAGCCGGGTACACAGTTAACTATGAGAACGTTCCATATTGGTGGCGTTGCTCAGGGTGGACAGCAGTCATTTCAAGAAAGTTCTCATGAGGGTAAAGTCGAATTTAGAGGATCAAACTTACTTAAGAATGCTGATGGTGCAAATATTGTTATGGGAAGAAATATGCAGATAGCAATCATTGATGCCCACGGAGCCGAAAGTGTATCATTCAAGCTCGGTTATGGTTCACAAGTTCATGTTAAGGATAAGCAAAAAGTAAAGAGGGGCGATAGGTTATTTGAATGGGACCCCTATACCTTGCCTATAATTGCTGAAAAGGGTGGTAGCGCTAAGTTTGTAGATCTCATAAGTGGAATCTCTGTAAGAGATGACATGGATGATGCAACTGGTATTTCCCAAAAGATTGTGTCTGATTGGCGTTCTGCATCACGTGGCAGCGATTTAAAGCCTGAGATAATAATTATAGATAAAAAGGGGGAGCCAGTACGTTTGGATAATGGTAATCCTGCAACCTATACAATGTCTGTAGATGCCATTCTATCCGTTGAGGAGGGTCAAGATATTAAAGCTGGGGATGTGATTGCACGAATTCCACGTGAAGGTGCAAAAACAAAGGATATTACTGGTGGCTTACCCAGAGTTGCTGAATTGTTTGAGGCGCGTAGACCAAAAGATCACGCAATTATTGCCGAGGCTGATGGTTATGTAAGGTTTGGACGTGATTATAAAAACAAAAGAAGAATAAGTATTGAGCCATCTGAAGAAGGTATGGAGCCAATTGAATATATGGTTCCAAAAGGTAAGCATATACCTGTTGCAGAAGGTGATTTTGTAAAACGTGGCGAGTACATAATGGATGGAAATCCCGCCCCTCATGATATTTTACAAGTTATGGGTATCGAGGCTCTTGCAGATTATTTGATTGATGAGGTTCAAGATGTATATCGATTGCAAGGCGTAAAGATCAATGACAAGCACATCGAAGTAATAGTTAAACAAATGCTTCAGAAGTGGGAAATCCATTCCTCTGGTGGAACAACCCTTCTGAAAGGTGAGCACGTTGATAAGGCAGAATTTGACGAAGCCAACGCTAAAGCTGTATCTGATGGGAGGGAAGAAGCAACTGGCGCCCCAATATTATTGGGTATAACCAAAGCATCATTATCTACCAGGTCATTCATCTCTGCAGCTTCATTTCAAGAAACTACCAGAGTTCTCACTGAAAGTTCTGTTCAAGGTAAAAAAGATAAATTAATTGGCCTTAAAGAAAATGTAATTGTAGGTCGTTTAATCCCTGCTGGTACTGGTGGGGCTATTTCAAACATCAAAAGAGTGGCTCAAACAAGAGATCGGGTGATCATTGATGAGCGGCAAGCAGAAGCTCAGGAAAATATAGCATTAGAATCTCCTGAAGCTTTTGAGGCGGCGGAGGAGATCTTTTCAAGTACTGAATCGAACGCAGCGACGGATAGCTAGGCGCAGCCAGGTTAAATACTTTTATAATATAAACCTAACTACTTATGTTAACTAGCTTAAGTAGTTAGGTTTATTTCTAATAATAATAAATTTTGAACGTTTTTAGTGATTTTATTTCCAGATATTAAAATAATTGGTTTTTCAGTGTATCTTTATGATTGAGAGTGTTGACAACCAATCAGAACAAACATATACGCGCGCTACTCTGGAAGTTTAACTAACTTCAATGGATAGCCATTCTTGGGCGGACATGATCTAGGCTAAAGCTTCGATCCTCTGAAAATAAGGCGTTTAACCTTTGGTTGAGGCGCCGTAGTACGAGTGCTTTTCGTTTAAGCGAAAGGCATATTTAAATAGTTATGGGTTAGAAACGGGGAACCGGCATGCCAACAATTCAACAGCTGATCCGCAAACCGCGACAGCCAAAAGTAAAACGATCAAAGTCTATGCACTTGCAATCGTGTCCTCAAAAACGCGGAGTTTGTACTAGAGTTTATACGACAACGCCAAAAAAACCTAATTCAGCGATGAGAAAAGTTGCGAAAGTTAGGTTGACTAATGGTTTTGAGGTAATTTCATACATTCCTGGTGAGAGTCATAATCTTCAAGAACACTCAGTGGTACTAATTCGAGGTGGCAGAGTGAAAGACCTTCCTGGAGTTCGTTATCATATCTTAAGAGGTGTTTTGGACACACAAGGTGTTAAAGACCGAAAACAAAGGCGTTCGAAGTACGGCGCTAAGCGTCCTAAATAAGGAGAGGCTAGATGTCACGACGTCACGCAGCAGAAAAACGAGATATTTTACCCGACCCAAAGTTTGGAGATCGTGTACTGTCCAAGTTTATGAATAACCTCATGATTGATGGCAAAAAATCAATTGCAGAAGGTATTGTATATGGTGCGTTTGAGCGCGTGGAAGGGAAGCTAAAAAGGGCTCCAGTCGAGGTATTTCATGAGGCACTTGAGAATATTAAGCCGACTGTAGAGGTTCGGTCTCGAAGAGTAGGCGGCGCCACTTATCAAGTACCGGTAGAGGTCAGACCAGAGCGGCGAGAGGCACTTGCTATTCGCTGGATGATTGGTGCGGCTCGAAAAAGAAATGAAAATACAATGATTGAACGGTTAGCTGGTGAGTTAATGGATGCAATTAATAGTAGAGGTACTGCGGTAAAAAAACGTGAGGACACTCACAAGATGGCGGAAGCAAACAAAGCTTTCAGCCACTATCGCTGGTAAGCGCAGGGATCTGGAGTAACAAAATGGCACGAGAATATCCACTTGATAGATACCGAAATTTTGGAATTATGGCGCATATTGATGCCGGTAAAACTACTTGTTCTGAGAGAATTCTTTACTACACAGGAAAGTCACATAATATAGGTGAAGTGCACGATGGTGCTGCCACCATGGATTGGATGGAGCAGGAGCAAGAGCGTGGTATCACAATCACTTCCGCCGCGACCACAACTTTTTGGGAACGTACAGAAGACGGAAGTACTGCCGATACAGAAAAACACCGGCTCAATATTATTGATACTCCAGGTCACGTTGATTTTACTATTGAAGTGGAACGTTCCTTGGCAGTTCTTGATGGAGCGGTGTGTGTATTAGATGCCAATGCCGGTGTCGAACCCCAAACAGAGACAGTTTGGCGTCAGGCGGATCGCTATCACGTTCCACGTATAGTTTTTGTCAACAAGATGGATAAAATTGGTGCAGACTTCTTTAATTGTGTTGATATGATAAAAGACAGGACTGGCGCTAGAGCGATGCCAATTCAGATCCCTATCGGTGCTGAAACTGAGTTGGAAGGAATTGTAGATTTAGTAACCATGGAAGAATGGGTTTACGCTGGTGAGGACTTAGGCGCCACATGGGAAAAACGCCCAATTCGGTCTGAACTTGCTCAGAAATCTGAAGAATTGAGAAACGAAATGATTGAGATGGCTGTGGAAATGGATGATACAGCCATGGAGGCATACTTAGATGGAGAAGAGCCAAGCGCTGCGTTGTTGCGTAGTCTAATAAGAAAAGGCACTCTTGCAATGGAATTTGTGCCTGTATTGGCTGGATCAGCGTTCAAAAACAAGGGTGTTCAACCATTATTAAATGCAGTTATTGATTATCTTCCGTCGCCATTGGACGTTGTTGACTATATGGGTTTTAAACCTGGAGACGAGACGGAAACTCGTAATATCGCAAGGAGAGCCGAGGATAACATGGCATTTTCTGGCTTAGCGTTCAAAATTATGAATGATCCATTTGTGGGGTCATTAACATTTACCCGAATTTACTCAGGCACGCTTACTAAGGGTGGATCAATGATGAATTCCACAAAAGGTAAGAAGGAACGCGTGGGTCGCATGATGATGATGCACTCTATTAATCGAGAAGAAATTGAAGAGGCGTTTGCAGGGGACATAATTGCATTGGCTGGGCTTAAAGATACTACAACCGGGGATACTTTGTGTGATGAGAAAGATTCTGTCGTGTTAGAAACGATGACTTTCCCAGATCCCGTGATAGAAATTGCTGTTGAGCCAAAAACGAAGGCTGACCAGGAGAAAATGTCACAAGGTCTAGCTCGATTGGCAGCGGAGGATCCTTCTTTCAGAGTTGAAACAGATTTAGAATCTGGACAAACAATTATGAAGGGAATGGGAGAGCTTCATCTGGATATTTTAGTGGATAGATTAAAGCGAGAGTTTAAGGTCGAGGCTAATATTGGTGCTCCGCAGGTGGCTTACAGAGAAACTATTGGGCATGAGGCTGAAATTGATTACACTCATAAAAAACAATCAGGTGGATCTGGGCAATTTGGTCGAGTTAAAATGGTAATTTCACCTACTGAGCCAGGTGAGGGGTATAGTTTTGAAAGCAAAATTGTTGGAGGCTCGATACCAAAAGAATATATTCCAGGAGTTGAAAAAGGAATAAAATCAGTAATGGACTCAGGCCCTCTAGCTGGCTTCCCTGTTATTGATTTTAAGGTATCTTTGATTGACGGTGCCTATCACGATGTGGACTCTAGTGTTTTAGCTTTTGAATTGGCAGCAAGAGCTGGAATGCGAGAAGGTCTTCGAAAGGCGGGGGCAAAAATGCTCGAGCCGATTATGAAGGTAGAAGTTGTTACGCCAGAAGAATACACTGGAGGTATAATAGGTGACTTGACCTCACGGAGGGGGCAAGTGCAGGGGCAGGAACCTCGTGGCAACGCAATTGCAATAAATTCAAATGTCCCACTTGCAAATATGTTTGGTTATATTAATACGCTGAGATCAATGTCTTCGGGACGAGCAAATTTCACGATGCAGTTCTCTCATTATGACTCAGTACCACAAACTATTTCAGACGAAATACAGGCAAAATACGCATGAGATTTATATATAATTAGTTAGAGTTCGATGGAAATTCCATCTTAAAGAAAGCAAAGGAGGCCAAGATATGGCAAAGGAAAAGTTTGAACGCACGAAGCCACATTGTAACATTGGTACGATTGGCCATGTTGACCACGGCAAGACGACATTAACT
>Ga0209425_10000767_pt1 | contig 38118 bp, 30 predicted proteins | sample COG_05_FD_184749 | JGI IMG/M metagenome (GOLD analysis project Ga0209425, IMG submission 184749) | Pelagic Microbial community sample from North Sea - COGITO 998_met_05 (SPAdes) (version 2) | ecosystem: Environmental > Aquatic > Marine > Neritic zone/Coastal water | place: Helgoland, sampling...
ATTGAAAGTCCTGCCGTGACAGAGCCGCCGGGAGAATTGATATATAAGTGTATGTCTTTGTCCGGATTTTCTGCTTCCAAGAAAAGTAGCTGAGCTACAACCAGATTCGCCCCTATGTCCTCCACTGGACCTGTCATGAAGATTACTCTTTCTTTTAAGAGTCTGGAATAAATATCGTAAGCACGCTCACCTCGAGGAGTTTGCTCTACCACCATAGGGACCAGTTGATTGATAATTTGTGATTCGTTTTCTAATTTCATATTTCTCTCTTATTTTATATCTGAGTCTCTTTTATTATTTTTCAAGTTTTTTATTGACCGTTAACGCATTCTTCATAAGAAATAGTTTCTTCTTTTGCTTTAGCTTCTCTTAGTAATATATCAACAACTTGCTCCTCAAGAGAAATTGATTCAATATTTTTTAATTGTTCTTCATCGGAATAGAAGTAATTAATTACTTGCTGAGGCTCCTTATAACTAGCAGCCCTTTCTTCGATAATTTCTTTTACCTTCTCGGGATCAGGTTTTAGATCTTTATCTTCTATGATTTTATTAAGAAGAATTCCTATTTTAACTCTTTTAGAAGCCTCTTCTTCAAATGTACTAACAGGAAATAGTTCTTGATCTATTTCTTTGGGGTCCATGCCCATTCTCCTGGCAGTATCATTTCTCATATTCTCTACCTCGGACTCAATCATCGCTTTTGGAATCTCAAAATCATTATTATCTGAAAGCGCATCAAAGACACTTTGCTTAGTTTTGTTTCTCAATAAATTCTTTAAATCTTCTTCAAGTTTAGATCTGACTTCTTTCTTGTAATCTTCAAGACTTGTTACTTCTATTCCTGTGCTTTTAAAAAATTCTTCATTTAGTTCTGGCAAGGATGGTTTAGAAACTTCTTTAACTGTCACATCAAAAGAAACATCTTTTGAAGCTAGTTCTTTTTTTCCATACTCTTCTGGAAATTTAAGATTTAACACCTTTTCTTCAGAAGCTTTCAGTCCAATCAACCCTTCTTCGAAACCCTCAATCATTGATTTAGAGCCAATCTCAACAAGGAAATCATTAGCCGTTCCACCTTCAAATTCTTCTCCATCAATTTTTCCTACGAAATCAATCTTAACCTGATCTCCAGATTCAGACATTGCCTCTGCAGGTTCCCATTTGCTCATTCTCTTTTGCAGATTAACAATAGTTTTCTCTAGGTCCTCTTCTTCGATAGAACAGTTTGGCTTGGTGTAATTTAACCTACCAAGACTGGACATTTTTACTTCTGGGTAGACTTCAAAAGTTGCTTTAAATTTTATGTCTTTGTTCTGCTCCATTGATTCAGGTATTAAATTTGGTCTGCTTACAATTTTTAGACCTTTGTCTTCTACTAAATGTTGGAACTTATGACTAACTGAATCGTAAACAACGTCTTGTCTAATTTCTGGCCCGTACATTTTTGTAACGACATCTAGCGGAGCCTTGCCCTTACGGAAACCTTTTATCTTTGCATCTTTTTGTGCACTGAGAAGCTTCGCGGACACTTTTTCTTCTATCTCATTAGAAGGAATGACTATGTCGAGGCTTTGTTCAACGTTTGATTTATTACCGAATGAAAATTTCATATTATTTATTATAGTTGGGGTGGGTGACGAGGCTTGAACTCGCGACCACTGGAATCACAATCCAGGGCTCTACCAACTGAGCTACACCCACCAAAAAATTTTATTTTAACATTTAAAAAATTGTAAACTTACAAAAACTTGCCTTTAAACTAAAAGAAATTTTTAATTGAATGTGTTTGGAAAAGATTCGTTGCAGGAAAATGGACTTAAAGCATCCTAAAGCCATTGGCTGAATTATCAGTTTTAGCTTCTTGAGCAAGGACATCGTCAACGTAAGCCATTTGTGGACCATCCCAACAAAGCGAAAGAAAATTATTAATCCCTTCTTCTTCTCCTTGTAAAAAGACCTCTATGGAACCATCTGCTGCTTTCCTTACCCATCCACTTAAATTATCTTTTAGAGCTTGCTCTTTAGCCCAAGCTCTAAAACCTACTCTGTGAACTTCTCCGTAAATGGAAATATGGGTGGCGGTCATGAAATTGAAAGGTACGTCTAGGATGTTCTAAAATAATTCTTTGTTTACATCAGAAAATATATTATTTATGACCAGGGAAATCAATAACTTTTAAAGATAAATTAAATTCTTCATTTATTTAATTTTTGAGAGATGGCGTCCTCGGCAGGACTCGAACCTGCGACCCATGGTTTAGAAAACCATTGCTCTATCCAGCTGAGCTACGAAGACACGCTGAGGATTATATAGGAAGGAAAGTTTGATTTAAGATTTTTTTAACCTTACAAAGATCTGCTTGCCAAGAAAGGGCTTGGATCAATATCCGTAGATCTGTTTACTATTAAATCTGCCACTAATGATGCTGAACCCATGGCTAAAGTCCAGCCTGATTGCCCTTGTCCAGAATTTATGAATAAACCGTCAATCTTTGTTTTTCCAAGAAAAGGTAAGCCATCAGCACTCATTGGCCTAAATCCGCACCAAAGTTTCCCTTCTTCTAAGTCTAGCTGAGAGTACAATTTAGGATAAATTGATTCTAACATTTCATTAAGATAGGTAATTCTTTTGGGATGAATATTGTCATCAAATCCAGCAAACTCAGCAGTACCTGCGATTCTAATTCTATTCCCTAAAGGAGTTACAGCGGTATGTGTGTTCTCATCTAATACAGCAAGCTTTGGCTTATTATCTAAACCTGCCGTGTCTAAAGTTAAAGAATAGCCTTTAACAGGCCTTACGGGCAACCTCAGACCTATTTGCTTTAAAAGAGCATGAGACCAACTACCAGCTGCGACTACCACCCTTTTAGTTTGTAAAATAGCTCTGTCAGCTATTACACCATTTACCTTTCCTTTATGAATAAGAATTTTCTTTATATCAGTGTTAACTAATATTCTGCCACCTTTAGATCTAACTAAGCCTTCTAAAAGTTTACAAAATTTATAGGCATCCCCAATTTCATCTTCAGGGTAATGGATCCCCCCTACCAGTTGGTGGGATATTGGCGCAAGCGCAGGCTCCACCAAAGAAATATCTCGCGAATCCATGACTTTCATTGATATGGAAGAGTTCAGAATTTTTGTTATTTCTACTGATCTATCTAAAGCTTCTTGAGAGTGAAAAATTTTTAATGTGCCGTTATCATTATTATCGTATTCAAAACTTTCTTTTTCTCTTATTTTTTTAGTTAAAGATCTGCTGTAACTAGCTAGCTCAAAGCCATTTTTTGAAATTTCAATAAACCTTTTTTTTGTTGAATTCCTTAGAAATTTTAATCCCCAAAAAAGAAGTGAAGGTATCGCACTAGGAGATAAAACCATTGGAGAGTCTTTCCTTCCTATGCCTGAAAGAATTTTAAGAATATCAGAAGGAGAATTCCATGGCGTGGACTGAGAAGGCGTTAACATACCTGCATTAGCAAAACTTGTCGCACTGCCAATGTCTTCTTCTTTCTCTAGTATTAGTACACTCTCGCCTCTGTCTAAGAGAGCATTTGCTGTAGCAAGACCTTGAAGACCTCCACCAATAATGACTATTTGATTATTATCCATTATTTAGAAATACTTAAAGCCATAATAAAAAAAATTGGTCGGGGCAGCAGGATTTGAACCTGCGACCACCTGCTCCCAAAGCAGGTGCGCTACCAGGCTGCGCTATGCCCCGAAAAACAAGGATTATACATTCTTAAAATAATCTAAGTAGAAAAAGGTATGTCTAAACTAAAAAAATCTAACTATTTTTGGTCGTACAATTAATTAATTGATATTTTAGTTAATTTCCATAAGGCAAAAAAAACCCGGTCAGAACCGGGTTTTCTTTTGATAGTTAAACTATCTCATCAATTTCAATCCTACAGAGATCATTCTGCCTCTGGCATCATGATGCTTAGGATCGTAGCTCCAGTTAGCTGCGTCATAAACCATCGGTGCTTCTTCGTCTAAAGCATTCTTAACACCTAAGGTAAATTTCATGTCATTATCACCAAAATTAAACCTATAAGCATATTGAAGATCTAGAGTTAAGAAACTATCAATATTTTGGTCAAAACCCATGCTGGCAGCTGTAGCACTTACAGCTCTATCAGTTTCATAATCTGAAACAAATCTAGCGTAAGCTGCGAATGCATGATCTCCAGAATCTAAGCCAGCCGATAAGACCATCTTAGTTTCAGGTAAAGATCTAGCAAAGTTGTCGTGGTTAAACATTCCAACCACGTCTCTTTGCGCTCCTGCATAAGGTATTTCATACTGCATGATATGAGTTAGATTTACACCTAGAGATAATTGACCCAGGTCAGTATCGACTCCATAGTTCGCTTCGAAATCAATACCATTGGTATCAACTTGAGCAGCGTTAAAGTATGAAGTTGTAACACCAACAAGTGTTCCGCCTTCTGTTCTTTTAACAGCATCAGCAAAAGGAGTTAGTCTAACTAATCCCTGCGCGTTCTCGATAGTAATTACATTGGTATAATCAATAGTCCAATAATCAAGCTTCATTTCGAGCTCATCATTAGGGTACCAAATAAGACCCATGTTCATATTGTCAGATTCTTCTGGTTCAAGAGCCACATTATTGACCGTAGCAATACGTATAAATACTGTTCCACCTTTGGCTGTGCCGTCTGCGTTGTAATCCTGTATGCCTTGAAGACCTACACCACTACTATTAAGTTGTGCCAATGAAGCTTCTCTGAAAGAAGTACTTAAAGAAGCCCTAAGGATTAAATCATCAGTAGCCTGATACCTAAAAGAGACTTTAGGATCAACAGTTGAGCCTGTTTCAAGGTCCTCGTATCTTAAAGCTGCTTTGATCGACAATTGGTCAGATAAATCCGAAGATAATTCACCAAATATGGCTGTTGAGTCCCTGGAAGTTGAAGTTTCAAGACCTCCTCCCAAGAAAATCATGTCAGCAGGTTTTGTTAGGTTTCCTGCGGCATCAAATTCAACAATAGAAATATCATTTCTTTCGATATCTAACTTTTCATTTCTTGACTGAAAACCAAGAGCGTATGACAGGTTATCAGTTTGTCCTGATGTCACAAAATCCAAAACAGACAATTCAACGTCAACCCAGGTTTTTTGATCCGTACGAATCCAGTCTCTTAAAGCTTGTGAGTTTGCAGAGGAATCGAAAAGGTCCCATGTTTCGTTTCCAGAATTTCCACCGCTACCATTGATAGCAGAACTAAATCTAGAAGTACGGGTATCTGGTTGAGAACCATAAGTAGCTTCATTACTAACTGTGTAGTGCAGATCCCAATCATTACCATTCTCAAAGGTTCCTGCAAAACCAGCAGATACTCTGTCAGTTTCAATTTCTCTGGGTGCGTTTGGTGAAGGAAATGCAGAACCAAGAGCTCTTCCAAGCCACATCAAAGGTACTCCAAATGGGTTTCCACCTTTTCCAGGCATAATCAGATTAGAGGTACTAAGGTATGACAATGCCGGATAAGAAGGAGATTGAGGGTTGTCATAAACGTTTGTTTGAGAATTCAAAACATCCAAATCAAAAGTTGTTCCATTGGCCATTTCAGTTTTAACTGAAAGATAAACACTCTGATGTTTTTCATCATTCACTAGGTTAAAACGATCGCCGTATAAAAAACCACAACGCTCTCCACTTCCCTGAGGGATAATAATACCGTTGTTCGCGACACAGTTTGCATCGGGAACATTCTGAAAAGCTGTATACGTTCCAGCATAAGGACCGGAAGCTACTGTTGAAGGTCCGAAGAGTAGGAAAGAATTACCAAGACCACTTATTCCTAGAGGAGCAAGACTTGGACTAAAATCAGAACCTCTTAGAGGCGATCGATCTAAGTTACTCATAGCAATTACAAAATTTGTTTCTCCGCTTTCAGCACCATAAATTAGACCTGTACGGTTATCTTTTGAACTACCTAAATCTGTTTGTTGGGTAGAAGCTTCAACTTCAAAACCAGTAAAGTCTCTTCTAAAAATATAATTCACTACGCCAGCAACAGCATCGGAACCATAAATTGAAGCAGCTCCTTCTTTAAGAACCTCCACTCTTTCTAGTGCAATTGTTGGAATAGAGGATGTATTTACAAAAACACTTCCATCATTAGCTGTAGCTCCTGTAACAGTTTGTCGCCTTCCGTCTATAAGAACCAGGGTTGATGAAAGTCCAAGGCCTCTTAGGTTAACGTTTGTTAATCCTTGAGTTGCGCCTGAAGTAAAGGAGTCAGCGTTATTTTCTGAACCTGAATTAACAGCAATATTAGCTGTAATGTCTGCAACGGTAATTGCTCCCATATCATCTATTGCAGATCGGCTATAGATTTCTACAGGTGAAGCACCGTCAGTTGGACTACCTTTAATGTATGAACCGGTTACAACAACTTCCTCAACGCCGTCTTCATCTGCAGCAGAAACTGTAAATGACAAAGCAAGCGCTAGAGGGATTGTGATATTCAATAATTTTTTAAAGATCATGATTTCCCCATTATGTTTAATATACAAAAAAAGTTAATAATATAACTTTTATTCAATTAACTCTATTGAAAACTAAGTAGAAACAGCCTTACAAATGAGCTATAAGGGACTAAGTTACAGTCTTACATACGAAAATACCAGAAAAAGAATTTAGTTTTTTTTAATTAATATGATTGATTAATTGGTAACAATCTGATTTTATTTTTTTCAACTTTTTAGTGGTCAGTTTAATTATCTTTGAGCAAACGAAAGCCCGTGAGAGAATATATTGATGTCAACAATACTCGATGGTAAATCTTTATCACTCTCCACAGAACAAGAGCTAGCTGAAAGAGTTCTAGAAATTAAGAATAAAAAAGGTTTTGTACCTATCTTAGCTACCATTCTAGTTGGCTCTGATCCTGCTTCAGGAACTTACGTCAAGATGAAAGGTAATGCCTGTGAAAGAGTGGGAATGAAATCTCTTAAAGTTGAATTAAATGAGAAAACTACAACAAAAGAATTATTGTTAAAAATTGCTGAATTGAATAAGAATCCTGAAGTGCATGGGATTCTCTTACAACATCCCGTTCCCGATCAAATAGACGAAAGGCTTTGTTTTGATGCTATTGATATAGCAAAAGATGTTGATGGTGTTACGAGTTTAGGGTTTGGTAAAATGGCAATGAATGAGCGTGCTTTTGGATCTTGCACACCCCAGGGAATAATGCGCTTATTAGAGCATCACGAGATAGAAATCTCTGGGAAACATGCTGTTGTGGTTGGACGAAGTCCAATCCTAGGTAAGCCTATGGCAATGATGTTATTGAACAAAAACGCAACCGTTACTATTTGCCACTCAAGGACCAAAAATTTAGAAGAGCATTTAAAAAGTGCTGATATTGTTGTTGGAGCAGTTGGTATACCAAAGTTTATTCAATCCAAATGGGTAAAAGAAGGAGCCGTAGTGATAGATGCCGGTTATCATCCAGAAAAATGCGGCGACATAGACTTAGAACCATTAATTGACCATTGTTCTGCATATACCCCCGTTCCTGGAGGAGTAGGTCCAATGACAATTAACACCCTGATACTGCAAACAGTAGAAGCTTGTGAAAATTCGTGATTGAATGGTCATCTAAACTAATTAGTTGGAGCTAAAATATGAATCACATTGATGTTGTAGTTGTAGGAGCGGGAATATCAGGCATTGGAGCAGCTTACAATCTCAAGACGCGCTGCCCTCAGAAAAGCTTTACCATCCTAGAAGGAAGATCAAACATCGGAGGAACTTGGGATTTATTTAAATATCCAGGAATCAGATCGGATTCTGATATGCACACGATGGGTTTTAAATTTAAGCCCTGGAACAGCCCAAAAACAATAGCCGATGGACCTGCAATACTTAGTTATTTAGAAGAAACCATAGAAGAAAATGATCTCAGAAAGAAAATTCAGTTCAATAAAAAAGTAATAGGTGCTGCTTGGTCATCAATCGAGGCGCTTTGGACGCTTGAAGTAGAAGACCAATCCGACAAGACAGTAGAAAAAAATACTTGTAATATTTTGTATCTCTGTGGTGGTTATTACAACTACGACAAAGGCTATACTCCAGAATTCAAAGGCGTCGAGAATTTTAAAGGACAAATTATACATCCTCAAAAGTGGCCTGAAGACTTAGACTACTCAGATAAGGAAGTTGTGATTATTGGCAGCGGAGCAACAGCGGTTACGATCGTTCCTTCTATGGCTGAAAAAGTAAAACACATAACAATGTTGCAACGATCCCCTACTTACTATTTTGCTGCTCCTGATGAAGATGTAATCGGTAATTTTATTAAAAAGTTTACCACCAATAGGCTTGGATACTTTCTTGTCAGATGGAAGAACATTCTTCTAGGACGATTCATGTTATCTAGAATGAGAAAAAATCCGGAAAAAGTTAAAACACAGCTCATTGATCAAGTGAGGGATCATTTAGGCGATGACTACGATGTAGATAAACATTTCACACCAAGATACATGCCCTGGGATCAACGCTTATGCTTAGTTCCTAACGGCGATATATTTAATGCGATTAATTCTGGCAAGGCTTCTGTAGTTACCGATAAGATAGATACGTTTACAGAAGAAGGCATTAAGCTGGATTCCGGTGAAGAACTGGAAGCAGACATAATAATCACAGCAACTGGTCTCAATATGCAATTGCTGAATGGCATAGATATAAAGATTGATAATGAAACTTTAGACATTTCAAAAAAACTTCAATACAAGACTATGATGTTTAGTGATGTTCCAAATTTAATTGCCACTTTTGGATACACCACGGCTTCTTGGACACTAGGGGCAGACCTTATTTCTGAATACGCTTGTAAACTAATTAACTTACTGGATAAAAAAGATTGTAATTATTTCTGCCCAGAGTCTGGAGATGATGTCACTTCTAAAAATGATTATTTAGATCTTACTTCAGGTTATATTGAAAGAGTTAAACATCAGCTACCTAAGCAAGGTTCAAGAGATCCGTGGATAAACACCCAAGACTATTTAAAAGATATCACCCAAATACGCTTCAAAAGCTTAGAAGACGAAGATCTTAAATTTAAAAAGGCTGGTTAGTTTTAAATTGTTTTTTTTTCAAAAAAATCATCAAAATAGTAAAAGTTCACACCTTCTTTAAACCCGGAGAGTCGGATCATGGCTTTTGCCAAAACTTCTGACTCTACACTCCGGTATTTAGTCAGGCTTCCAATAAGGAAGGGGTTCACTAAAAACGGTTGAAGGATTTGTCCTATGTCCTCCCCTGCCCTTGATTCTTTCCTCGATCCAATCAAAAGACCCGGTCGATGAATTGAAATAGAATCAAAATTTAAACCTGAAATCTTTTCTTCAATTAATCCTTTGGTTTTTAAATAGAAGTTTGAAGAACCCGAGTCTGAACCAACGGAAGTAATTATTGAAAGATTTCTAACTCCATTTTTTTCTGCTTCTCTGGCCACATCAATGCAATACTGGATATCTACTTTTTGAAATGCTTCCTTTGACCCGGCTTTCTTAATAGTAGTGCCCAGACAGATGTATATATCTTTGATGTCAGAAAATGATTCGCTGTTCAGCTCCATTGCATCAAAATCTACCTTTATATACTCCAGGATAGAATTTGAGGTTAACTGATCTCCTCTTGTGAGAGCTTTAACCGGTTCGCCACCTTCAATTAATTGATGAACCAAGGAACTCCCAATCAATCCAGTTGATCCAACGACCATTGATTTATTTCTAATCACTGCTTAAGGCCAATATTTATCTTTAAGCAATCTTTTGTACAATTTTCCAGTTGGATGTCTCGGCAGTTCTTCTTCAAAATCTATACTTCTAGGACTCTTAATAGAGGACATATTTTCTTTACAATACGCAATTAGCTCAGCCTCCAGATTAGGGCCTGCATCATCTAGGTTGGCAGGCTGGACTACTGCTTTTACTTCTTCTCCCATCTCTTCATTTGGCACACCAAAAACAGCAACATCAGCGACTTTGGGATGCATAACCAATAAATCTTCTGTTTCTTTTGGATAAATATTTACGCCCCCAGAGATAATCATAAAAGACTTACGATCGGTTAAATACAAGTAACCTTCGTCATCCAAATATCCAACATCACCCAGAGAACTCATGCCATCTTTGGTTATGGCACTCTCGGTTTTTTCTTTATCATTGTGATACTCAAAAGTTGTTGCTGTGTCGCCGCCGAAATAGACACCTCCAGTTTCTCCAACTGCCACTTCTTTTCCCTCTTCATCCAGTATGTGCAGAGGGCCGAACAATGAACGACCCACGGATCCTTTGTGTTCTAACCACTCTTCAGAATTGATAACTGTCATTCCATTGTTTTCTGTACCAGCGTAGTATTCATGCAATATTGGGCCCCACCATTCAATCATTTGTTCTTTGACGACTACTGGGCATGGCGCTGCAGCATGAATTGCCACTTGATGGCTAGACAGATCGTATTTAGATTTAATAGAAGGGTCCATTTTAAGAAATCTCACAAACATCGTTGGTACCCATTGCGAGTGGGTAACCTTAAAATCTTCTATTGCTTTTAGAGCCGATTCTTCATCAAATTTTTCTAAAATGACGGAAGTAGCACCTGCAGCCAAGAAAGCCGAATTAAAAGTTAAAGGGGCCGCGTGATAAAGAGGAGCTGGAGAAAGATAGATACTTTCTTCACTTCCTGCATAAATCATCAGAGCTCTACTAAGCGCGGTATCCTCATCTTCTTCTGAATAAGGAAGAGGATCTAGTGTAAGTTGTCTCTTAACGCCTTTAGGTTTACCGGTAGTCCCTGAAGAGTAGAGCATAGATCCGCCTTGACACTCATCTTCTACAGATACTATGGGCATAGATTCAATGGCATCTTCATAAGATTCATAACCTTCCGCAGTTCCATCAAGCATCAACTTTTCAACCCCCTCTAAAGAAGCATTAAGATTTACAGCAGTTTCTTCTAAAAATTTTGAAGTTATTAAGGCCTTAGCTTCGCAATCTTTAACTATGTATTCAACTTCTGAAGGTTGAAGCCTCCAACTTATGGTCGTGTATCGAAGACCGCTACGCCAAGCAGCAAAGACAATTGGGAAAAATAGATGATGATTCTCAAGCATGATAGCTACCGAATCTCCGGGGTTTAGCCCTAGTGAACGAAACAAATGTGCACCTTGATTTGAGAGCTCATTCATCTCCCCATGAGTAATCACCTTTCCGCTGCCTGACATAATTATTGCCGGTTTATTAGGGAATTTCTTTCCATTAACTCCTGGATGCATACCTTCTCCTTATAAGTATAAATTTGTAAATATATTATGAGATATTGCCATACAATAGTGTTTTAGGTAAGTATCAAATAAACTCTTAAACAATGAATGCAAAACCTCTAGCTTTAATAACGGGATTCGGTGGGATAAATTCAGCAGGAAGAAGTTCATCTCATATCAGTTACAAAAATCTAATTTTTGATACCTTAAACTCCAAAGACCAATTAGAGGTTTTACAAGATCTGGCTGTTATGGAAGGAATAATAGAACCCATTGGACGATCTTGGGAGACAACTTCGGGCGATTCAATAGATCTTAAATCCTATCTAATTGAGAATCAGAAAAATATAAGATCCGCAACAATGGTAAGAAAAATAGATCATGAGATCTATGACACGGATGGAATTATTACCAATGACATTCAAGCAAGTGCTGCGGGGCAACTCCCTTCTGGCTTTGACCCTTCTAGTCTTTATGCTGCCAGACAGCACCCAAAGGCATTACAAATGACGGTCTTTGGAATGGGTGATGCTTTAGGTCAACTGGGTATTGATTGGGATGCCATACAGTCAAAAATAAGTCCAGATGAAGTTGCCGTATTTAGCGGAGCTGCAATCGGACAAATGGATAAGTTTGGTTTCTCTGGTCTCATGCAATCTCGTTTAAAAGGGTCTAGGGCCAGTTCAAAGAATCTTGCTTTGGGACTGGTTGAAATGTCTGCGGACTTCATCAATGCTTACATATTAGGTAGTGTGGGAAGAACTGGACACTGCGTTGGGGCTTGTGCAACTTTCTTATATAACTTGCAACTCGGCAAAGAAGCCATTGAATCTGGCTCTGCTCGTTTTGTTGTGGTTGGTGGTTCTGAAGCACCCATTACCCCAGAGATAGTTGATGGCTTCTATGCAATGAGTGCCCTATCGGATGATAAGCGCATGCTTGAACTACAATCCTTGCAAAACGAATCCACTGAAAATGGACCGAATCAAATTAGAGCTTGCAGACCTTTCGGCAACAACATCGGCATGGTCTTAGGAGAGTCTGCTCAGTTTACTATTCTAATGGAAGATGCCTTGGCTCTTGAACTGGGAGCTAATATTTATGGCTCTGTACCATCGGTCTTTTCTCACGCGGATGGCTACAAAAGCTCCATAAGCGGACCTGGTATTGGAAACTACATATCCATGGCTAAATGTGCTTCAAGTGCTTTAAAAATACTTGGAAGTACTTCACTAAAATCTAGAACTTTCGTGCATGCTCATGGTACGGGCACTCCCGCCAACAGAACAACAGAGTCTCATATACTGAATGAAGTCGCTAAAACACACGGAATAAAATCTTGGCCTGTCTCCGCAATTAAATCCTATTTAGGACATAGCATGGCGCCTGCTTCGGGAGATCAGCTAATAACGTCATTAGGAACTTGGGAAAAAGGTGTCATTCCGGGTATTCACTCCACAGATCAAATTGCAGACGATGTGCACAACAGTAATTTAAATATTCTTTTGGAACATGAGATTCTAGACCCCAACTACTTTGAGGCAGCGTTTCTTAATGCAAAAGGTTTTGGAGGAAATAATGCTTCTGCTTTAATTTTATCTCCTGATAAAACTAAAATGATACTAAAAGAGAAATTTAGTGATTCAAGAATAAAGTCTTACCATGCTAAATTAGAAGATACAAAAAAAGAAACAGAAAAACATAATCGATCCTGCCTAAAAGGTCGTTACAAGGTAATTTATAAATTCAATGAAAATGTATTGCAAGGAGAGTCAGACGTAGAAATGAAAAAAAACAGTATACGCTTAAAGGGATTTACCCAACCAATCAAACTTAAATAAATCTATTTGGAGAATTAAAAATGGAAAGAAACTGGAGTGAAGTAAGAAGTGAAGTGAAAGACTTTGTAGAGAATGAAGTCTATCCAGCAGAACCAATACTAGAAAAAAGAGACGATGAATCATCCAAGAAGCTTTCTGAGTTGATGCAATTAGCAAAAGATAAGAATCTTTGGGCATTAGGTCATCCTGAAGACATTGGGGGTCAAGGAATGCCCTTCATGGAGTACGTGTATGTTAATGAAGTTGTTGGGAGGTCTTCTCCTTCCATGGTTGCATTAGGCACCCACTCGTTACAAGACTCAATAATGTTGAGAGAATTTGCTTCAAAAAGATGGAGAGATACCTATTTAGAACCATTGGTTGCGGGTGAAATTTTTCCCAGTTTTGCCATGACTGAACCTGATATATCTAGCTCTGACCCAACGCAACTTCAAACAACAGCAATCCTAGATGGCGATGAATGGGTCATCAATGGCAGAAAATGGTTCACGACTGGAGCAGCAAGAGCAACGTATACAACCGTTATGTGTAAAACAGAATTGGATGTCCCAAGTCACGGTGCTTTTAGTATGATCATTGTTCCAACGGACAATCCAGGATACAAAATAATAAGAGAAACTCCAGTGCTTGGAACAACTGGCGGAAGTGGTCATTACGAAGTTGAATACGATAATGTCAGAGTGCCCGCAGAGAATTTACTCGGTCCCAGGGGCCAAGGGTTTTTGATAGCACAAAGAAGATTAGGACCTGGAAGAATATTTCATTGCATGCGCTGGTTAGGACAAGCGCAAAGAGCCTTTGATTTGATGTGCTCAAGAATGCATGAAAGAGAAGCTTTTGGTTCATCTTTAGCTGATAAGCAATTACTTCAGAAATTTGTCTTTGATAGCGCTTGTGAAATCCAAGCTAGCAGACAACTGACATTGGATGCTGCCAAGAGAATAGATGAAGGCGATGATGCCAGAGTTGAAATTGGTATGATTAAGGTCGTAGGGGCAAAGATGGTACACAATGTCATTGATAGAGCCATCCAGGTTCATGGAGCCAAAGGTTTAACAGATGATACACCTTTAAGCTTAATGTATCGTCATGCTAGAGAAGCGAGAATATATGACGGTCCTGACGAAGTGCATGTCCAATCCGTTGCAAGAAGAATTCTAAAAAATTATCAAAACAACGGAGCCGGATGGGATTTTGGAGAACGGGACGCAAGTTTAAATTCTGATTGATTAAAATGAGTGAAGGGTTATCCGTTCTTCTCAGTAAAGGTTTATCTGAGTTAGGTGTAAGCGGATCTATAGAAAACCTTGAGCCTCTAACCGGTGGTGCTTCAAAAGAAATATGGAAATTTAATTTAGTAAATTCAGACGTTTCTTTAAAAATGATATTTAGAAGAGGCTCTGGAACAGAAAGCTCCCTGGCCATACAAACTGCTGATGAAGCAAAAATTCAAGAAGAGGTTCGTAAAGAAGGTGGACCCGTTCCTGAAATAGTACTGGTATCAAACTCCGGTAATGACCTTGGTGATTCCTATGTCATGAAATTCATAGAAGGAGAAACCATTGCCAGGAAAATTCTAAGGGATGAACGTTACAAACCTGCCTTACCTCTTTTGGCCCATCAATGCGGTGAGGCAATTGCAAAAATTCACAACACCCCGCTAGCCAATCTTCAATTCCTTCCTAAAAAATCTCCGATTCAACTCATAGAAGACCTTTACAACCTTTATCAATCCTATCAGCAGCCTTCGCCTGTTTTTGAATACGCTTATCGATGGCTTAAACAACAAAACTATGGAGATTTTAAAGACAGTCTCGTTCATGGTGATTTTAGACTTGGCAATATATTGGTCAATGAGCATGGGTTAGCAGGAATTATAGACTGGGAATTGGCTCACATTGGTAATCCAATTCAAGATTTAGGCTGGATGTGTGGTAATTCTTGGCGCTTTGGAAATTATAAAATGGTGGTCGGAGGCTTTGGAGAAATAGAAGACTTAATCGATGGCTACAACAGTGTGAGTGAAGAGAAGATTAATGCCGAGCTCATAAAGACATGGCAAGTATTTGGAACTTTTAGGTGGGGCGTTATCTGCCTAATGCAAGCGTATGCTCATATAAATGGCAGTGTGAATTCTATTGAGAAAGCTGCAATAGGAAGACGCGTCTCTGAAACAGAAATAGATATTGTTGACTTGTTGTTTTTAGGAGGTAATTAATGATATTCGATCGACCAACCAGCATTGAATTAATAACGGCTGTTATTGATTTTCTCAATACTGAAATCAAAGAAGAGCTCCCCCCTCACCTAGTCTTCAAGCTCAGGATAGTGACGAACGTGCTGCAAATTGTGCAAAGAGAAATAGATCTGGGAGAGTGCTTATCAAAAGAAGCTGAAGAGTTAATTAAAGAAGTAATAAAAAGTACTCAAGAGCCTTCTTTAGTTGAACTCGCGAACTCCATAAAAGAAAGCAGTACGGAATTAGACAAAGAAAGTCTTAAGAATGCTCTTATTGAGATCACCAAAAGCAAGATATCAGTGGACAACCCACGATACTCTACTTTTAAAAAACTAGTCGAGTGATTTAAGTTGCTTTTTATCTCTAAACATCATCATTAAGGGCATAAATAAAGGCCAAGTTTTATGATAGTGTTTTGGAAATAAACGCTGAGAGAGATCTAAGAGTTTGGCATCCAAACCAATAAATATTCTTCTTTTATTCTTCTTAACGCCATTAAGAATTATCTCTGCGGCTTTACTCGGATGCATTCCTCCTTCCCGAAACTGATTGCCCATTTCTTCTATCGTAGAAGGGGCGCCTCTAGTAAAGATAGAATTCTGTCTCTCTTCAACCTGATTATTAAATTCCTCTTCATCAAATCTGGCATTCGCAGCAATATTGGTACCAACATGTCCTGGATGAACGCAATGGATTTGGAGATTAGGATTGGTGTCCGCCATTTCCATGGCTAAACTTTCCGTAAACCCTCTTACTGCAAATTTAGTTGCGTGATAGACCGTCTGACCCGGAACAGCAACCATGCCAAAAATAGAAGACGTATTGACTATTGCAGCTTCAGGTCGATCAATCATATGAGGTATAAAAGCTCTTGTGCTGTTAATCACACCACCAAAGTTAATGTCCATAACCCAATCCCAATTATCTTCTTCCATGTCCTTAAAGTGAGACCCGGCGGTCACTCCTGCGTTATTAAACACCAGATCAACCTTGCCATGTTGTTCGATAACTTTCTCTGGCAACGCTTCAACAGCTTCTTTGTCTGCTACGTCTAAAATATGAGAAGAAACAGAAACATTGTATTTTCTTAACATTTCTACTGTTTCATTCAGAGTTTCTTCATTAACATCACAAACGACGACATCAGCTCCATCTTTAGCCAGAAGCACGGCCAGGTAACGCCCCATACCTGATCCAGCCCCTGTAATTACTGCTACTTTTTCTTTAAAACTTTTCATGTTCTCTCCTGCTGTTCTGTTACTACATTAAAGATTTTCGGATGTGTCGTCCACTTCAGATCTGCTCTGTCCATCAAAGGAAATGTTATAAGCCTCTTCGGGTGACTCCCTGACCCATTTATCAAGTGCCTTGGCATCTTCTCCTACTAGAATTCTCCATTTATTGTTTTTTACTCCGTCAAGAATTACGGTAGCTGCTTCTGCAGCAGTCATGGGTGCAGACTCTTTAAAAGACTCAGTCCGTTCTTTTATAAGATCTCTGATTTGATCTAAGGATTGATTGTGCACAGGAGCCCCTAATTTAATCATATTTTGTTTCACTTTTTCCATTTCTTCATCGGATCTAGGTCCTGAATTGAGGAGTTTCCCTGTGTTAATGGCAATAGAGGTTCCAATGTGTCCTGGCATCACCACCGACACACCAACATGAGGTGCGTTCATTCTAAAGTCATCTATTAAAGATTCACTAAAACCTTTTACAGCGAACTTAGCTGCAGAATAAGCAGTGTGAGGTGTTCCACCTAGACTTGCCCAAAACCCATTAACGCTGCTTGTATTAATAACATGTCCTTCATCGCTTGCTACTATGAAAGGTACAAACTCTCTTGAACAGTAATAAACACCATACCAACAAACCGCAAAGCATTTTTCCCATTCCTCTCGCGAAGATTCAATAAAACTTCCTCCTCCGCCTATTCCTGCATTATTGAACAGAAGATTAATAGTCTCTGTTTCATGTTGTTCAAGAACTTCATTCTTAAATCTAATCACGTCTTCCTCAACAGAAACATCACAAATATGAGTAGTGATACGAACATCGGGAAACTCTTTTGAAGTCAGTGAAAAGCTTTCTTCTAGATTTTCTTTTATCACATCGCACATAGCAACGTGGCAGCCTTCTTTGGCTAATTGACGAACCAACTCACGACCCATGCCCGTTCCGCCTCCCGTGACAACAGCTATTTTGTCTTTAAAGTTTTCCATTCTTCCTCCTCCTTTGAGTTGTAATGAATTTAACTAGGGAAATCGCTAAAAGGGAAAGGCTTGTCTTCAGATCTATAAGTGATGAAATCTAAAATTTGAACCATGTAATTTCTGAATCCCGATGAGGCTCTTAAAATATTCTCATTAGGACTGTTTGTTAAAAGAACAAAAAGGAATTGGACTGTAACAATAAGCCACAGCACCCATAGTGATATCGAATATATAAAAGAAAATCCTATCATCCATAGAAGTCTCAGCCATTTACCTTGCTGTACAAAATTCTCTTTTAAGGATTCTGCGTCTATAGAGCCGTCTACTGTCTCCGTTTCAACAACGCCTTCTACTTCCTTATTTTCTTCTGATTTTTTATTCATAATTTTGTTATTTATTTCTAGAATTCTACATCTTTCAGCTGATCTGTGCCCAAAACTTTCTGAATTGAGTTATTCAGCTCCTCTCCTTCATAAATTATTTTGTAAAGAGAATCTACAATGGGCATATTTACACCCCTCTCTTTTGCCTTCTCCCAAACCACTTTAAGCGTTTTTAATCCCTCTGTTGTTTGCCCTATTTCTTTCTTTGCTTCTTCCACTGTCAAACCTTTTCCTATGCATTTACCGATTCTATGATTCCTGCTTATAGGCGAAGCGCAAGTTGTGATTAAATCCCCAACTCCAGATAAACCCAAAAAAGTTTGAGGATTGGCTCCTAACTCTATTGCCAGCCTACTCATCTCTGCTAGACCTCTAGTCATTATCATTCCAATGGTATTTTCACCAGAATCAAGACCATCAGCAATGCCGCAAGCTATTGCATAAATATTCTTTAAAGCCCCTCCCATCTCGACACCATAGATGTCTTCATTGACGTAAACCCTAAAAGAATCCGAAGAAAAAATTTTAACAAAAGAAGATTGTAAATCTTCACTGGAAGATGCGATGACGGTGCCTGTTATTTGTCCTTTAGAAATTTCACTTGCCAAGTTGGGTCCGCTTAGCACTCCAATAAGTCTTTCGTCTCCAAATATCTCACTTAAGATATGGCTCATAAGAATAAATCCATTCTCTTCAACGCCCTTGGTAGCTGTTACTAAATGAGAAGTTGATTTTATGTGAGGGGCAGCTTTTTGCGCTATGTCCCTAAACGAGTCACTTGGTATGCAAAATACAACTAAGTCAGATGAAGATATTGCCTCTATTTCATTGGTTGCCAGAAGATTATCACTCAATATGTAACCCGGTAAATACTTAGAGTTTTGTTTCTCTAAATTCACTTGCTCAACAACTTCATTGTCTCTCATCCATAGAGTTGTCTTGTAACCTCTTTCGGCGGAAAGATTCGCCAAAACAGTTCCCCAGCTTCCTCCACCTAAGACCGCTACAGTTTTATCATTCATATTGCTTAATTGACTTCACTAACTTCTATTTTATGATGATTCTATCAGGCTCCTCTTAATTTATATCAAATCAAGGTAATATTAGGCTATGGAATTAAGAGAAATAAATACACCTGAAGATCTCAAAGAGACTTTGACTCAGCTCGGTACTCAATACATAAAAGTAGCAGTTACTGATATAGACGGAGTTCTAAGAGGAAAATACATGCATGTTGATAAATTCCTTAAGGCCAGTAATGAAGGTTTTGGATTTTGTGACGTGATCTTTGGATGGGACAGCAAAGACGAACTTTATGAATTCAATTCTGCAGACTCCTCAGATTTATTCACCGGATGGAATACGGGCTTTCCAGATCTTCAAGCTAAGATTGTTCTTAATTCAGGAAGGAATGTGCCGTTTGAAGAAAACACCCCCTTCTTCCTATCAGAGCTTGAATCTGCAGACGTTTGTCCTCGAGGAATTTTAAAAAAAATATTGTCCCGATTGGAGGGGCACGGACTTAAAGCAAAGTCTGCATTTGAGTACGAATTCTTTCTTTTCGATGAAACCCCCAAAAGTATTAGAGATAAAGATTTCAAAAACCTCGAAAACTTTACGCCTGGAATGTTTGGTTATTCAATATTAAGAAGTTCCGTTCATTCAGACCTGTACCAAGAAATCTTATCTATGTGTTTATCCATGGATATGCACCTTGAAGGCCTTCATACAGAAACAGGTCCTGGTGTTATAGAAGCAGCTATAACAGTAGATGACGCTTTGTTGTCGGCTGATAAAGCTATTCTTTTTAAAACGTTTATGAAAGTTTTAGCGCAGCGAAATAATTTAATGGCTAATTTCATGGCTAAATGGTCCGAGAATTTTCCTGGTCAATCGGGTCATATTCATGCTTCTTTACAGTACCTAAATGGGGAATCAGCATTTACAGAGAGCCAAGGCGAAATAACCGAAACAATGACGTATTTTTTAGGTGGCTTACAGAGATACATGAGAGAATTTTCTAGTTTAATAGCCCCCACTGTTAATTCTTATAAACGACTGTGCCCTGGTGCTTGGGCACCTATTAATATGACCTGGGGTGAAGAAAATAGAACGACCGGCTTAAGGGTAATAAAGGGAGGTCCGAGCTCTCAGAGAATAGAAAACCGATTACCCGGAGCTGATTCAAATCCTTACTTAGCGTTAGCCGCTACTTTAGGGGCTGGATGTCTTGGTATTGAGAAAAAAATTCAGCCCACGGAAGAAACCATAGGGACTGCTTACTCTTTGAAAGTTCCAAAAGAACTTGAAGTGCCTAGGAATTTAGAAGAAAGCTCTGAGCTTTTTAGAATGTCTGAATCAGCCAGATCTTTATTTGGCGATGCATTTGTAAATCATTTTAGCAACACAAGAAAATGGGAACACGATCAATTCTTAAAAAATAGTAGTGCGATGAAAACTGATAATATATCTCAATGGGAACTTGAAAGGTATTTTGAAATCATATAAAAATTAGAATGAGTACGGGCTTAGTATTTCACGAACGCTATCTATGGCATCACACCGGCAATCATGCTGATTATGTCCCTTATGGTGGGCTGGTTGAACCCTTGCAACATGCTGAGAGCCCTGATACCAAAAGAAGGATTAAAAATCTATTGGAAGTATCCGGTCTTCATGATGAACTAACAAGAATTAAACCCCGACCGGCGACAAAAGACGAAATTTTACGATTTCATACTAAAAAATACTTTGAGCACATCCAATCACTCAATAAAACCATTTCAATAGATGCAGGAATTTCAGCGCCTACGGGTATAGATAGTTTTGATATAGCGCTGCTCTCTGCAGGAGGAGTAATTGAAGCTTTTGATGCAGTAATTAATGGCAGTGTGGATAATGCTTATGCTCTGGTTCGACCACCAGGACACCACGCCATGCCTGATATGGCGATGGGTTTTTGCATCTTTGGTAATGCTGCAATTGCTGGTTTGCATGCCTTGGCTGAAACAGACATACAACGAATTGCCTACGTGGATTGGGATGTTCATCATGGGAATGGGACACAAGCCGCGTTCTATTCAAATCCAAATGTTCTAACGATGTCCGTCCATCAAGATAGAAACTTCCCCACTAACACAGGATTGATTGAGGAGAACGGAGAAGATCAAGGCATCGGATACAATATCAATATTCCCCTTCCTCCCGGTTCTGGAGTGGGAGCTTATGAAGCCACTTTTGAAAGAGTAATTGTTCCTGCTCTTTATGAATTCAAGCCCGAACTAATAGTTGTTCCTTCTGGATTTGATGGTGGGGCCAATGATCCAGTAGGTCGGCAGATGATGACAAGTGAGGGCTTTGGATCTCTTACCAGAAAATTAATGAAGGCAGCACATGATCTTTGTGAAGGTAAAATTATCATGACTCACGAAGGTGGCTACAGTGCAGCTGCTGTTCCATTCCTTGCGCATAAAGTGATAGAAACTATGGCAGGAAAAGATTCAGGTATTGTTGACCCTTTCCAAAATATCATTGGACGAATGGGCCAACAAGAACTACAACCCCACCAAGACAATCTAATTAAAGAAGTAGAAAAACTGCTACTAAACTTATAAATCATGAATGATATTTTTAACTTAGAAGGTAAAACTGCACTAATCACTGGCGCTTCATCTGGATTAGGAAAACATTTTGCAAAGACACTTGCTGGTGCAGGAGCTTCAGTCATCTTAAGTGCTCGAAGAGTTGAAAACTTAGAGGCTTTAAAGAATGAAATTGGTTCGCAAGCTTCTTGCATACCTCTTGATGTAACATCAGCTGAGAGTATTGATAATCTTATAAAAGAAATTAGAAATACATCAGGAAGTCTAGACATCTTGATTAATAACGCGGGTGTTTCAGATCCTCAACGTTTTAAAGACTTAACGGAAGAAAGTTGGAATTACGTTCTTGAAACTAATTTAAATGGTGCTTTTAGAATGGCTAAAGCCGTAACGGGTATTTTTCTAGAAGATAAAAAAAGTGGAAGCATTATCAACATCGCATCCATTTTAGGCATTAGAGTAGGCTTAAACCTTACGAGCTATGCAGCAGCAAAAGCAGGTCTCGTTCAGCTAACCAAAAGTATGGCCCTGGAGCTTGCCCGTTCGAACATCAGGGTAAATGCAATTGCACCAGGTTACATACTCACAGAAATAAATAATGATTTCTTTGATACTCAAGAAGGTCAAAGCTATATAAAAAGTATACCCATGAGAAGGCTTGGTCTTGAATCTGAACTGGATGGAATTCTTTTGTTGCTTGCCAGTGATGCGTCTTCTTTTATGACAGGTTCAATTATTCCGGTGGATGGCGGACATTTAGTTAACCCACTTTAATTGCTAGCGCACCAATTTAATTACTTTTCCAACCACTAAATCTCTGTTCGGAAAGTCACCGTTAAGAAGTCTTAATTGGTCTTCTGCGTTGTATGAAATGGAACTGCCTTTAGCCAATTTCTTATAAGTATCTCCTTTATTTACAATGTATTTTATTATCCTTAAAGGCTTAGACATTTCTCTTCCTCTTTGATCCAATCGGTCCCAGCTATTAATAATCTGCATGAATAAAGGATCAAATTTTTGAAAGTCTTTCTCTTGCTCATCCAGATAGCCCACAAATTGATAAACCTTACTCTCCCTCATAAGAACGGCTAACCTTCTCATTTCACCCGTTCTTTCTCTGACTATGCAGGTATATCCTTTATATCCATTAATTTTTAAATCCTCCCCTTTTGAAAACTCAGAAGCAACTCTTTGCATATATTCTTTTGGGGTTTCTCTAAAATTTAGATCCTCCAAACTGACGTTAAGCATGGCTTTGCTGAAAGGGGCTCTAAAAATTATATTTTTTGATGTATTTATAATCTCCCAATTATTAGGAGAAGCAAGGTAAAGGTCTAAGTCTTTATGAAAGAATTCATTCCCTTTTCTTACGCCAGATTCTTCAGAGTCACCGTAGACCATGCCATTTATCTTTTCGAAATAATCTGCTTGTGTTTTTGCAGCTCCTTTTTTGTTTTTAATGTTTACCTCTTCTAAGATCTCTTTCAGCCGTTTGTCATTTGATGGGTGGCTAGCAAAAATGCCATGATAGTTTATTGGCTCTTGCCCTCTTTGTTTGGCCAGTTCTTTTGAGTAAATTTCTTGATCTTTTAAAACAGAAAGAACCTTCATCATCCCTTCAGTGGAATAACCGTCTTGATATAAATATTCTGCACCCAACTCATCAGCTTCCAATTCCATTTCTCGACCGTAACCTGCTAATAGTGCTCCCGAAGCAACCCCAAAAATATCGCCTGCTGTTCTTCCTGAATTGATTTGAACGGCAGCCGAAAAAATACTCATCAGTTGAGATTGAGAATATTGGCGAACGCTATGCCTTGCCGTCACGTGTCCAATTTCGTGACCTAAAACAGCTGCAAGCTCTTCTTCTGAAGACAGATAAGCCATTAGACCTCTGTTAATGTAGATGTAACCTCCTGGTAGAGCAAAAGCATTGATATCTGGACTGTCGAGCACGGTAAACCTATAAAAAAGATTAGGTCTGTGGCTTTTAATGGATAAAGAGTTGCCTATTCTTTGCACATAATTTTGTAATTCTTGATCATTGTAAGCGGGTGTTTGTTGCAAAACTTGAGCATGATATTTTTTTCCTAAAGATATCTCTTGATTCTCGCTCATCATGACAAAATCTTGCTGGCCCGTTACAGGATTTACTGAACAACCGTTAATTATAAAAAGTATAAGTAAGCAAGATAATTTTTTCATTCAGACAATAAATCTAGAGCTTGTTCTCCGAATAATTCCCACCAGGATTCTCCCATAGCGACCACTCTTTCGATATTAGAATCACTATTATCATCGAGCCTTCTATTAACCCTCCCTAATGCCGAATTCACTCTAAGGTATTTTTTTCCAATTAATTCTTCAGCAAGCTCATGATCCATGCTGCTCTCTACCATTAGGCCGAACAAATCATGCATCATCCAGCCGATCAATCCCCACTTCATTGAATCCTTTCCTTTAAGAGGTCTTTTATTTAAACCCGTCCCAACGCTTAAAACTACAAACTCCGTATTAGGGTATATTTTTTTTGCTTCGACATAGCCATGCAAAACAGGATGGTTTGCTACTATGCCTCCGTCAATAAGGTATCTGCCTCCTACTTCTGCGGTTGGGTAATAAACTGGTGCAGCACTGGTTGCATCTCCCGCATCAACCACCGATATATTTGGATCGCCATAAGAACTTAAAAGGACAGGGATTCTTTTTTCTATATCATAAGAGGTTACGGCTACTGGCTTTACAGCATCTCCTATTTTCTTTTCTCCAAAGAATTCTTCAAGGACCTCTCTTTTGCCTTCATTGGCGTATTTAGGATTTATTTGCATGATTCCTAAATGCGTTTCCCAAGAAGAATTTGTCATGGTCCTATTAAGATTTTCTTCGGACCAAATTTCCATCAAATCCACTGCCGACATCTTATTTACAGCTAACCCTAAAGAAGAAATTGCTCCCGCAGATGTTCCTATGAAGAAATCAAACTTATCGGCCAAAGGCACACCAAGGTGATTTTCTAATTTTTGAAGAAAAGTAATTGTGGCTATGGTCCTAACCCCACCGCCATCTAGGGAAAGTATGTATTTTTTTTTCAACGTTCAAGCATCAGTGTAGATACACCATTGTGCCATATTTCGTGACATAAACGTTCAGACTGGCACTAAAAGAAATCAGCTAGTCTTTTCCCAGAAGCACACGCCAATGTCCACCCGTAGAATCCTTGACCTGAATTTATGTGGAGGCCTGTCTTAGAAGTTGGGCCTATGATTGGATAACTGCTTGGAGTTAAGGGCCTAAAGCCAGACCAAGAATTTAACTCTCCGGAGTCATAATCAGCTATATCTGGTGCTATTTTTTTGGATAGGCTTAATAATAAATCTAATCTTTCTTGTTCTTTATAATCTGATAAACCTACAAAATCTGCAAATCCAGTCACTCTTATTTTAGTGCCTAGTCTCGTGAATAGAATTCTTTTATCAGCCAATGTAATACTCTTAGAAAATTGTTTTTTCCCTGGATTCAAGGTAATGCTGTAACCCTTTACTGGCAAGACATTTGTTGGGTGGTCTGTTATTTGGTTGGTGAATGATCCTAAACAAGAAACAATTTGTTCGGTTTCGTATAATTTACCTTCTGAAAAATAACCAGTGATTTTATTTTTCCAAGTGGCTAATTTTTCAACACGTCTATTAAAAATAAATTTTGTATTGTTTTCTTGTAACCACTCAAATAGTTTTTTGCAAAACACCAGTGAATCGCCCACTTCATCTTGCTTAGAAAATATAGCGCCTTTGATATCCAGCTTAAAATTCTCTATTGCAGGTTCTAGATTAACAGCTTCAGAAAGTGATAAATGAAGATTATCTGAGCCATTTTTTAATTTCTTAGGAAGAAAAGAAACTTCTTTGGCTAAGGACTGTGCATCTTCGTAAAGTACTATTTTACTGCTCTTAACGTACGAAAAATCATTACCTATGTCTTGGCGCAATCCATCTAATAATTTTTTTGATTCTAAAGCTAAATCAAGGAGATCCAGGGTGTTCTTTTTATGTTTACTAGCTGAACACTCTCTTAGAAACTTCAACCCCCAGCTCATCGTCCTTAAATTCATAGGGTGTTTAAACATTAACGCGGGATCCGCATTAAAAAATAAAGAAGGCAGTTTTTTTAATAAGTTTGGTTTTCCTAAAGGATCGGTTAATCCATAGGAGAGTTGTCCGCCGTTGCCGTAACTAGACCCCAAACCCACTCCCTGTGCTGAATCGACAACTGTTACATCGTGCCCTTTTTTTACCAAATAATAGGCTGAACAAAGTCCTACAACTCCACCCCCCAATACTGTGATTTTCATTGCATCATGATACCTATTAAATCAGACACTAATTATAACGATATAATTGGTACCTATAACTTAAAGTTATAACTAGATAAAAAAGCCTTAAAGTTATTTAAGACTATAGATTCTACTTTTTGATTAGAATAAACCATCTTCATTTCAAATTTTAAAGGGCTTTCTAGCTGCGAAATTTTGACCCCATCAGTATCTATATTAGTAGCGGATATTTGATCAAGAATAGTTATGCCCATTTCCTTATCCACAAGTGACTTGGCTATCTGGTAGGTGTCGGTAGTGGTAACGTAATTGGGAGTAAAATTATTTTCTTTGAAATAATTGTCCAGTCTTATGGACAACGGTCCTTCGATTCTTATAAAAGGTATGCCTTCAAGATCATGGCAAGATACAGAGACAGAATTAAAATCAATACTTGGAGGAGAAAGAAGCACAAAGTCTCCCTCAAAGACAGTCTCTGATTCAATGTATTCTGAAGATTCAATGTCATAAGCAAGCGCTATGTCTATATTAATTTCATTAATCTTCTGTTCTATTTGATCTAAATGAAGTGTATGAGTTTCAAACTTAACTTCAGGGAACCTCTTGCAGAACTCAGCAACCAGTTCAGGCATCAAGTTAACCCCTAATGAAGGCGTTGAAGCTAGTTTTATTAATCCAGGCGCATTTTTAAGCAAGTTCTTTGTAATTTCATTAATATTTTGTAAATCATTGTGGATTTTGTCCGCATGTCTGAACAAAACATGAGCTTCTGCCGTAGGCAATAATCGCCTCTTAATTCTCTGAAAGAGCAGAAAACCAAGTTGCTTTTCAGTATGAGTTAGTACTTTACTAACAGAAGGCTGAGAAACATGTAAGTATTGGGCAGCAACTGTTATTGAGCCATGAGTATAAACAGCATGAAAAACCTCTAACTGCCTTGTTCTCAACTTAACAATTCCAACATGATTGTATAACCTTAGTCTATGGTTAATGACAAAACAAGAATTTTGCATTACTTTAGATTATTGGTAGAGTAAAATTTAGTAGATTAGTGCATTGCTCTATATGAGCATCATTTTCATTAACTAGGGGAAATAGATGAAACAATTATACATAACAGTGATGGTTACTTTTGTAGCCACTTTGGCCTCAACAGTATATTCGGCAGATGAAGAATCTGCAGTTGAAGAAGTTGTTGTAACTGGATCGCAAATAAAAGGAGCTAAAATAACAGGGGCTTTACCTGTTTCGGTTATTACAGGAATAGACATTGAAGCAATTGCAGCTGATTCTGGTGATGACCTGCTTGAAAGCATTGCAGAGCAGGGACAAAATTACTTCACTGAAGCAGAAGATGCTTCTGGAGGAGTAAATGCTTCTCGTGGAGACGTTGGAGCTTATAACTTAAGAAATTTAGGTGTTGGTAATTCACTCACCCTTCTCAACGGAAGAAGACTAGTTAACTCACCTGGTTATCAAACTGAGTTAATCGGTGGAGATTATGTCCCAACAGTTAGTGTCAATTCAAACCTGATTCCGGTTTCTGGAATTGAAAGATTAGAAATTTTACGTGATGGTGCTTCGGCCATTTATGGTGCAGATGCGGTCGCTGGTGTAATTAATAATGTTTTACAAACTGATTTTGAAGGCCTGAATGTTACTGCTAGAGTCAGTGCATATGATCACTTCAGTGCAGAAGATACTAAAATAACTGCTAAGTGGGGTTCGTTTTTTAACGAAGGCGCTACAAATGTAAGTGTATTTTTTGATCATTACGATCGTGAAAACATAAATGCCCAAGAAGATCCCAGATGGGGAGCAGGGGATCACAGACCGTTTGTTGACGATGACTCGCCATGGAAGACAAGCACTTCATTTAGAAACTTAAGTTCAAATTCTCTTTATGGTCAATTTGATATGGTAAGTTCGAGTGAACACAAAGGAGAGTCTTATAACCACTTATGGACAGATTCTAACGGAGAGTTTGAAATATTCCCTCTAGGAGATGATAAATGTACAAATAGAGGTCATCCACTTTTTGATACGGGATATGGAACTTGTATTGCTCAAGATGGAAATGGTGCATTAAGGAGTAATTTTTGGGGTCCTACGGATGTTAGATCTGCTCTAGTTAGAACCAATGTAGTTTTGTTTATTAATCATGATATGGGGAACGGAACTGAATCTTTCACAGAACTTGCTTTCTACAAATCTGATAGTGATAGGACGGCCCATGCCTCTTATGCATTTTCTTCCTCAAAGCATAGAGTTGGGGCGGATAATTACTATTTAAATCAATTAATGGTTGATGTAGATGGAGTCCCAACTGCAATTTTTGCCGGCAAGCCACTTTACATAGATAACTACCGTTACGAAGAGAAGCAAAGAATGGTAAATGTTAAAAAAGATACCTATAGATTTCTTCAAGGATTCCGAGGCACAAATGGAGATTGGGATTGGGAAACAGCTTTCGTAACTTCTAAAGCAACTTCTGATGATGTAACAAGCAACAGGATGTCTAATAACCTCTTAAAAGAAGCCTTAAATGATCCTACTCCAGCTGCTTACAATCCCTTTAGTGCAGGTGTAGATTCAAATATTGAGAGAACTTTAATTGATGTCTACAGAAAGGGTTCAAGTGAACTCACAATGGTTGATTTTAAAATGTCTAACAATGACTTCTGGGAACTGCCAGGTGGTAACGCAGCCTTATTACTAGGTGTTGAGTATCGTGATGAAGAGATTGACGATGATAGAGATCCAAGATTAGACGGAACAATTACTTATACTGATTATGAAGGTGATACTTATCCACTTGTAGCTGATGTTTTGAATTCATCTCCAACAGGTGACGTATCTGGCTCTAGAGATGTTTTATCTTTATTTACAGAAATGCAAATTCCTGTAAACGATAGAGTAAATATGCAATTAGCCCTCAGAAATGAAGACTTCTCAGATTATGGCTCTTCAACAGTTGGAAAACTAGCAATAGGAATGGACATTGCTCCATGGTTAGACTTTAGAGCCTCTGTCTCAACAGCTTTTAGAGCACCAAACATAATTCAAGTGAATGAAAAAACTGTTGTAAGATCTGGTACTAGATATGATAGAGCTGCCTTTCAAGTTAATGCAGTGCAAAGTGTTGAGAACGTAATTGATTCTGATTCACGTTATACCATTCAAAGAATGGCTACAGGAGCAGAGAACCTCGAAGCTGAAGAATCAGATAACACTTCTTTTGGTTTAGTATTGACTCCTACAGATAATTTAATTGTTACTGTTGACACTTGGTCAATTGAAAAAGACAAGACTATTGGACTTTTTGGTCGTGAAAACCAAACAGTAAATGACATGCTTCTGAGATTTGCAAATGGCACAAATAATTGTGATACCTTTGCAGGCGATCCACTGGTTGTAAGAGAAGCTGCTGACGATGGTGACGCAGCTGGTTTTGCTGCTGCAGGTGTTTGTCCGTTTGGTGATATTAAATTTATCAAAAATAATTATACGAATATGGCCTTAAGGACAGTTGCTGGGACTGATCTGGGAGTCTATTTTAATGTTGAAAGTGATATTGGTGATTTTGATGTTCGATACATAGGTACTTTCCTTGATAAATTTGAGCAAAAAGCTAGTGGTGATTTTGCCGCGCTTCAGGCTCAAAAAGATGCTGGTGAAATCCCTGACTCGATACCCCTGAAAGGTTTTGGTGATTTACTTGGAAAAGATGGAGTCTATGACAACAAGCATACTCTAAGAGTTTCTTGGGACAAAGGTCCATACAGAGTTAGTTTGTTTGGACTGAAGAAAGGTTCATTTGAGCAAACTTCTTTAGGCTTGAAAGATGGCAAGCCTTATATTGTTCCTTCCATGACTACACTAAATCTAACAATGTCTTATGACTTTGAACTTAGTGATCATGATGCAAGAATTAGATTTGCTGTCAAAAATCTTCAAGATGAAAGAGCACCGACTGCTGATAGGTACTATGGATACTACGCAGATGCTCATCAAGACTATGGAAGAAACTATTATCTTGATTTTACCATAAGGATGAGATAAAAATCCTCAACTATAAAAGGGAGCTTTTGCTCCCTTTTTTTTATAAAATTAATTAATGAACTTCGTTAAGAATAATAAAGGTTTTATATTGGGAATTATTTCTGCATTGATTGTATTGCTCTTTCCTACTCCTGAATCTTTGTCATATGAAGCGCATAAAACTGCAGCGCTTTTTTTACTTATGGGAGTTTGGTGGGCAACAGAAGCAGTTCCTGTTCCTGTAACAGCCCTAGTTCCTTTAGCTGCTTTCCCTATATTGGGAATAGTTGACATCCAGTCAGCTGCCAATCCTTATGCAAATAAAACCATATACCTCTTCTTTGGAGGATTCTTATTGGCTACAGCCATCCAGAAGTGGGATTTGCATAAAAGAATTGCCCTATTTGTACTAGAAAATGTTGGTTCAAATGGAGCATCTTTAGTTCTAGGCTTTATGGTTACTGCCGCCCTTATAAGTATGTGGGTAATGAACACAGCTACAACTATCATGCTTTTACCCATCGGTTTGGCGGTTATAACCGTTGTAAAAGAAACGGTTAAAGGACTGAGTGATGAAGAGACAGAAAATTTTCAATTATCTCTTCTTTTGGGCATAGCTTATGGGGCAACCATTGGTGGAATGTCGACTTTAATTGGAACCGGTCCAAATGGCATGCTAGCTGCTTTTATGTCAGATAATTACAACCTTGATATTAGCTTTGTTGATTGGATGAAGGTGGGTGTTCCTTTAAGTGCTGTAATGCTGCCTGCAAGTTGGCTGATTCTAACCAGAGTCATATATCCGGTTAAATTTGAAACCTCAAAAGAAACAATAGATCTATTAACTTCAATGAAACAAGAACTTGGCAACTTCGATGGGCCCGAAGTGAAGGTTTTTTTTGTTTTTGTTGCAACTGCTCTTGCGTGGATGTTTAGAACTATACTTGATGATATACCTGGATTAAGCGGCCTCTCCGATGCAGGCATAGCGATGATTTCCGCTTTGTTCCTATTCTTGTTGCCAAGCGGGCACAAAGATACAAAAGGGGCCCTTCTGGAATGGAAAGACGCTCAAGAAAATGTTCCTTGGGGCCTCTTGGTTTTATTTGGTGGAGGTTTGAGTTTAGCTAATGCAGTTCAAAGCACGGGTCTTGCAATCTGGATCGGTAACTTGATTCCCAGTGGGATAAGCATTGTTTTGATCGTCATTCTCGTCGTTGCACTAATCATTTTCTTAACGGAACTCACTTCAAACATGGCAACAACCGCAACCTTCTTGCCTGTCGTTGCTGCCCTTGCAATTCAATCTGAATTTGATCCAATTTTAGTTACTGCTGCGGTTGCTTTAGCGGCAAGTTGTGCTTTTATGTTACCAGTAGCAACCCCACCGAATGCTATTGTCTTTGGATCAGGGCTAATCAAAGTCCCCCAAATGGCTAAAGCTGGATTTTTGTTAAACGTGTTAGGAATAATTGTAGTTTCATTCGTCGCAGCAATATCCGTGCCCTACTTTCTTTTATAGATTATTTGCCTTTTGCTAAAGCGTCAGGTCTTCTGGTGTCTGCGACACCGTACAAATAGTTATCTTTAATAAAGACGGCCTGAACACTTCCCATAGTATTTGTCGGCTTCGTTGTATGACCATAGGATTTTAGAAGATTTAGTGTGTCTGGGCTCATGCCTCTTTCAACTTCTAAATCACCCCCAACTCTTTGGTTAATTCTTGGTGCCATAATGGATTCCGCGTAACCCAAATCATGATCGATAATATTCGAAATTATTTGCGACAAGATGTTGGGTATTCTTCCTCCACCGGGTGATCCTAAAATCATATGAAGGTTTCCTTCTGGATCAAAAACCATAGTAGGAGCTTGAGTACTAATCATTCTTTTACCTGATTCAAGTCTGTTTGCTTCACTTGTACCATACTCTGCTTCTTCGTCACCGTAATAATGAGAAAAATTTCTCATTTGATTGTTCAATAAGAACCCTGCTTTTTCTACCGTTATACCGGACCCGAAAGAGGAGCCTAATGTGTAAGTTAATGAAACGGCATTTCCGTCTGCATCCACAACAGATAAATGAGTGGTGTCAGGACTTTCATCGGACCTTTTAAAGTCACCAGGGAAAATTAATTCAGGGGGAGTTTTGAAATCCTCTTTGACCGATTGAGAACTCTCTTTAGAATACTCTTTGCTCAAAAGATTTTTTACCGGCACTTCATAAAAATCAGGATCACCGTGATGTTCTGCCCTGTCAGCAAAAGCACGGATCATTGATTCAGATAAATAATGTATTGCAGCCGCAGAGTTATGCCCAAGAGATTTGATATTAAAATTCTCTAGAATGTTCAGCGTTTGTAAAAGAACCAATCCGCCGCTTGCAGCAGGAGGCATTGAAACAACTTTATAGCCTCTGTAAGTAGTCTCTATAGGTGATCTCTCTTTAGCTTCATAAGCAGCTAAATCTGCCATGGTTATTAAGCCGCCATTTTTTAAAGAGTCTTCGGAAATCCATTTTGCTATCTGACCTTTATAAAATACCTCATCGCCTTTATTGCTGATGAGTCTTAAGGTCTTTGCTAACTTTGGCTGTTTGAATAAAGAATTAATCTTAAGAGGGTCTTCTCCGTCGTAGAATTTAGCTTTAGAAATTGGATTCTTTAACATGGACTGTTTACCAAAATTCAAAACAAAATTGAGATCATGTGAAACCTCAATGCCCTTTTGTGCTAATTGAATTGACGGCTTCATGATTTGACTGAGTTTTAAGAGACCGTGTTCTTTGTGGGCTTTTACTAGACCGGCCACGGTGCCAGGAACTGCATTAACAAGATGACCAAATCTAACAACCCCTGTTTCTGTTAAATACATCTGACTTCTAGCTGATTTTGGGGCCGCTGAACGGTAATCGATACTGGATATTTTATTAGTCTTAGCATCGTAAATGAGCATAAAACCGCCGCCACCTAAGTTGCCTGCTCTAGGCAAAGTTACAGCCAAAGCAAAACCCATAGCCACAGCTGCATCTACGGCGTTGCCACCTTGTTCAAGTATCTCGTAACCTACCTCTGTGGCATGGTGGTTTTGACTAACGACCATAAATTCATCAGATATCTCAGAATGAATTCTATTTTTATAATCCAGCGTTGTCTGAGAAGTCAGGTTATTTGCAAAAAGACTTAAAAACCCTATTCCAATATAAGAAATCAAAATTTTCATTAATTAAGGGCTTACTACTCCTGCACTGGGTCTTCTTGGGTCGGCAGCACCATAAAAATAGCCATCTTCCATCATGATAGCTTGAACGCTGCCCATGGTTCTTGAAGGGTACAATCTATAGCCTTTATCTTTAAGAAGTGCTTTTGTGTCAGCGCCAAAGCCTTCTTCTATCATCAACACTTCGGGCAGCCATTGATGGTGAATTCTTGGACTATTGACGGCTTGAGCTACGTTCATGTCATGGGTCATGACATTGAGAGCTACTTGCAGAACGGTTGTTATTATTCTACTGCCACCCGGAGTACCGAAAACCAAATAAGGTTTTTCTTCTTTAAAAATGATAGTAGGTGTCATGGAACTCAAGGGACGCTTATTACCTTCTATTGCATTTGCTTCTGATCCTAAAAGACCATAACCATTCGGGGTGCCAGGCTTTGATGAGAAATCATCCATCTCATTGTTTATTAACATTCCAGTTCCAGGAATCATGATGCCAGAGCCGTAAGAAAAATTGAGGGTATAAGTGTTAGCCACCGCATTACCAAAAGAATCCATAACTGAAAAATGAGTGGTGTCTGGGCTTTCGTAAGGCAAGGGATTGCCAGCATAGATTTGACTGGAGGGCGTTCTTTTTTCCATTGATATATCTTTATTCAATTTTTTTGCATACTCTTTTGAAACTAAACCCGAGGGCACATCATAGAAATCTGAGTCTCCCAAATATTTACTTCTGTCCGAGTAAGCTCTTTTCATAACTTCGGCAAGAATATGGATGCTATCAGCACTTCCGAAACCTAAACTTTTAATTGGAAAATCTTCAAGCATGTTCAACATTTGTATCAAATGAATTCCACCTGAACTGCTTGGGGGCATAGAAACTACCTTATAATCTTTATACGTGCCTTCGACGGGAAGTCTTTCAGCAACGATATAACTCCTAAGATCTTCTGCAGTTATCAAACCACCATTTCTTTCCATTTCTTTAACAATCTTCTTTGCTATAGCTCCCTCATAAAATGCATCTGGGCCATATTCGCTTAATTGCTGCAAAGTCCAAGCCAAATCTTTTTGAACAAGGGTCTCGCCAGCCTGGTACAAGCTTCCATCTTTTTTATAAAAAGAAGCTGCTGCCGCAGAATTTGAACTTAATCTTTTCCTGTAGGTTTTTAAGGCCAAAGTGTTTGCTAAGTCATGGGGGACAATAAAACCTTTTTCTGCTAATTCAATTGCAGGAGCAATAACTTCCTGCCAGGACATCGTGCCGTAATTCTTTAAAGCCAAATGGAATCCAGCAACAGAACCGGGAACTCCTGCTGATAACAGTGAAAATTGAGCCTTCTTTTTATCGTAATTACCTTCCTCGTCAAGAAATAAGTCTCTATGAGCTGCTGCAGGTGCTCTTTCTCTATAATCAATAGCAATTGTTTGATTGAGGTCTTTTAGATAAACCATCATGAATCCGCCGCCTCCTAAATTTCCTGCCCTTGGTAACACAACAGCTAAAGCCAGGCCGGTAGCAACTGCTGCATCAACTGCATTTCCTCCTTTTGCTAATATATCCGCCCCCACTTGACTGGCTATTTTACGTTGCGAAACGACCATTCCCGTAGTACTAATCTGAGGGTTATGAATTGATTCATAATCAATTATTGGTAGTGATTCTTCAGCTGAGATTAGTATAAAACTAAAGAAAGAAACTAAAATAATATATAAATTTTTAAACATTTGTTAACTCTATCCTCTTTAAAACGGAAGTCTATTTCATTAATAGACTTTAGTTATAGTCTGAGGTTATTAATCATCAATAGCTTGATAAACCAAAGTTGTAAATTCAGTTCTTAAAGGCCATGGACTACCCATTAATTGAGTCATTGCAACAGCAACAAGCTCTTCTTTAGGATCTACCCAAAAAATTGTAGATGCTGCACCGCCCCAGTAATAAGTGCCATCGGATCCATGTTGACCTGTTAAACCAGAGTCAGTTGTAACTCCTACCGTTATGCCAAAACCCATTCCTTCAGGAAAATCTTCTCCACCCGTTATCTCTTTGCCCAGGTGATTTCGTGAAAACAACTCAACAGATTTTCTGCTAAGAATCCTTGCGTCACCTAACTTACCACCGTTAAGTAACATTTGAGCAAACTTTAAATAATCTTCGGTTGAAGAAACCAAGCCAGACCCGCCATCAAAAACCGTCGCAGGATCCAAATAGGGACTGGTTGTTCGACCATCCAGTAAAACCATGAGTTTATCCTGAGATACCATGCCTGGAATCAATCTGCCTATACCGCCTGGGAAGACGTACAAGTTAGTAAATCTATCAGCCTTATTCTTAGGTAAATTAAAAAAAGTATCACTCATACCGAGAGGCGTAAAGATTCTTTCCTTTAAAAATACATCAAAAGTTTGTTGAGAAGCTCTTTCGATAACACAACCCAAAATATCCATGCCCATGGAATAAGTGTATTTTTCTCCGGGTTGGTGCATCAATGGAGCTTTGCTAGCTAAGGCAGAAGAAAAAGAACAAATGTCAGCATATGCTTTTTGAGAAGAGACAACCATGGTTCCATCTTTGGCGGCAGTTTCAATGTTATCAATGAAGAAGTAAGGTGAGAGTTTATTCTCTTCATAAATTTTTTGTAACGGCTCATTGGCGGTAAAGCTATAAGCAATTCCAGAAGTGTGAGTGGCCAAGTCTCTTATTGTCACAGGTCTCTTGATCTTTTCTAATGAAGTGGAGTCATCTTCATTCACCACAAGAACTTCGGTCGTTGCGAATTCTGGAATGTAAAGAGAAACAGGGTCAGAAAGTCTGACCTTTCCTTCTTCTATTAAGATCATTAAAGCCACTCCAGTTATAGGCTTGCTCATCGAATAAATTCTAAACAAGGAGTCTTTTTTCAAAGGGATTGAATTCTCAACGTCTGCAAATCCTTGTGTTTCAAAATGTACGACCTTTCCTTTTCTAGCAACAGCAGTTATCAATCCAGGAATCCTTCCCGTGGTAACGTATTTAGACAATGCGGGTGCTATTCTATCCAGACGCTCCTGTGACATGCCTGCTTGCTCTGCTTCGTAAGGACCGGACCACAAAGAAGTAGATACAAGCGTGATGATAACAAACGTGAACTTAATCAATCCCTTTAACATAAAAAAACTCCTATTTATCCTAAATATGTGTGTATATGATACTTACTAAATAAATAAATTAATATGGACTTTCAAATCAAAAATAAAACAGCAATTGTTTGTGCTTCCAGCCAAGGACTGGGTAAAGCTGCAGCAATAGAGCTAGCCTCTGAGGGTGTAAATCTAGTAATAAGCTCCAGAAATGAAGAAAATCTTCTCATTGTAAAAAGAGAAATAGAAAATCTAACGAACGCCAAGATAGTCAGTGTTGTTGCAGATCTTAACAAACCAAAAGATATTGAAAATCTTTATACAAAAGCTCATTCAGAACTAGGTCCCATTGATATTTTAATAAATAATGCTGGAGGCCCTCCGCCCAGTGACTTTGAATCATTAAATGATGAAGATTGGTTAAAGGCATTTAATCTAACCATGATGTCATCAATTCGATTATCAAAACTGGTTCTTCCTGAAATGAAGGAAAGAAATTGGGGACGGATCATTAATATCTCGTCTGTCTCTGTCAAAACACCCGTTCCAGGTTTATTTCTTTCGAACAGCTTAAGAATGGGGGTACTTGGATGGTCCAAAGCTTTATCCGATGAAGTAGCATCTCAAGGTATAACTGTTAATTCAGTGTGCCCAGGTTCCACGAGAACTGCCAGGATTAGCGATATATTACAGTCTCAATCTGAAGCTACAGGAAAGAGATTAGAGGAAATTGAAGCTCTTGCTGCTGCTAAAATACCGATGCTAAGAATTGGGGAGCCAGAAGACCTCGCTGCTTTAATTGCCTTTTTAGCTTCTCAAAGAGCATCCTACATGACAGGATTAGCAATACAAGTTGATGGAGGTTCTGCAAGAACGTTCTATTAAATACCTACGGGCTTTTAAAAAGCTTGATCAGAGCCTTGGCTTCGATTCTCTTATTTTTTAAAACTAAAAAGATAATTAAAGACACTGCAGAAGCAATTAGTACAGGAGTGGCTATATAGCCTATATAAAAATAGGCAGACTGTTCAGAAGGAAAGCTAGTTAGAAAAAATTGTAAAAAACAAAGGCCGGTTAGGATGGTAAAAAATACGATTTTTGTATTCTTAATAAGAGAACTTCTTTGAGCTGTTTCTAGAATTAAATCGTCAAGTAAGAAATTTCTTTCTTGCTCCTCTGAGCTCACCGTCAACTTACCTTCCGTATAAAACCACTTCAAAATTATTCTCCAATATTCTATTGTAGATAGAAAAAAAATTATTTGTCATATAAGAATTAGTTATCCAAAACAGAATGGCTCACTCTAGTTAAAAAAACAAATAGCCCTTACCTCTATGCTCTCTCTGGGAGAGACTTCTTGTCCTTTTGAAGAAGCATCATCAAATGCGCTGTGCAATGTTGGAAGAAAAGGATTCTCAGTTGAATCAAAGGTCTTAAACATCACAACTTCGTCTCGATTCATTTTTGGGAAATAATTCCACTCATGTCCTTCACTGAAACTTGATTGATAGATTTCAATGTTTACACCAGCTCCAGGCGATCCTTCATCTGCTTTCACGTAATCAAATAAATCCGTTGGAATTAATTCTTTTTCTGATACTGACCTTGAGTCACAAAGAGCGAAAGGAGCATCTACTCCATCTTCATCAAAGCGCCTCCACAGATTATAAACCGTTATTCGTTCCGGTTTATCTTCAGACTCTGATAGAAAAGATAAGTGATTTTCTTCAAAGCTTGGAGTGAAATCATTATGAACTAAACGATGAGCGCCTTTACGTTTTCCTAAAGCAGCCTCTTCCTCATTACGTGCT
>Ga0209425_10000770_pt1 | contig 38075 bp, 32 predicted proteins | sample COG_05_FD_184749 | JGI IMG/M metagenome (GOLD analysis project Ga0209425, IMG submission 184749) | Pelagic Microbial community sample from North Sea - COGITO 998_met_05 (SPAdes) (version 2) | ecosystem: Environmental > Aquatic > Marine > Neritic zone/Coastal water | place: Helgoland, sampling...
ATTAGAAATAAAATCTTTAGAAACATCCGTACCATAGATATCTTTTAGATGACCTTGTATTTCAGACATCGTCATTCCTCTTGCATACATAGAGATAATATTATCGTCACAATTGCTTGCGATTGCAACTTCTTACCTAAAAATAATATTTTAAGTAAAACCGAGAATCTATTTTGTCTTTTTCCTATTATTTGGGGCAAACACTCTCTAAGGTGTCACTCAAAGTTGCATTCACCAAATCAATGACACTCCTCATAATATCTATTTTATAGGGTCATTTCCACCTCTAGAAAAAGGGTGGCACTTACAAATTCTTACAATTCCAAAAAAACTCCCCCTAATTATACCATTTTTTTTAATATTTTCCATAAAATAATTTGAACAAGTAGGGTAAAAACGACATTTTCCATATCCAAAAAATAGAGAAAAGCATATTTGATATGCTTTAATTAGAAAAATCATACTAATTTCCACCTTTAAAGTTATTTTTTTTAAAATATTTTTATTCATAAGTTATTTAAAAATACCCTTCTTTGATGGACAAAGCACAATAGAACTAAAGAAAATTTTTTTAGTTTACATATTCTAAAGGCAAGAGGTGTTATCATTGACATTATTACGCTTTTCATAATTCTTAATAAACTCTGGTAATTCACTTTTAATTGCTAAATTTTCACCAAAAAAATCTAATATTTCAATTTTAAAAGCGTGGAGCGCTAACCTTTTAAAAGCATTGTGATCTCTTTTGCCATATTTGTAATCACCTAAAATTGGATAACCAATTTCTTTTAGATGAACTCGGAGTTGATGAGTCCTGCCGGTTATAGGCTTTAACTCTACTAAAGAAATATTATTTTGTGAACTAAGAATCTTATATTGAGTAATCGCCTCTTTACCATCCTCATCAACATAGACTTTTTCATTTTTACCTTGATATTTTTTTAATAATGGTAAATTAATTTCTCCTATCTTTTTTACTGGAGTACCAGCAATTAACGCTAGATAAGTTTTGTTAATTTTTTTATTTTTAAATTTTTCTAGTAAAATTTCTGCCACCCCTCTATTTCTGGCAATTAATAAAATTCCACTCGTATCCTTATCTAAACGATGAACTAATCTGGGGGTTTGATCTTGATCAAATTTTAAATATGGTAAAACATTATCCACAGAAAACTTAATATTTGATCCACCTTGAGTAGCAATGCCACTAATTTTATTAATTACAATAAGATTATCATCCTTGTAAATAATATTTTTAGTAATCTTTTCTAAATTTTCTTTGGAAATTGTAGGTTTTTTGATTGGCTTTTTAGAGATGTCAATATCCGGGATACTAACTTCATCACCCTCCTCTATTTTATAACCAATCTTGATAACCTTACCATTAATTAGGATCTGTTTTTTTCTAACTAATTTTTGCGATAAGGAGAATCCTAAGGCTTTTTTTGCTAAAAATTTTTCTATTCTTGTACCAACATCATCTGGCGATATTTTTATTTTCAATAAAAAATTTAGTATCTAATGTCAATTCCCACCTATAACGCTTAAATAGGCAAAATAATTTTAGATAAAAAATTATACTTAATATGAAGAGCGTGTTTAGTTAAAAAATATAAAGTATAATTATATAACATTATAGGTGGGAATTGTCACAATTGAATTGCAAAAACGGCTCATGTAAGCTGTTTTTGCAAAAGCCTAATAACCCGTTTTTAGATCAATCAATGAAATATTACCATCCTTGCGATGATAAACAACATTAATATGTTTGCTCTGTATATTAACAAAGACAAGGGCTGGAAGGTTGGCTAAGTTCATCTTCATAATCGCCTCATCAACCGTAATGGTTTCGATGTTGGTTATTTTTTCATTAATAATGTCAAAAGGTTTTTGATTTTCATTAGCCGAATCATCTTCATCCTGCTCAGAAATAACATATTTTGGAGATTCATAAATTGAATTTAAAAAATCAATCTCTCCAGAATTCATAACCTTATGATGATTTTTTAACTTTCGCTTATATCTTCTGAGTTGTTTTGCCGCCTTATCTTTGGCGCTGTTAAATGCGCAATAAGCATCTCCAGCATTAGCGTCACTCTTTACCCTAACTCCTCCCTTAACACCCTCATTAATTAGGATAACTACTTTAAAGTCCGAAACTTCCTTACTAAAATTTACCTGAGCATCAATGGCTCTACTAAAATACTTAGTAACTTCCTTTTCAAGACTGTCTCTAACATGATTTGTCAAAGAATCGCCAATCTCCATATTGGCACCGATAGTTCTAATTTTCATAATTTTGATAGTAAAAATAAATTAAAGAAATTGGTACAATTATAATACAAACCAGACTGAGAAATCAATGCTTTTGTTAAAGTCTAATACCGACTCCAATCTTTGGACAAAAAATAAATTATAGCAAAGTTCATCTGTAATATAAAATTTAGCTAAATTTTATGATAATTTTTGGCCAAAAACAAGAAGCATAAATGTTGCTTTATAAATTGCCTTTGATATTGCATATATGTATGTCTAAAGACTAAAATTGACATAATACCAAGACAAGTTACAATTATAACATATTTTAAGATGGTAATCAAGATAGAAAATAAAAATCTTAGGAATAAACTAGAATTGACACTTACTACAATCATGTTTTTTATCTAATTTACAATTAAATATAGAAAAATAAATAATAAATTAGATACTAAGCTTTTTTTGTAAGGTTTTATCTAATATCAGAATATTATTTAGCTAAATTTTATAATAAGTTTTTATTTATAAAATGAGTTTTGACATTATCTCGTAATGATGAAAAAAGAAATTATTATTGCTCACAGAGGGGCCAGCGGATACTTACCAGAACACACTCTTGCTTCAAAAGCTTTGGCATTCGGACTTAAATCAGACTATATTGAGCAGGATTTAGTTATGAGTAGCGATAATTATGTTATAGTTTCTCATGATTTATACTTAAACTATACCACAAATGTAAAGGATATTTTTCCAGATAGAGATAGATCTGATGGAAAATATTACATTATTGACTTTACCTTAAAAGAATTAAAAAAATTAAAATTATCAGAAAGATTTCATGAGATAAATAAAGAGAAAAACATTGAATTTCCGGGCAGATTTCCTGTGTTTAATTCAGAATTTAAAATTCATACTTTAGAAGAAGAAATTGAATTAATTCAAGGATTAAACAAATCAATGAAAAAAAATATTGGCATTTATCCAGAAATTAAATATCCAGATTTTCACTTAACAGAGGGTAAGGACATCTCTAAAGAAGTCTTAAAAATATTAGAAAAATACAATTATAAGAAAAAAACAGATAAAATTTATTTACAATGTTTTGATAAAAAAGAATTGCGTCGAATAAAAAATAAATTATTTAAAGATGTAGATATCGACATAAAAATTATTCAATTGATCGGTAAGCGCAATTGTGAAGAAAACTTTGTCAATGTTGATGGTACAAAATACCAAAGAAATGCCAATTATGACAAATTATTAACAAAAAATGGCATAGGCACAATATCAAAATACGCGGATGGCGTTGGCTTACATTTTTCCATGATAATTAACTATAAATCAACAAAAAATAATATCATTTACACAGATATAATAAAATATATTAAAGAAAATAATCTAGAATCTCATATTTATACCATTAGGTCAGATAATACTCAGATTCCAGATTATGCTAAAAATTTTCAAGATTTTGTAAGTATTTTACAAAAAGCAAATATAGATGGAATTTTTACTGATTTTCCAGATCAAATCTAGATTATACCAATTATTAAATTTAACTATACACTGAACAAAAAGATTTTTCTAAAAAACTATTAGAATATTGGTGATTTTTAAATTTTTTAGAGAAAAAATAGAAGGGGAATATTGCAACCAAATGTGTAGTTAAATTTTATGATTGATATAATACCAAAATCCACCTTAAAATAAATAATATATCAAGATAGGTTATTTAGTTTTCTAACATAGTTTTTAAGATAGATCTTGGTATTATATAGTTTTAATCCATTCCTCCTCACTCAGAGTCGTTATACCGAATTCCTCTGCTTTTTTTAATTTTGAACCAGAATTTTTGCCAGCGATGAGAAAGTCAGTTTTTTTAGAAATTGAGTTTAAGACCTTCATACCCATCTTTTCCGCCCTATCCTTAGCTTCGGCACGACTCATATTTGTCATAGTTCCAGTAAAGACAATGATTTTACCAGAAAATTCTGAATCAGATTTAATGATTTTATAATTAATTACTTCCAACTCCTGCGATAATAATTTTAAAAGATCTGTATTTTCTTGATAAGAAAAATACTTAACAACAGATTCGGCAATTTTACTACCAATGCCATCTATATTTTTAAACTCTTGGTACTGCTCCGACTCTTCAAAATTTTCTAATTTAGACATTTTAATTAATCTTTCTAAAAAATTTTCAAAAGAAACGAAATACTTAGCTAATAGTTTAGAGTTTTTTTGTCCAATGTGACGAATAGCAATGGCGTAAATGAATCGATGTAAGTCAATTTTTCTTGTCTCATTGATTGCAATAAAGAGATTGTTAATCGACTTCTCTCCCCAATTTTCTTTTTTATAAAGTGAATTTTCAGCAAATAAATTAATCTTTTCACGCCTTTCTAAGGTAAAAATATCAACAAAATTCTTTACCCTACCCTCATCAAAAAAACTATCAATCTGCCTTTTACCTAAACCATCAATATTGAAAGCATCTTTAGAGACAAAATGTTTTAAATTTTCTTTAATTTGCGCCTCACAGCCATAATTATTAGGACATCTAATTACAACATCATCCGCTAATTCTACCACTTCACTATTGCAACTCGGACAATTTTTAGGAAAATTAAACCTCAAATAATCATAACTCCTAACCAACTTATCAACAGAAATAATTTGAGGAATTACATCTCCAGCCCTCTGAACTATAACAATATCACCTTCTCTGATATCTTTTCTCTCAATTTCATCCTTATTATGAAGTGTTGCTCTTGATACCAAAACTCCACCAACATTTACCGGCTCCAACTCTGCAACTGGTGTTAAGGATCCAGTTCTACCAATCTGAATAGTAATTTTTTTAATTTTAGTTTTAGCTTTTTCTGCAGCAAATTTGTGAGCAATTGCCCATCTTGGACTTTTAGAAATAAAACCGAGACGATTCTGTAAAGAAAAATCATTAATTTTATAAACCATACCGTCAATATCATAGTCAAAAAAATATTTTTGATTATAGATTTTTTGGTAATTATCCATTACTTCGTCTAAATTTTGTAATAATTTTGCATTTTTTTCAGTAATAAAATTAAATTTTGATAGAAGCTGATGCAATTTAGCCTGAGAATCACATTTAAAATCACCTGAATATTCTCCAAGACCATAAGCAAAATATTTAAGATTTCTTGATTCTGTAACTTTCGAATCCAACTGCCTTAATGATCCAGCCGCTGCATTTCTTGGGTTGGCAAAAAAATTTTTTCCAGATTCTTCCTGCCTCTTATTAAGATTTTTAAAGTCAATTTTTGACATGTAAATTTCACCCCTAACTTCTAGGATTTTTGGTGGATTTTTTACTCCCAAAATCAAAGGAAAATTCTTGATCATGGTCACATTCTGAGTAATATCTTCACCAACTTCACCATCCCCTCTAGTTGCAGCCTGCATAAACTTACCATCTTCAAATCTAGCAGAAAACGACAATCCATCAATTTTTAATTCACAAAAAAGCTCTAAATCACCTTTACTTTGATTAAGATTAAAAAGATCAACATCTTTACGAGGCAAAACCCCAAGGAATCTTTGACACTTAACAACAAAATCCTCAAGATCCTGACGAGAAAAAGCGTTAGACAGAGAAAGCATTGGCTTAGAATGCTTAACTTTATTAAATTTTTCTAATATTTTTGAACCAATTTCGGTATATTTGTGGCACTTACCTAGTAATTCTGGGTAATTCTCCTCTATCTCAGTTAATTCTTTACGAATTTTATCAAAATCAGCGTCAGAAATCAGAGGATCATCATCGCGATGATAGGCTATATTATGTTTATCGACTACTTGCCTTAATTGATTGATTTGATTGATAATATTTTGTGTCACAATTATATATCATATATGTAGTGCCAATTCCCATTCATAATGTTGAATAAGTGATGGTATTGGTAAAGAGAAATTGGCATAAGTCTTAAGGAGTGTAGATACTATGATTTAACCTGACTTTCAAGCAACTCATTCCACCTACTCCTGGATCTAATTCTTCTTGCATACACCCTATCTCTTGCACTGCTTAACTTTCTATCTATTTCTTGCTTTTTAGACCTCTCCTCTCTTTGTAACTGTAATACAGATTTTGACCTTGGCCTAAAAACTATATTACCCAATATCCTGCTTTTTTCCTTTTCTATAGCACTAACCTTACTAGCTTCATGCAGTTTTTCATGATAAACTACAATATTTGCAACAAATTTACGCCTCCTCTGGTTTGCAATTCTTTTTCTCTGAGCTTTTGTTAAGGTATTTTTTTTCTTTCTTGAGCCAAGAAGGGTGGCTAGACCAACATTATATAAACCATGAGATCTCTGATTATGTTCACGATACCTCTCTAAAACCTGTGATATTGATGATATGGACCTTGTATCTATATATCTCATTTACTTTACTAGAAATTCTTCCATTATATATGATACCAAGGTATTCTTAGTTTATTATGGTACTTTTTGTTTAAAAATTATATAATTAATCATTAGAGGTAACAACGATCTTAGGATCTTTTAGTTCTTTAGACCTAATTTTTTTTTCGATTTCCTCTGTAATTTTTAAATTATCTTTGAGGTATTTCTTAACGTTTTCCTTACCTTGTCCAATTTTTACACCATTATAGGCATACCAAGAGCCAGATTTTTCAATTATATCATCCTTAACTGCTAAATCAATAATTTCACCAACTTTTGAAACTCCTTCACCGTAAATAATTTCAAATTCAGCAAGTTTAAATGGTGGAGCAACTTTATTTTTTACCACCTTAACTCTTGTTTCATTACCTACGATCTCATCTCCATTTTTAATTTGTGCACCCCTCCTAATATCAAGTCGAACTGAAGAATAAAATTTAAGAGAATTACCACCAGTTGTGGTCTCGGGAGAGCCAAACATAACACCAATTTTCATCCTAATTTGATTGATAAAAATAACTGTACAACCACTTTTAGAAACTCCGCCGGTTAGTTTACGAAGAGCTTTACTCATTAATCTTGCCTGTAAACCCATTTGATTATCAGCCATCCCACCTTCAAGCTCAATTTGAGGAGTAAGAGCTGCAACTGAATCAATAACAATTAAATCCAAAGCACCACTTCTAACAAACGTATCAACTATTTCGAGGGCAGATTCACCACTATCGGGTTGAGAAATAATCATTTCATCAATATTAATACCAAGATTTTCAGCATAAACAGGATCAAAGGCGTGCTCAGCATCCACAAAAGCGCAAGAAAGACCTTGCTTTTGAGCTTCGGCGATTGCATGAAGAGTTAGGGTTGTCTTACCAGAACTTTCTGGTCCATAGATCTCAACAATCCTACCTCTTGGATAACCACCAACACCTAGAGCTGTATCAAGAGATAAAGAACCACTTGAAATTGTTTCAACATCAATTTTAGGTCTTTCACCAAGCCTCATAGCAGAGCCTTTTCCAAATTGTTTGTTAATCTGTGAAAGTGCTGCGTCTAAAGCTTTTTTTCTGTTTACGTCTGCGGTCATAGTGGTTATTATTTAATTAAATTATTTTAATAATTCTGACAAAGTTTTTCCTAATGTCGCAGGTGATTCAGCGACAAAAATGCCAGCTGATCTCATGGCTTCAATTTTATCTTCAGCTCCACCTTTACCACCAGCAATGATGGCGCCAGCATGACCCATTCTTTTTCCTGGAGGAGCTGTTCTTCCAGCAATAAATCCAACACAAGGTTTAGACCTGCCTTTTTTAGCTTCCTGCTTTAAAAATTCTGCAGCCTCTTCTTCATCAGAGCCACCAATCTCACCAATCATAATCATTGATTGAGTTTGTTCGTCAGAAAGAAACATGTCTAAACAGTCAATAAAGTTGGTACCATTAATTGGATCACCACCAATACCAATGCAAGTTGACTGACCAAAACCTTCACTGGTTGTTTGATGAACCGCTTCGTAAGTTAAAGTACCAGAGCGAGAAACAATGCCAACAGATCCACTTTTATGGATATGACCTGGCATAATACCAATCTTACACTGACCTGGAGTAATAATTCCTGGACAATTTGGACCAATTAATCTCGAGTTTGATGTTGTAAGAGCAGCCTTTACCTTAGCCATATCCAAAACTGGAATACCCTCAGTAATACAAATAATTAATTCGATTCTAGCATCGATTGCTTCTAAAATTGCGTCCGCAGCAAATGGTGGCGGAACATAAATAACTGAAGCGTTGGCCTCGGTTGCTTTCCTTGCATCTAAAACAGTATCAAAAACTGGTAAATTTAAATGTTTTGAACCACCTTTGCCTGGAGTAACGCCGCCAACCATGTTTGTGCCGTAAGCAATTGCTTGTTCAGAGTGAAAAGTACCTTGCATACCGGTAAATCCTTGGCAAATAACTTTCGTATTTTTATTAACTAAAACAGACATTTTGTATATTTAAAATTATAATTAATTAGTTGCGCTTGCAACTTTACTATTTGCACCACCAATAGCGTTCACTGCTTTCTCGGCTGCATCACCCAAATCATTAGCTGAGACAATAGTTAAATCAGATTCAGCAAGAATCTTTTTACCTAAATCAACATTTGTACCCTCTAATCTTACAATCAAAGGAATATCTAGATTAACCTCTTTAGCGGCAGCGATAATGCCTTCAGCGATAATATCGCATCTCATGATGCCACCAAAAATATTAACTAGAATTGCTTTTACATTTTTATCAGAAAGAATAATCTTAAAAGCCTCTGTAACCCTTTCCTTAGTAGCACCGCCACCAACATCAAGAAAATTAGCAGGAGAAGAGCCGTAAAGCTTAATGATGTCCATTGTTGCCATAGCTAAACCAGCACCATTAACCATGCAGCCAATTTCACCGTCCATCTTAACATAATTTAACTCATGCTTAGAAGCTTCAACCTCCAAAGCGTCTTCTTCTTCAACATCTCTTAACTCCTTGATATTTGGATGACGATAAAGAGCGTTATCATCAAAATTATATTTAGCATCAAGAACAATTAATTGCTCCTCCTTAGTAATAACTAAAGGATTAATTTCAATTTGAGATGCATCCGTGTCAATAAAAGCTTTGTAAATTGATGCAACCAATTTAACAAATTGTTTTAATAAATCACCTTTTAAACCAAGAGCAAAACCTAATTTTCTAGCGTGAAAACCAGAAATTCCAATTTCAACCGGAACGATTGTAGTGATAATTTTTTCTGGGTTTGTTTCTGCAACTTCTTCAATCTCCATACCGCCTTCCGTCGAGGCCATAAAAACAACCGCCTTATTAACGCGATCTAAAACAGCAGAAAGATAATATTCCTTATCAATATTTGAGCCAGATTCTATATAAAGTCTCTTAACTTCCTTACCTTCTGGGCCAGTTTGATGAGTAACGAGAATTTTTCCCAACATTTCCTCAGATTCTTTTGCAACATCTTCAATTGTTTTAACAATTTTTACACCACCAGCTTTACCCCTGCCGCCAGCATGAATTTGAGCTTTCACAACAAAAACTTTACTACCGTTATTTTTTAAAGTTTGAGCAGCCTCAACAGCTTCACCAGGAGTAAAAGCAGCATAACCTTCTGGCACAACAGCACCGTATTTTGCCAATAATTTTTTGGCTTGATATTCATGTATATTCATTCTATCTAATATAATTTTCTTAAAAAACTCTGCAAATTAAACAATAATCACAACTGCAAAACCGTAAGGATCATAAGATATTAAAACCATTTATTAATTCAAGGGTTTTATTGGAAAGACTTAAGATCACAAAAGACTGTAAAGAGTTTAATACAACTAATCATTGCCGTAATGAGTTAAAAAATATGATAAGATCGATTATTAATTAATTTTAATAATATAAAATATGCCTAATATCACTAAGACACTGATTGTAGTTTTTACTGTCACAACTGGCATTATTCATCCTAATGAGATTCTTTTTAAATAGGGAGTACATTAAAACTCATATTTTAAATTAATGGAACCAGAATTAGACATCATATCTTTACTAAATGCACCATTATACATAATAGAAAAAATTGGCATCTTTTCTTTTTCGTAAATACTAAGAGAGGTATTAATAGATATATAATCATCATTGATATTAGGCATCTCTATTTGAAATTCTTGATTTTGACTTAAGAATGATATTTTTGTTTTTTGATTTTTTGCTCCTCCTATTTTTTTAATGAAGGATAGTGATAATTTTGGCTCATATATAAAATATGAATTTTTATCTACCAATTCTTTGGCGGAATATAAATCAATTCCAATTTTTAATTTATGAGAATTGTAATCTTGACCTTCTACCTTTAATGATAAATTATTTGCACCTGATTCTTGATAGGAACTGATACTATCTTGATAATATTGATATTCAATTTTTGGAATTATATTTACTGAGTTATTACTGCTAATATTATAACCTAATCCCGTCACTATATTTACTGTATTACCTTCTGTATCTGCTTTTGCTACTCTATATTCATTACCAAGATAAATATTTCTTTGTAAGTTATAAATATTATAAAGAAGATTTAATTTATTATAGTTAAATAACCCTGATTTATCTTTTTTGTGTATTTTGTGATTTAGCGACAATCCTACAGACTTTATGTTATCGGTTTGCGAACCCATCTTTCCATCTATGTTAGAATTATTGTAAAAAATAGAGCTATTAAGATAATTATTACCATTGATATCCGTATTATATCCAAATATTATACCCACACTTGCAGAATCATAACCAGACTGATTTCTGTCTTTTTTATGATCAATAACATTCCCAAATATCTCTCCCCATAGTGATTTATTGTCTTTTTTGGTGATATTAGATATAATATTATTATCAGTAATTGAGTTGATGTTTTGAAGTAAATTAATATTACTTTTAAAAGACGAGTTATTTTTAGGGATGATCACTGATTCAGAAAATTTCTTAAAACTCGCACTATTTTCTAGAGAATAGATATTATATACTTCAAGATCATTAATTAAATAATTTGCTATCTCGTAGCTTTGTTTTCCTAAAATATTTGCACTAAAGATGATAGAATCTTCTGCATGAGTTAGGGTAAGTTTTTTATTTTCTGATATTGTGGCTATTTGAGGCTTTAGAAGATAAGAATTATCTGTTAATGTTACTTGATTTATGTCTATAGTTTTGACGGTTGCACTATTATCTATTATTGTTTGTTCCACGTTAAAATTCAAACTAGATGAGATTTGGCTATAATCAATATTAATATTGGAATTATTTGTATTTATGCCCGCATTTTGTGATATTAATTTTATATCGTCATTAGAGTCTATAATGTAATTTATGGTTTTGTTTAATAGATTAATTTCTGATGCATTGTTAAAGTTTAAAATTGCTCCAGATTTTAAAGATAGGGATGTTGCGTTAAGGTTAAAATCTGTAATATATGAAGTCGTTTGATTGTCAATTATGACCTGATTATTATTAATTGTTAGATTACCTAATCTGTCTACATTACTAGAGCCTAATGTAGATGATATTGTTTGTGAAGATGAGCCATTGATGCTTAATGTTCCCACCCCCTTAATAGTTGAATTAGGTTGATTTACCGCAGTAACATTTCCTGATATATCCATTATTTTTCCAGTCAAAATATCTATTAGCCCACCAGATGAGTTGGTAAATGATAAATCTTTAATATAGGAATTTTCTTTTAAAGATATTTGATTTTGGTTAGTAATTTCTAATTTATTAATTCTATTATCTGACTGACCTAGTTGAGTGTTAATTGCTTGAGTTGTAGCTCCATTAAAAGTAATTTTATTATTAGAAGATAGGATTTTATCTGTATTTGCGGATGATAAATTACCAAGATTACCAGAAATATTAACATCTTTACTTAATGTTAATGTTTGATCATTCGATATATCAATATTTTTTATATTTGTAGTTCCAGAACCTGCTAGGGTTAAGTCATTATTTATTGATAAATTTGTCACATCCAAAACAGAATTTACCGTCATATTTACTATGGAATTTAATATGTCAGGATCTTGATTGATTTCCAAATTATCTAAATACAAATTTTTTGAAAATAATATATTTGGATTTGTGATTGTAACTTTCTCGAATCTATTCGTAGATTGGCCAATATGAGCATTAACAGTTTGAACATCTTCTTCTGTCATACTTGTGCCAGTAAATTTAATTTCTGCAGCTTCCTCAGCGTCTAAAATATAGAAATTTTCTATGTTTTGATTTGAGTGAGTAACATTTCCTGATATTTCAAAAACTCCTGAATTACCAATAAATATTTTTGTATTTTCTTGATCATTACTAAATTCTAAATCTTTAACAAAAACATTTTGATTAAAATAAACGCCACTTTCTTCTTCGGTAGTATCTGCGCTATTATTAATAATTAATTTATTAATATACCTATCCTCATAATCATCGTCACCAAGGGTTGCAGAAAGATTTTTTTGATCTCCCAATTGGGTATTATTAATTGTTTGTAAGTCTTGCCCATTAAAAGTAATGATTCCAGCATTGGTTGACAGTAATTTTCCATCCCCAGATACATCCCCAGATACATCCCCATATACATCTCCAGAAATTAAAAGATTGTCAAATGTTGATTCGACATATTGATTAAAAATTACATTTCCAATTATTGCCTGATTTAAAATTTCTGATTTTTGGGAAATATAAAGATTGTTAGAATTTAGTATTATAGAGCCTGATAGTTGTTTTTTATAACGTTCCGAGAAACTAGATTTACTTATATTAATATTATTAAAAAATGCTATTCCCTCATTATTAGAATTAATGGTAATTGACTGATTATTATTTAAAGAAAGTGATAATTCTTTGAGTCTCAGAGCCTCCGTAGCAAGTCCATTCTCCATCGTCAGGATGTTACCATTAGCAGTAAAATCTATCGTTCCTGTGTTGTTAGTATTGGTTGTGATTGAGGTATAATTTTGATCTGAGTTAATCGTAAGTGTTTCATCATCAGAAAAATTATACGTTTCTGCAAATATATTTTTTGCAAAAAATAATAAAATTATTACAAAAGTGTATTTTAGGTTTGTTGTAAAAGTCATTAGACTGAGTTTTTAAAGTTTTGATAATCGACATTTATTGTCACCCTAACATTCAATAATTGAAGTATCAATCTTTTTTGTTATTGCTTTATATAATACCAGAGACCGTCGATTATATCTCTACCAAATCATTATTTAAGTTGTTACTAATGATTATTTCGTTACTGTTGGTTACGTTTTTTAAATCTGCCAAAATATTGCTAAAATCTTCTTTGACATTAATTGTAAATTTTTCAATAGTGGTTTTCATAGAAATATTTTGCTCAGATTTATATTTTCTAATTTCAAAAATAATTAGTAACATTTCTTTACCAATTTTTAAAGAATTTTCATCAAAAAATTGTTCTTCTAATTTTGGCCAAGAGCCTCTTTGATGAATTGAGTTTATTTTATTTTCAAAGATTACTTGATATATTTCTTCAGAAATATGTGGAATAAAGGGTGCAAATAATTTTAAAATACCCTCCAAAACATGATAAAGTGTAAAAATTGCACTTTTTTGCTCTAAAATTATTTTATTTTTTTGATCTTCGGTTAAATATTGATCCTGATATTTGGTGGCGCTCAGTCCATAAGCTCTAACCTTAACAATTTCTAGATAATTATCACAAAAATCATTCCAAAAAAAATCTTCAATAATTTCGCGAGCCTTAGCATATTCAAATTTATCAAATTGCTCTTCCGAAGATTTAATAACCTCTTTAAGACGTGATAATATCCAAAAATCAGCTATTTGGTTTATATTTTGAGAATCGGTATCCTTTAAAATTGTTTTTGGCTTTCCTCCCTCTTCAAAAATATCAAAATTCATTGAAGCAAATTTTGCTGCATTGAATAATTTTGTAGTTAATTTTTGCCCAACCTTAAAAACATCTTCGCTATAGGCGGTATCCGTACCCAAATGTGAAGTTGAAGCCCAATATCTTACAATATCCGAACCTTTTTCCTTAATAAGATTAATTGGAGTTACAACATTCCCCTTAGACTTACTCATTTTCGTCTTGTCAGATGCAAGACACCAACCAGAAATCATAAGATTTTTCCAAGGAATTTCGTTTTGATGTAAATAAGATTTGACAATTGTGTAAAATGCCCAAGTTCTAATAATTTCATGAGCTTGCGGACGAAGATCGGCTGGAAATAATTTATTATGACGCTCAGAATCATCGCATAAATCTTGATTAATTCCTCCAGATGATAATTGTGGAGAAATTGAAGATGTCATCCAAGTATCCATAATATCAGTTTCCGCCTTAACTTCATCTCTATTGTACCCTTCTGGCAAATCTTTTTCTGGGTCGATTGGTAATTGATCTAACTTTGGCAAGAGAATTCGACCCTCTTCACCAGATCTTTTTGAATACCAAACTGGAAAATTAACACCAAAAAATCTTTGACGAGAAATGCACCAATCCCAAGAAAGATTCTCTACCCATTGTAGGGCGCGAATTTTCATGAATTTTGGATGCCACTCGCATTGATTGATTTTATCGATTAATTCCTGCTTTTTATCGAGGATTTTAATAAACCACTGATCTTGAACCAGTATTTCAATTGCCACTCCAGACCTTTCTGCGATTTTTACGGAATGTTTGATTGGATCTGATTTTATTAATAGATTTTCTTCTTTTAAAATTTCAATTATAATTTTTCTAGCTTCCTTGATTGAGGTTCCTTCTATTTTTTGATACTGAGTATGATTAAAATTATCATTATTGATTTTCGAAATATCTTCAGTCGGAAGAATTTTTCCATTTTCAGAAAGGATTATCCTTAAATCTAAATCATGTTTTTTCCACCATTTAATGTCCATTTCATCACCAAAGGTACAGCACATTACTGCACCAGTCCCTTTATCCATTTTTACATCCTCATCTAAAATAATAGGAATCTTGACATTGAAAATTGGAGAAATTGCAAATTTTCCATGTAAATTTTTGTATTTTTCATCTTCAGGATGAATCATCACAGCAACACAAGCAGGAAGAAGTTCTGGACGAGTAGTCATAACGATTAAATCTTGATCTGTCTCGTTTATTTTAAAGATTATGTCATTTGCAAATGAATCAAACTCTTTATCGATCAAATCTGCACCAGCAAGCGCGGTTTTATCTGCAATATCCCAAAAAACTGGATCGAATTTTTTTTCAACAAGTTTTTTATTATATAAGTCAATGAAAGATGCTTGAGCTAATTTTTGGGACTTATCAGAGATTGTTTGATATTTTTGATTCCAATCGACAGAAAGTGCTATTTGACTAAAAAGATCTTCAAATTCTATCTCGGCATCAGCAACAATTTTTTTACATTCAAAAATGAATTCCCGCTTCTGCATTGAAACGGCCTTTCTTTTTATAGTTTTCTCAACCAACCTTTCGGTAGGAAGTCCATTATCATCAAACCCCATTGGATAGAAAACATCAAAACCCTTCATTCTTTTGTACCTAGCGATAAAATCTGCCTGACAATATGAAAAAATATGACCCATATGCAAAACACCAGAAACGGTTGGAGGAGGAGTATCTATGACAAAATTTCGCTCTTTTGGAAGATCGTTTTGCCATTTATAGACATCTTTTTCTTTCCAGCTATCTTGCCATTTAGATTCAATTTCTAAATGTTTATATTTTTTTGGTAATTTTGACATCAATTTATTACTTTTTTTAAAATAACTTTATAATTGATAATTCAATTTATCTAGTGAATTTGTGAAGATTGTACTAAAATTAGATATTTTAATAAAAAATGATTTATTTTTTACACCTAAATACTGTAAATGAGCGTCATAACGAATGTGAGACAGTATTTTTTAGTGAATGAAGATAATTATCTAATTGTAAAAAATAGGGCGCTTAAATTTTCTTAATTTATTAATACCAAGATCCACCCTAAAAACTATGTTAAAAAACTAAATAATCTATCTTAATTTGCTAACTTATCATTAATAAAAAATGACTATAATATATCGATATTTCACAAGGCTTTTTGTATATAATAGGTGAAAAACAGTCAAGATAGGTTGTTTATTTTAAGGTGGATTTCGGTATAAGATAACACTATATCCAGAATTTTAGATTGCTGACAATTTCTTTACTGTTAACAGTTCTTACCCCGAGAGGTAAGAAGTTACTGAGATTGAGGGCAATGCTTATTGCGGAGTTTTTGAGTGGATTGTCATTTTTATTATTACATTATAAGTCTTGATCGCCTATTTTTGAAATCTGGGTGGTAATAAATTTATTAACATTTAAAAAATACATATTTCCAGATAGTGCGAGAGCGATTATTCTAAAATATTGATGTTACCTCTTTCACAGATAACTTATGCTCTAAACTTAATTTTTGACAAAAATTTCTAATATTATCACTAAAACAGATAATTTTTTTATTAGATAAATCTATATTCTCCTTTTTACATAAATTAAAAAATACTCTAACCCCATTTTGAGAAAATAAAGCAATGCTATTTATGATATTATTCTTTAAATTAAAAATTATCTCTTTTGACAATGATTTAGAATTAATTTTATAGACTATCTGTCGAATTGCGTCATAATTTTCATTTTGCAATTTTTTTGATATATCAATAGTAATTATTTCTCCCGAAAGATAGAGAATTTTTTGAGCCCTATTAATTTGTTGTTTTTGAATAATTTGATCTAATAAGGATTTTGCTGAATTTTTGCCAAAAATTATATTTTTATAACCCAAATTCGACAAAATACTTGCTGAAAACTCTCCGACAGTAAAAATTCTGTTATTTTTAGAAATTTGTAATTTTTCCAAAGCAAAGATAGCATTCATACTGGTAATTATGATAACATATTCGCTATTTAACTCCTCTAAAGGTAGTTCTTCGACCTCTAAAATGTCAGAATTAATTATTTTATACCCCAGTTCCTGAAAATTAATTAACCCCCTATTATATTTATTATTAGATCTGATAAGAAGAATTGGCTCTAAATACATTAAAATTTATACTCATATTTTAAATATAATATTGCCGACTCAGTTTCTTCGTTACTGGTTTTTTTATTGATTACCTCCCTATTGTAACCAATGCGAGTCGACAAGCCATTTAAAATATTATTTTTATTAAACTTATAACCCAAAGAAATTTCATCTATGTCTTTATCGATATTATTAGTGCCTATCTCAAAATGCTTCACTTTAAATATAGTGTAGGTTAGGTGATAATTTTGATAAAGATTAAGTGTAATATATTTAGTTAATAAGTGTGAATTTTTTAAATTACTACCCCCGTAATTATCTAAAAAAACATATTCAATAAAGATTTTTGGCAGTATGTTTTTAGTTACCGGAATTTGATAATTTATATTTGCCACATAAGATTTTTGATCAGACACCTCTAACCTTTCAACATCGTACCCTCGGTCAGCAATAGCCGATTTTACATAACCAAAATGATATGTTAATTTTTCATCATTACCAAAATCGTAACTAATATCTAAAGCTGCATAATATGAAGCAAATAAAGACTTATCATCGCCGCTTTTAGTGGTATTATTACCGATATACTCTCTTTTGGTAATACGTGAATTGTCTGAATATTTATCATCATTAAAATAACTACCCAGAGTTAAAAGATACTTACCATTACCATCTTCCCTACCACCTTTTAAAACTCCCCCTAAAGCAAACTTTTCATTAAATTGATAATATTCTAAGGATTTATTTAAAATCCACATATACTGACTTTTTTTCCAGGCATTGCCAAAATTAAGAGTTTTTTTACCAGCAAAAAGATCTAAATTATTTGTACTATATTTTAAATATAACTTCTCAAGATAAGCGCCATGATTTTCAAAAGATCTCGTACCAGATCCGGTTAACGACTTATCTCTCATTTCATTTTCTAAATTTTGCTTCATTTTAGAAGATTTAATAACAGAATTTAGAGATAATTGATCGGTAATATTTGCTCTTAGGCTTAATTTTGTCCTATTGTAATAATCCTTATATATATTTTTTTTATTATTAGAGGTATAGTTGTCAACAAAAAAAAATTCTGTCTTAATTTTTCCTGAAATAAATTTGTTATCACCCTCTGTAGCAAAGGAGTTTTTACTTACTATTAACAAGATTACTATTATGAGATATTTTATTATTGTCATAAGCTAATTGTAAGTAATGTTTAAATAAACAATCGAGACCTTGATTGATGCAAAAATCATACCAAAATCTTTTTTCTTTTAGATTTTATTTTTAATTGTAGTCGTAACTTACTACTTCAAGATTAAAAATGAAATTAATAAAAGGGAAAAATGCATATAAAATATGGGTTACTTTATACAGCTCCTAATATTTAAATTTAATATTCATCCTTTTCCAAATACCATACTTATCTTTTGGCAGATTTCGAAGAGGACTGCAACCTTTCAGAGTCTTAACGATTGAAATGGTTATTTTATGCAAAATTTTCTTATCAACCTTACTTAGTTCGATCTGATTAGTAAAGATCATATTATTGTAATCAATTATCCCATTCAACATCACATGGACATTAACACTGACATTGATATTAAGTTTTTCAAAATTCTTTTTAGATTCTTGATAACACCTAGTAACTTGAAGTTTAAGGTTCGCTCTTTCTCTTCCAGAAATGCCGAAATCATCAACCCCAGTATATTCTGCGATGTCTCGAATAATTTTTTTAGGTATTTTTTTTTCCTTACCGCCCTTTTTAACCTCTTTTTTTAATTTTTTTGTCACTTTTGGAGGTCTTTTTTTAACAGTTTTCTTCTTTTTAGGAGTTTTGTTAATTATTGTTTTTTCTGGTATTTCTTTTTTGATTTTTGGAGCTTGTTTAGTTTTTTTTGGTTTTAATTTAGGCTTTATTTTGGGTTCTGTCTTTACCCTTGATTTATTTTGAATCTTTTTTTTTGTTTGGGCTTTTTTAATTTTTTGCTCAATAATATTAACCTTTATTTCTTTTACTTCTTTTGGTTTTTGATGATTAGATCCTGCCATATTAAAGATTATGATAAGGATAACTAAAATATGAAATAACGATGAAAAAACAACACTTCTGATCATACCTTATTCCATTTTCCACCTATAATACTGGATAAGTAATGGCATGATCTAGCTTCTTCTTTTAGATCTTTAATTACCAAAAAACCTTTCACCCTATCAACATAGGTCAGTCGTTTTTTGACAATTTTAACCTTACAATATTTTACTATGTAATGCATTATAAATGGGAATTAGTATTATTCTTTTTACAAAGATTTTCTATTATGCATTCATTACATTTTGCCTTTCTGGCAGTGCATATGTATCGTCCATGTAAAATAAGCCAATGATGAGCGTGTAATTGCCATTTTGGCGGTACTTTTTTAAGAATTTTTTTAGCAGTTTTGTCAATTGTATTCTCACTCACTAAGCCGATTCTATTACTAACTCTAAAAACATGAGTATCAACTGCAATAGTTTTTTTGCCAAAAGCGCAGTTCAGAACTACATTTGCGGTTTTTTCTCCAACCCCAGGTAATTTGATTAAATCTTCAAAATTATCTGGTATGATGGCATTATATTTTTCATCTAAAATTTTTGATAAATTCATAATATTTTTTGCTTTCGAGTTGAAAAGCCCAATTGTTTTAATATAAGTTTTTAGATTCTCTTCACCTAAGTTTAAAATATCTTTCGGGTTTTTAACGATTTTAAATAAGGGTGTAGTGGCCTTGTTAACGCCGATATCAGTTGCCTGTGCAGAAAGTACAACAGCAACCAAAAGTGTAAAATTATTACAAAAATTTAACTCTGTTTTTGGTTCTGGATTTTGCTTAGAGAAAAGATCAAAAATTTGATTAACTTCTTTTGTTTTTAATAAAGTCATTTATAATATTTATATCATTTAAAAGAATTGTTAAAATCAACGCTTATTGGGATCGCCTGTGTAGTGGATATCGTTCCGCATGAATTCTTTTAAATTAAGAAGTGCAAAGTTAAAAAAGAGGATGGCATCAAAGAAGAGTTTTTAGATTCCTTACAATCCTTCATTATATAAATAACCTCCTTTTAAGGAGTTCCTTACAGTGATAAATTAAATATGCCAAATTTCCTAAAAATTATCTCTATTACCCTGTTATTTTGCAATATAAATAACGCCTTATCTAGTGAAATTTTTTTATTAAACCCAAATTCTATTAAAGAAGAGCTAAAAAAAAACCCAGCCAGAATTAAAGAAATAGAAAATTATTTTATAAATAGTAAAATTAGCAATAACGATATTCTTGAAAATTTTGACCCCAAATTAACTGGATCTTATTCTTATGAAAAAACTAAACAATCATTCCAAAATTTTTTCCCTTCTATCTCCCCCTATACTAACTTTACAACAGCTATAGAAAAAAGTTTTCAATCGGGTATTGATACCAAAATTGGCAACATTTCTTATCGTCGTAAATATGTCAGTAATAGGCCGGAGACTAGAAATGCTTTATTCTTTAAAACCTCGATTGATCTTTATAAGAATTTTTTTGGCAAAACTTCTAAATCAAAAGTAAAAAATGCAGCTTTTCAAATAGAAATTTCAGATCTACAAAGGCAAATTGATAGTAAAATTTTTCAATTTTTAGTTCTAAAAACTTATTACGACCTGGTTCTTAATCAGGAATCCATCAATATCTCAGAAAGATTGTTAAAATTATCAAAAAAACAATTTAAAGATTTGCAAAAAAAATTTAAAAGCAAAATTGCCGATATTGATGATGTTGAAAGACAGAAAATTGAAGTCACCACTCGTCATAGTAAAATTTTATCACTAAAAAAAGAAAGAGAGTTTTATTTAAAGCAATTAAGGCGACAACTACCTAACCTATCTCAAAAAAAAATAAAATTATCAAAATATAATTATGACCAGATTGAGCGTAAATTCCTAGACCTAACCTTTTCTATCAGTTCTAAAATCTCAACTCCAAAGGAATATAGCCTATATGATGAAATTTTAGTCAAAGAGAAGCAATCATATCAAATGCAGAAAAAAATTAATTCTACCTATAGCGATATTGACGTTAAGCTAAATGCTGAAATTCAAAAATTTGATGGCAATAATAGTCTCTCCGATTCTTACGACAACATCTCTTCCAATAAGGATAGTCAATATTACTCTGTTGGAGCCGAAATTGTAATACCTCTTGGTAGAGTTAAAAAAAATAATGAAAGATTAAAAATTAAATCTAGCCACTTATCTTACTTAACAAAGAAAGAGAAATTATTATCAGAACTCGATTCTTACCATCTAGATTTTGTTAACAACTCTTACCTACTTCGGGAATCTTTAAAAAATCAAACTATTAATGTCAAAAGTTCAGAAATTATCCTGAATGAATCTCGCAAGAAATACAAACAAGCCAGGATTTCACTTCAGAGATTAATTGATGATCAAAATATGCTCTTAGAAACATCTCTTACTAAAATAGCGATCTCTCGACAATTTTTAGATTTAATTTTTAATTATTTAACGATTTTCACTCTTCTAGATGTATAAAATTACTGAATTCTTTATTAATAATAGCAAATTTACCGCCGTAATTACGGCTACAATTATATTGATTGGCGTCTATTCAATGCTAAATATAAGATCCGAGACTCGTCCGCCAGTTGATTTTGCAACGGCAGTTATTTTAACCAACTATCCTGGCGCCTCAGCCGCTGACATTGAGGTAAAAATTACTAAACCAATTGAGGATGAAATTTTAACAGTAAGTGACGTAAAAGATATTAAATCCGTGAGCCAACCGGGGAAAAGCACCATCACAATTCGCCTTGATATTGATAAAAGAGGATTGAATGTTGACAAAACTATGTCAGATTTACAAAAAGCAATAGATCGTACCCCAAATTTACCCCTAGATTTAGAAGAAAATCCAATTTTTACCGAGATTAAGTCTGAAGAAATTCTAGTGCTTCAACTGGCAATTACTGGTTCAAACGAAGACAGGAAGAGAGATATTGTTACCAAAATTATCAAAGACAATTTAGAGAAAGATAAGGATATTAAAAAGGTTTTGCTTCGCGGTTATAAGAAAAGGAGGTTTAAGATTGATTTAGACCCCTTAAAAATGTCACAAAATAATATTAGTATTTTAGAGGTGGTCAATAAAATTAAATCTCGCAATGTATCAATTCCAAGTGGCAATATTGAATCCAACTCAATTCAAGCCTTAACTCGAATTGAGGCTAAGATCCAAAATGTCACTGATTTAGAAAATATCATCATTCGATCTAATTTTAATGGACAAACTATCAAATTAAAAGATTTGTCTCAGATTTTAGATAGTACGGAGGAAATTGATGTTATCACCAGTTTTAATGGAGAAGATGCCACGCTTCTTGATGTATATAAAAAATCTGGCACCGACATTCTTAAGCTCATAGAGAAAATTCAGGAAAAAATCATTACTTACAAAAATCAGTACCCAGACATTAATTTGGAAACTGCCTATAATGAGTCGATCGAGGTTAAGGGTCGATTAAAAATCCTAACTTCTAATGCCCTTATTGGTTTAATCATCGTCCTTTGTTCTCTTTTTGTATTTTTGCCTTTTAGGGTTGCGATTTACTCCTCAATCTCTTTGCCAATTGTTATTTCGGCGATAATTGGTTTTATGGTATTTTTTAACCTCACCCTAAATACCATTACAATCTTATCTCTGGTTATTGTCCTTGGTATGCTTGTTGATGATAGTGTTATTATTAGTGAAAATTTTTCTAAATATTACCGTCGCGGCTACAATTCTCGTAAAGCTGCAATTTTACCTATTAAAAACCTTGCCTTTCCAATTTCAATAACAATTTTTACTACTATTGCCGCCTTCCTACCAATGTTAATTACTAAAGGCGTCATGGGTCAATTTATTAAATGGATTCCGATTATCGTATCTTTAGCTTTATTCCTGTCTTTAATTGAATCATTTTGGTTGTTACCGGCTCGCCTTGCTTCAATTAAAAATAAATTAAACCACAAAATTAAAGAAATAGACTGGTTTACAAGGTTTGAGATTCTCTTTGAAAAAATGATTTTTATTTTAGTTAAAAAAAGATATTTAATGTTACTTTCTTTCATTGGTGTTATCTTTATTTCCTTCTTCTTCCTTGGTAAAAATAAATTTATCCTCTTTCCAAATGAGCAAGTTAAAAATTATATCGTTCGCGTTAAATTAGATAAAAATATCAAGATTGAAACCACTAATGAATTATTGAAAAATGCAGCCAATAAAATTTTTAAAAAATTAGAAGATAATATCGATACAATTACGGGCTTTTCTGGAGTTTCAGACTTCAAGGAGCATTTACCAAAATATTCTCGCGGTGAAAATGTGGCCTACATGTCAATTAATGTTAATGATTATACTGAATATAATATTTCTGCATCAAAAATTATCTCTAAATTAAAAGAGATTGATTTTACCGAATTTACAGAGATTTCTTTTGAAGGAGCGGTTAACGGACCTCCAATTGGCAATGATATTGAGGCCGTAATTCAATCTAACAATTCAAAAGATATTGATCAGATGATTTCTTTGATTATTAATGACATCAAGGATATTGATGGGATCTCAAACCTTTCTAATGACGATGTTATTGGTGAGGATGAGATTTTTATTAATTTTGATTACGAAAAGATTAATCGTTTTAATCTTGATATTTTAGATATTTCCAAGGCCGTCAGAACTGCAATTGCTGGACAAATTGTTTCCGACGTAACTCTAAATAATGAAGATGTGGATCTTTTTGTTAGATTTAAAGATCAAAAAAGGAGTTCGTTAGAAGATCTAAAAAATATTATTATTTTTGATCAAAATCAAAACCTTATTTTGCTTAAAGATTTGGCCAGTTTTGAAAAAAAATTAGGTAGCGCTTTCGTTAAAAGATTTGATAATCAAAGATCAAAAACTTTAATTGGTAATGTCGATGAAAATATTACCACTCCAACCGCAGCTAACCAATTAGCTAGAAACGCTTTTAAAAAATATCAAAATCAATTTCCTGGGATTTCAGTTAAATTTGCCGGAGTTGAAGAGAGTACCAACGAGTCTTTACAAAGCCTTCTTTCAGCTTTCCAATTGTCAGTTATTTTAATTTTTGCTATGCTAGTCTTGTTATTTAAAAGCTATCTTAAACCATTAATTATTTTAACAACGGTTCCGCTTGGATTTTTTGGCTTTGCTATAGCATTCTACCTACATGGAAAACCTCTTTCATTTATGGCGATGATCGGAATTATTGGCCTTGGAGGTATAATAGTTAATTCAGGAATTATTTTAATCAGCTATATTGATCAACTGAGAAGGGAATTAGGGAATCAAAAGAGTTTACAGGAAATTCTTTCCTACGCCTCCGCAATGAGACTTCGTTCTGTTACCATAACATCCTTCACAACAATCGCCGGCCTCTTCCCAACTGCCTATGGTCTTGGCGGTTATGACCCAATATTATCTCCAATGACGCTTGCAATGCTTTGGGGCTTAAGCGCTGGCACAATATTGACCATTATCTGGGTACCATGTGCTTATGCAATATTGGAAGATATAAAAAAATTACTAAAAAATTAAATCATTTTTAAAAAATTTACATTATGAAGAGTCAAGATTATTTAGAAATAGCAGGTAGAAAATTTAACTCCAGATTACTAGTTGGAACAGGTAAATATAAGGATTTAGCAGAAACAAAATTAGCAATTGAAGCTAGTGGCGCAGAAATTGTAACTGTGGCAGTTAGAAGAGTGAATATTGAAAAAAAAGAGGAGCCAATGCTTCAGGATTTTATTAATCCAGAAAAATTTACTTACCTACCAAATACCGCTGGCTGTTTTACCGCTAAAGATGCTATTAGAACCTTAAAATTAGCTAAAGTAATAGGTAATTGGAATCTGGTAAAATTAGAAGTCTTATCTAATGACGACATTTTGTATCCAAAAATTACCGAAACTATTCAAGCTGCAGAATTACTGGTAAGTGAAGGTTTTGAAGTTATGGTTTACACTAATGATGATCCAATTGTAGCTAAGGAATTAGAAGATATTGGTTGCGTGGCTGTGATGCCACTTGGTGCTCCAATCGGATCTGGACTTGGTATTCAAAATCGCCTAAATATTGAAATTATCCTTTCCAATGCTAAGGTACCAATTTTAGTTGATGCTGGCGTTGGAACCGCATCAGATGCTAGTCTAGCTATGGAAATGGGATGCGACGGTGTTTTAATGAATAGTGCCATTGCTCATGCAAAAAATCCAATCTTAATGGCCAAAGCTATGAGATTAGCAGTTGAATCTGGCCGTCAGGCCTTTCTTGCCGGAAGAATGCCAAGAAAAAAATATGGCGAAAGATCTAGTCCGATAAAAAATAAAATTTCTACAATTTCTACATAAATCTTAAAAACTATTGTAACGAGGCTTATAGAGTAATAACAATTCCTACTTTTGAAATATACAAGTTAAAATAGATTTTTTCTTTATTTTTTATCCCTAAATCATCAAAAAGCCTTACACCCTATTAACATAAGGAGGGCATTTTTTAATAATTGATGAATAAAAATATTTTGAAAAAAAACTGCCTTAAAAATGGAGATTAGTATAATAAAAATTCTTATAAACTTTAGCGGTCCTGTAGTTGCAAAATAAAAAAAAACAATTATCATCAACCTCTCTGTAAAAAATGTTATGTCCAAGCTTATCTTTGCGACGATATGATGTTATATAATACATATTACAAAGTTTAAGGTGTCATCAATATTAAATTGAAGGATGATTAAAAATGTCGAATATTAATTGGCGTTACTTTGTAATAATGTAATAAACCTTAATTTATAAAATTATGACTGAAACTACAATAAAATTACCTAAAATAAAAATTAAACAATTATTAGAAGCAAAAGTTCATGTTGGTCATCAAAGCAGAAAGCTAAACACCAAAATGGCAAAATATGTTTTTTGCACTCACAACAAAACTAGTGTTATTGATCTAAATCAAACATCTCAATTATTATTTCAAGCTCTACAAGTTGTTAAAAATGTTGCCAAAAATAATGGCAGAATTCTATTCGTATCAACAAAGAAACAAGCGTCGGAATTAACTTCTGAATACGCAAAAAAATGTGGTCAATATTATGTTAATCAAAAATGGCTTGGTGGCATGATGACTAACTGGAAGACAATATCGCACTCTATTAAAACCCTTGAAAAAATTGAAAAAGATTTAGCTAATGAAGAGTTGGATTTAAATAAGAAAGAAAGGTTGGTTCTGGAAAGAGATAGATTGAAGTTAGAATCTGCACTTGGCGGTATTAGAAATATGGGTGGTCATCCAGATTTAATCGTAATTATTGATATCAGAAGAGAATTTAACGCCCTTAGTGAAGCAAAAAAACTAGGTATCCCAATTGTTGCCGTAGTTGACACTAATTGCAATCCTGATGCTGTTGACTTCATTATACCTGGAAATGATGATTCTCGTCAATCAATTGAACTACTTTATCACTTAATTTCTTCTGCAATTTTATGCGGAATAGAAGAAAGCGCTTCTGAAAGTGGTGTAAAAGATTTTCTAAAAACAGAAAGCAAAGCTAAGGCGAATCTTAAAGCAAAGAACAAAGAAAACCCTAAAAAAGAGGAGGAGAAAACTAAGGAAGTAAAAAAAGTAACCAAAGCTAAAGCTAAGGCAGTACCTAAAGCGACTGAAGAAGTCAAAACCAATGACAACAAATCAGAAGAAAAGCTTGAAGAAATCAAAAAAGCAACCAAACCAGAGGTTAAAGCAAAGGATAAAGCAAAAACAAAATAATTTAATTTAAAATAACAAAAGATGGCAAACTTAAAATTAGTAAAAGAGTTAAGATCTCAAACTGGTTGCGGCATAGCAGACTGTAACAAAGCTCTAGCTGAGTGTGGAGATAATCTGCAGAAAGCAATTGATCACCTCAGAAAGAAAGGATTGTCTTCTGCGGCAAAAAAAAGCTCCAGAACCACTTGCGAAGGTTTAATATCAACTATTGTCAACAATAATAAGGGATCAATAATTGAAGTTAACGCTGAAACTGATTTTGTTTCTAAAAATGAAAAATTTCAAAATTTAGTAGAAAATATTACAAATATTGCTAATGATTGTTCCGATCTATCAGCATTGAAAGCTGCAAATTACCCAAACTCTTCAACTCCTATCGAGGATGAAATTAAAAATCAAATTGCTGTAATCGGTGAAAATATTAACCTCAGAAGAATTGACTCCCTCTCTATTGCCCAAGGTGTAATTACTCAATATATACATAACAAGGTTAAGGGAAACATGGGGAGATTAGGTGTTTTAATTGCTTTAGAATCCACAAGCTCTAACAAGGAAAAATTAGAAGAATTAGGTAAGCAAATTGCCATGCATATTGCAGCAACTAAGCCAGAAGCATTAAATATTGAATCAATTAGTAAGGAAAAGCTAACTAGAGAAACTGAAATCCTAAAAGAACAAGCTAGAGAATCTGGTAAACCAGAAAATATCATTGAAAAAATGATTCAAGGTAGAATTAGAAAATATTATGAAGAAATTGTTCTATTAGAGCAAAATTTTGTTATGGATGATAAAATTAAAATTAAAGATTTATTAAAAAATTATTCTAAAGAGTTAGGTTCTGAGGTCGAAATCAAAGATTTTAAATTATTCATACTTGGTCACGGTATTGAAAAGAAAGATGAGGATTTTGCTTCAGAAGTAAATAAAATGATCAATAATTAATGACAGAGGGACTTAAATATAAAAGAATCTTATTTAAAGTATCTGGTGAGGCTATGATGGGGGATAAGCCATTTGGTCATGACAAGGAGGCTATGAAAAGAATATGCAATCAAATTGTTGGAGCCTATAATTTAGGATATGAAATTTGTATTGTCGTTGGTGGTGGTAATATCTTTAGGGGTGTGTCTGCTGTAGCTGAAGGTATGGAAAGAGCTAGTGCCGATTATATGGGAATGTTAGCGACATCTATCAACGCCATGGCTTTACAAAATATTCTTGAGCAGAACGACGTTCCAACTAGAATGCAGTCTGCCATACCAATGAATACGATATGCGAAACCTACGCCAAAAGAAAAGCTGTTAGACATTTAGAAAAAAAGAGAGTTGTCATATTCGCCTCCGGAACTGGTAATCCATTTTTTACAACCGACACTGCTGCAATCCTTAGAGCTGTCGAGACAAATTGTGACGTAGTATTAAAAGGTACTCAGGTTGACGGGGTATATTCAGATGATCCAAAGAAAGATAAAAATGCCACCAGGTTTAACCAATTAACCTACCAAGAAGTTATCAATAAGGATTTAAAAGTTATGGATCAGACAGCAATAACTTTGGCAAAAGATAATAATTTACCAATAATTGTCTTTTCAATTGATGAAGATAATGCTTTAACAAAAGTACTCAATGGAGATTTAAATTTTACCATAATCAAAAAATAAATTATGCAAGAATCACTAGATCAAGCAGAGATTAAAATGGAAGAGACTTTGGACTTTTTACATAAAGAGCTTTCCACCATTATAACAGGTAGGGCCAACCCTTCACTACTGGACAATGTTAAAGTTGAGTCTTATGGTAGCTTTATGCCAATTAACCAATTATCAAACATCTCAGCACCAGACGCTTCAACTATTAATATTCAGGTTTGGGATAAGGAGATGACAAAACCTATCGAAAAAGCCATTATGAATTCCGGCTTAGGACTAAACCCAATGTCAGATGGTCAATCAATTAGAATCTCTATACCAAAATTAAGCGAAGAAAGAAGGTTAGATTTAGTAAAATTAGCAAAAAAATATAGCGAATCTAAAAAGGTACAAATTAGAAATATTAGGAGGGATGCTATAGATAAATTTAAAAAGGAAAACAAAGAAGCTGGATCAAAAGATGATATCCACTCCTTTACAGATCGGTTGCAAAAAATTACCGATGATTTTATTGTAAAAATTGACAGTACCGTAGCGGACAAAGAAAAAGATCTAACGACAATATAATATCATGTCGCCTGACAAAATAACTCCCACGCACATTGCTATCATCATGGATGGTAATAACCGTTGGGCTAAACAAAGAATGTTACCGGTAAAATTAGGTCACAAATCAGGCTCAAATAGCATTAAAGAATTAATCAAATCAGCGTTAGAACTTAAAATTAAGTATATAACCATTTATGCATTTTCTACTGAAAACTGGTCGCGACCTAAAAAAGAAGTAGAGGATTTGATACTATTATTACAAAGTTACCTAGAAAACGACATAGAAGATATTATTAAATATGGTGTAAAAATTCTCAGCTCAGGTAAATTATCAGCATTAGACCCGAAGATAGAAAATAAAATAAAAGCAATCAAAGAAAGAACTAAAGATAATAAAAATATCACTCTCAATGTAGCCTTTAATTATGGTTCACGAACAGAGATTACGGATGCAGTAAAACAAATTACTCAAAATATTATCGATCAAAAAATAAATATCTCCGATATTAATGAAGAATTAATCAGTAAAAACTTATATAATCCAGAGATACCTGATCCAGATTTAATTATTAGAACTGGGGGGTGTAATAGATTAAGTAATTTTTTATTGTGGCAATCTTCGTATTCTGAACTATATTTTACAAACACATTATGGCCAGACTTCAAAAAAAAGAATCTGGAAAAAGCCATAGATGAGTTTAATAAAAGAAAAAGAAACTATGGAGCAAGGTAAAAATAGACTAAAGAAACCAAATTTTCTTAAAATAAAAAATTTTTTAAAAAAATTTTCTAATATCAAATCCATTAAAAGTCTATCAAATTTTGAACAAAGAATAGCTAGTTCTTTAGTTTTAATTCCAGTAATCTTATATGCTACCTTTCTATCGAAAACATTATTTTTATTATTAATCTTATCTATGACAATTTTAGCGGCATTTGAGTGGAATAATCTGACCAAAAGCGATGTAGAAAATAAAAATAAATGGCTTTTAGTTGGCTTTTTTTACTTATTATTACCATTTTATTCAATATTAGAATTAAGGTCTATTGACAATAATATAATTTTATGGTTATTTTTTGTAGTATGGTCAACAGATATTTTTGCTTACTTTATTGGTAAAAACATTGGAGGTCCTAAAATAATGCCATTAATTAGTCCCAACAAAACTTGGTCAGGATTAATTGGAGGAATGTTATCAGCCGCAATTATTGGAGCTTTATCAACCTTAATGTTTGAAGGTGGAATTTTATTCTTTACTATTACAAGCGCCTTTCTAGCTATTGTCGCACAGACTGGTGACTTTTTTGAATCAAAAATTAAAAGAATATTTGGCATCAAAGATAGTGGAAATATTATTCCTGGACATGGAGGGATATTAGACAGAATTGATGGTCTGATGTTTGTTGCACCCACTATTTTAATTATATATTACCTATTTAAAAATAATTTTTAAATTATATAATTTTTACATTATTTATCATTAAAACTACGCCCCTATGGCGGAATTGGTAGACGCGACAGATTCAAAATCTGTTATTCTTACGGATGTGTCCGTTCAAGTCGGACTAGGGGTACCACACATAACACAAAACACCCTCAAAAATAATTTCAAATAATGGATGTCACAATAATTTTTAAAGCAATAATATTAGGAATTATTGAAGGATTAACTGAGTTCTTACCAATATCATCGACAGCTCATCTAATAATTGTCTCAAAAATAATTAATTTTAATGAAATAGAAAATAATATCTTTGAAATTGCAATTCAATTAGGAGCTATATTGGCAATAATATTTTTATATCGCAGTAAAATTATTAATATTATTACAACTTTACCAAGCGATAAAAATTCTCAAAAATTTACCCTAAATATTATCTCCGCCTTTATACCAACCGCAATAATTGGATTTTTACTTTATCCAATCATTAAGGCTCACTTTTTTTCCCTAATAATAATTTCTATTTCATTAATTATTGGTGGAATTATTTTCCTAATAATTGAAAAATTAAATATCAAAAGCAGGTTCAGTAAAATTGAAGAAATTAATATTAAGAATTCAATATTACTTGGATTAATACAATCCTTAGCTGTGATACCGGGAGTATCAAGGTCAGGAGCCACGATAATGGGAGGATTAGCTCTTGGAATGAAAAGAGAATTGGCAACTGAAATATCCTTTTTTCTAGCGATTCCAACTATTTTTGTTGCTACGATCTATGATTTATATAAAAATTACAATATCTTAAACCTAGATCACCTATTTATCATCTCTATTGGCTTTATATCAGCTTTTTTTTCAAGCATTATAATTATTAAGTGGTTTATAAATTTTGTCAGTAAAAATAATTTTACTATCTTTGCTTATTACAGAATAATAGCAGGATTAATTTTGGGATCTTATATTATTTTTACTAATTATTAATATCCTAGAGCGCGGTTATTAAAGACTGGTTTTTTGACTTGTTGTCCATAATTACAATGTAACCGCTGTAAGCTGAGTTCAGATTGTAACATTATCTACATCTCATAATGAGATATCTTGATTAAATAATCTTTTATCAGAGATAAGTTTTTTACATGTTGCTAACATTGTTTGTCAAGTTTTGCAAGGAGGTAAGAAGATTAATATATACCAACGAAAAGGATGTGCCCATTATTAGTGAAAAAATAGAATTATCTTACCTTCCCCCATATTGTCCAGAATATTGTCCAGAATATAACCCAGATGAACTATTGAGCAATACACCTAAAATTATCAGGTCATTTTTCCATGTAGAGACAACTAAGTAGGCAGCATAAGAGTTTAATGTCTTAACTATTAAGCATCATATTGGGGGATTATAATATCTAAGATCCCAAAATATATCAGAAAAACTATGATCTTTGATAATGGAGGTGAATTTGCAAATCATATGTAAAACTTCACAGCTAACAGCCACTGTTAAAGAATCTTAGGCTTAGCTCCTTCTAAGTAACTACCTATGTTAAACATATTTTCTTCATCAAAATGATCAGTAATTATCTGCAAACCAAGAGGTAAATTATCCCTATCGAAGCCAAATGGTATAGATATCGCTGGCATACCAGCAAGAGAAGCTGGGATAGTAAATATATCATTGAGATACATTTTTGTTGGATCTTGACTGTTTTCTTTGATAGATTTTATTGTAAAGGCGGAAGTTGGAGCGGTTGGAGTTAAAATTGCATCAACTCCTTTAAAAGCATTTTTAAAATCCTGTAAAATCAAATTTCTAACCTTACAAGATTTTTTATAATAAGCATCATAATAGCCAGCTGACAAAACATAAGTTCCTGTTAAAATTCTTTTTTTTACTTCATAGCCAAACCCTTCCGATCTAGTAGTTTCGTAAAATTCATCTAATGATGAGCACTCCTTAGGAGTTCTGTAGCCATATCTGACACCATCATAGCGAGAAAGGTTGGAAGAAGCCTCGGCTGACGCAATAATATAATAAGTTGCCAATGCGTATTTAGTATGAGGTAAGCTAATATCGACAATTTTAGCTCCACCCTCTTTCAAGGCCTTAATACCATCTTGCCATAATTTATGAACATCCTCATTAATATTATCAAGTAAATATTCTTTTGGGATGCCAATTTTTTTACCTTTTATATCACTATTAATTAGTTTATCAAAGTTGGGAACTGATTTTTTTATAGAGGTTGAGTCTTTTTCATCATAGCCACAAATTATTTTTAGAAGTAAGGCGCTATCTTTTACAGTTTTAGTTAAAAATCCAGCCTGATCAAGAGAACTAGCAAAAGCTATCATACCATAACGAGAGCATCTACCGTAAGTTGGCTTAACACCAACAATGTTATTAAAAGATGCTGGCTGACGAATTGATCCCCCAGTATCACTACCAGTTGCCGCAACGCATAAATTAGCAGCAACTGCGGCGGCGGAGCCACCAGATGAACCGCCAGCGACTAGATCTTCTCCATTTTTTTTGTAAGGGCTTATGACATTACCAAAATAGCTAGTAATATTTGCTGAACCCATAGCAAACTCATCCATACTAACCTTACCAAGCATTAAAGCCCCTTCATCCCATAATTTTTGAGTAATTGTTGACTCATATGCTGGAATAAAATTCTCAAGCATCTTAGATGCAGAAGTTGTTTTTACGCCATTGGTACAAAATAAATCCTTAATGGCAAGAGGAATACCTTCTAAAATTTTAGCCTCATTTTTAGATAATTTTTTATCAGATTCCTTAGCAGATTCAATTGCCAAATCAAAGGTTGTCGTGATGAAGCTATTTAAATGAACATTATCTTCAATTGCTTTAATGTAGGATTTTGTTAATTCAACAGCAGAAAAGCTTTTGCTTCTAAGACCATCTATGGTGTTAAATAGATCTAATTTTGTGATATCAGTCATTTCCAAAAATTATAGTTGGTTCTTTTGCTTTTTCTAAAAATTCAAATGACATTATGATGATTCTTTCTCCTTTTTTAACTAAGTGAGCAGCAGCTCCATGAACTGCAATTGTTTTTGAGAATTTTTTACCCCTTATCACATATGTTTCAAATCTTGCGCCAGAAGTTATACTAACAACTAATACTTTTTGATATTCCTCTAGGTTTGATTTTTCCATTAAATCCTCGTCAATTTCGATACTACCTTCATATTCAAGATTGGCATCTGTAACTGTGATATTATGAATTTTTGATGATAAATACTCTTTCATTCTTAATTAATTACTTATACCAATGCAGATTTCCTTTGCTTTCTCGATTATATTGTCTTTTTTTGGTAATGCGAGTCTTTCTAAATTTTCTGCATAAGGCAAGGGGCAGTCAATTGATGCTAAACGACCAATTGGAGCGTCAAGATAATCAAAAGCTTCCTCAACAAGCATTGCAGAAATTTCACTGCCTATAGATGCGAATGGAAAACCTTCCTCGGCAATTAAACAGCGATTAGTTTTTTTAACCGACTCAATGATAGTTTCTTTATCTAGTGGGCGAATAGTCCTAAGATCAATCACTTCAACAGAAATTCCTTGCTGTTGCAACTCTTCAGCTGCCTCAAGGGCGTAACCAACCATTAAAGAAAACGCTATTATCGTGATATCTGATCCAGATTTTTTAATAGCAGCCTTCCCAATCTCGACTATATGATCATCATCATAATCTTCTTCAAATTCCATACCATAAGTAATTTCATTTTCTAAAAAAATTACTGGATTTGGGTCACGAATTGCAGCTTTCAACAAGCCCTTGCAATCAGAGGGACTGTAAGGGGAAATAACTTTTAAACCAGGAATTGCAGCGTACCAAGCAGCATAACATTGCGAATGTTGCGCTCCTACCCTAGATGCCGCACCATTTGGACCACGAAAAACAATCGGACATTTAACTTGTCCACCTGACATGTAATGAGTTTTAGCGGCAGAATTAATGATTTGATCAATAGCCTGCATAGCAAAATTGAAAGTCATGAATTCTACGATTGGCCTCAATCCAGAAAAAGCCGCACCAACAGCTAGACCAGTAAAACCATGCTCAGTTATCGGAGTGTCAATCACTCTTTTTGATCCAAATTCGTCAAGCATTCCTTGAGTAACCTTATACGCCCCATTATATTCCGCAACTTCTTCACCCATGATAAAAATTTTATCATCCTTCCTCATCTCTTCACTCATCGCCTCACAAAGCGCCTTTCTAACTGTAAGTTTTTTAATTGTCATAATTTATTATCTCTATTGGTAAATATGGTCAAAAATGCCCTCTTCCTCCGGTTCTGGACTATTTTTAGCAAATTGAACTATTTCTGCAATTTTAGATTTAATTTCCTGATTAATAGATTTAATCTCATCCTCAGAAACAATTTTATTATCTAAAATATGAGCTTTAAATGAAATAATTGGATCTTGATTTTGCTTTTTATCATTAAGTTCATCCTTACTTCTATAAGTTGCAGGATCTGACATGGAATGACCACGATAACGATAAGTATCCATCTCAACTAAAATTGGACCCTTACCAGATCTAACATAATCAACAGCCTTCTTGCCTTCCTCTATGACGGTCAAAATATTCATGCCATCTATTTTTACACCTGGAATATTAAATCCCAACCCTCTTTTAGAAAGATCATCTATTGATGAAGATCTATTTTGAGAAGTTCCCATAGCATATTTGTTATTTTCAATGATAAATAAAATAGGTAAATTCCATAATTTTGCCATGTTAAAAGCCTCGTAAACCTGACCTTGATGAGATGCGCCATCTCCAAAATAACAAAAAGTTACGTTATTGGTTTCCTTATATTTGTCAGCAAAGGCAAGTCCGGCACCAATAGGAACCGACGCTCCCACTATTCCATGACCACCATAAAAATGTTTTTCAGTATCAAATAAATGCATAGACCCCCCTCGACCCTTAGAACAACCATCTATTCTTCCCATTAATTCTGCCATAATTCTTTTTGGATCAGACTTAAGGGATATCATATGACCATGATCACGGTAGGTTGTAATGACTTTATCGCCATCTTGCATATTGTAGTGCATACCAGTAGATATAGCTTCCTGACCTATATAAAGATGGCAAAAGCCAGCAATCAAGCCCATACCATAAAGTTGGCCAGCCTTTTCTTCAAAACGCCTAATAAGGAGCATTTCTCTATATATTTTAAGAGAATCTTCTTTATTTAATTTCACCATATAATTTGATTTGGAGTAATTTGTTAAAAAGGAAAATATATATTATTTCATTATTTTTTTCAAGGAGAAATATTATTACTTATCCCTAATACCAATTCCCACCTTTAAAGAAGTTTTTTTCAAAATATTTTTATTCATAAATTATTAAAAAATGCCCGCCCTATGTTAATAGGGTGTAAGGCTTTTTGATGATTTAAGGATAAAAAGATTTCGAAAAAATCTGTCTTAACTCCTATATTTTAAAGATGGGAATTGGTATAAGAGTCATTACAAGATGATGTAATTATAAACAAATCAAGAACTTATGTAATAATTTTCTTTATCTTGATAGTAATTATCTTAAACAATCCAGACAAAAATAAAAATTGCAATTGGTTAGAGCGTAAATTAAGTATATTTTGTAAAGATACCTTCTTTAACTTTGTCTTTACAATATCCTTAGATTATAAATTAGAATTATCTTAATATTGATTTATTCAATTAAAGATAACAAAGCCAACTCATAGCCTTTTGGCCCAAAACCAGCAATAATACCATCAGAAATATCAGAAATTAAGGATTTATGGCGAAAATCTTCCCTTTTATATATATTAGAAAGATGTAATTCAATTTTTTTACCATTAAAAATTTCTAAAGCATCACGAATAGCCACTGAAGTATGCGTATAAGCGGCAGCATTGATGATAATTGCGTCAAATTTATCAATAGCATTTTGAATTAAGTCAATAATATCGCCTTCTGAGTTTTTCTGCTCAAAACTTACCTCTAAATTATTGTCTTTAGCAATTTTTCGACATTTATTTTCAATATCTGTTAAAGAACAATCACCATAAATATCTTGATTGCGAAGTGATAAAAGATTTAAATTTGGACCATTAATAATTATAATTTTTTTCATTTTAATAAAATTTTTCCTAAGGAACTGTGACAAAACAACTTGAACAGTTCATAATAGTACAGTTAAGATCTTGTAATCCTGAAATAGGCCGCAATTGTAAAGAGAATCGAGACAATATAAATCAAGCAAATTGTTGATAATGTAATCCATGGCTCGGTGATTAAGCCGACAATAATTAGCCCTAAAATTAATAAAGTTAAATGCTTATACTCATTTCTAACAGGAATATGTTTAATTGAGATGGTTGGAATAGTGCTGGCAGCACAAATTGCCACAACACAAGAATAGGAAATTATTATTCTAGGATCATTAAAAAAGTAACCTTCGCCATACTGAAAAGTTAATATTAGAGGCATCATCATCATTGCAGCTGCAACAGGAGAAGGAATTCCTTGAAAAAAATACTTATCCAAAATTGGATGCTTATCCTCATCCTTATTGGCGATATTAAACCTAGCAAGTCTAATAGCCATAGAAATAGTATAAATTAAAACCATTGCCAAATCAAAACCTTTAATATCGACAAATTTATTGATCCAATTATAAATGATAAAGGCAGGAACAACGCCAAAATTTACAAAATCAGCCAAAGAATCTAATTCAGCGCCAAATTCACTAGTAGAATCTAGAAACCTTGCCAAACGGCCATCAATAGCATCTAAAACAGTAGCAAAAAGCAATAAAGAAGTTGCTAAATACCAATTTTGTTCAAAAGAATATTTAATAGCCATCAAACCAATACAAAGTGCAAAAAGCGTAACTGCACTTGGGATGAACTTAATCAAATTAATTGAATTTTCAGAAGATTTACTCATTGTTATTTTTATAATTATCTTAAAAAGATAGCTACTCTCACAGAGTTATCTTTCTAACGAATATTAGTACCAATAATGTTAAATTCTAGCAAAAAAACATAAATAATTTTTACAATTTGACATAGTCTTAAAATTATGATATTATAAGTTATCTTTAATTAATTAACTAAAATAAAACATTATGAAAACAGTAGTTGAACAAAGACTAAAATTACTACAAGAAAAAGAAGTATCACTACCTAGCAGAATATTTCAATTTGCGGTAAAAGACAGTTTGAATCCAAAA